>Ga0066639_10003664_pt1 | contig 13284 bp, 21 predicted proteins | sample CryGeyCG2114_010_2_FD_59504 | JGI IMG/M metagenome (GOLD analysis project Ga0066639, IMG submission 59504) | Groundwater microbial communities from aquifer - Crystal Geyser CG10_big_fil_rev_8/21/14_0.10 | ecosystem: Environmental > Aquatic > Deep subsurface > Groundwater | place: USA: Utah...
GTTATGAATAGTCAACGAACGAGATATTTCGATTAATGATTCCCAGTCAGTGGGCTGCTTGGCAATGCCAGCGTTTGCCAATAGTCGCTTGTTATACAGCAGCAGCAAGCCGTCTATGCCCAGTGGAACACAGAGAATGTTTGATTCACTCATACAATCTTTAACCACCACAGGGTAATACGTTTTTTGATAGCTCGCCGCATCAAAGGTTCCCTGAGGTGCCGGCGCCAGTATATCGGTCATGGTGGTTGCCCACGTATTATGAATGCGCATAATATCCGGTCCGGTACCTTTTTGCAGTCGGGCAAGTAACCGTTCACGATAGCTGTCTTTTGCATCCATAACCACATAATCAATGGAAACGTCTGGCTTTATTTTTTTATAGTCGGCAATAATCTCCTTCATTTGGGCAGCGTCATCCCACAAGCCCCAATAGGTAAGCTGCACACCCGTACCAGCTGCACCTCCACCCGATCCCCTACGCATAAAAAACATAACCCCCACAACAATGAGTAGCAGTGCAAATACGCCCGCTATGCCATACATTAGGTACGTCCGCGGATTTTTCGATGACGGTTCGGTTGGTGTCGTATCAGTGGGGTATAAATATTCGTCAGTTAGGTATTCCTCAGGAATATTGACATTGGGTTTTGATGCATTGGACGCAGGCGTCTCTTCAGCTTTGTACACGATATTTTCCTGTGCCATTGCTATAATGGTAGCATATTTTAATGCGCTCAATTCTGTGGTTTGCCGCCTGTTTTTTGACAGGACTCACACTGGTGAGCATTGCTCGCATGGGGTATGAGTGGTACCAATACCAGGACCGGCTGTACCCCAATATTATAGTTGATAACATCTCAATAGGAAGTCTGCCGTTTGGCGAAGCGCGCACCGTATTAAAAGGTATATACGAAAAAAGCAATACGCCCGAGGTGGTATTTACTCTCGATAATGAGGCCATAGCCTCACTTAGTGCACAACAGATTTCGTACCGTATTCCGGTTGATGACGCCCTTGATGAGGCAATTGCCATTGGACGCGATGCGAACAAAAATATACTGGAGAATACCCTTGTATCTCTGCGCCTTATTCTGGGAATGAACGAATACCATATCGCACTTATTCCCTATTACTCGCATAAGGCTATCAATGAAAAGCTTAAAAACATTAATGAGGGATATTTGACCAAGCCCATTGATGCCCGTTTTGATTTCCAAAATAACCGCGTTGAAACATTCAGCAAAGAGGCTGACGGGTATGAGTTAGATGTACAAACAGCCTATATTGCCACCTCAAACAACCTCAACAGTCCCGATGTGAAGCGAGGTAAAAAAAGAACTATTTTTGTCCCACTGGCGAAACGGGTATTACCTGCGGCGGTACGCTTGAAAGATATTAACAGCTTGGGCATTACCGAACTAGTTGCCTCAGGCAGTTCGCGCTTTGCAGGATCTTCAAGTGAGCGTATTTATAATGTAACTCTGGGGGCGCAACGGCTCAATGGGATTATTATTCAGCCCAACGAAGTATTCTCATTTATAACTGCCCTGGGGGAAATTTCCCGAGCTACCGGTTTTAAATCCGCCTATGTGATAAAAGGAGGCAAAACGGTACTTGATGATGGCGGAGGCATTTGCCAGGTATCCACGACCGTGTTCCGTGCGGCACTCAATACCGGCTTACCCATTATTGAACGCCATGCCCATTCATATCGGGTTGGCTATTATGAACAGGATAGTTTACCAGGGTATGACGCGACTATCTATTCACCATCGGTGGATCTCAAATTTAAGAATGACTATCAATCAGCCCTCCTTATTCAAACCCATATAGATACCGATACCCTTACCTTAACCATTAATGTATACGGAACGCGGGATAACCGCGTCGTTACCGTGGGAACACCGGTGGTAAGTAACGTGATAGCCGCTCCTCCGGCAGAACACATTGACGACCCATCGCTTCCCAGTGGGGTGGTTAAACAGGTGGATTTTGCTGCTCCTGGTGGACGATCCGTTTTTACCTATCAGGTACAAAAAAACGGAACCGTTACGTTTGGTGAAACCTTCATATCAGATTATCGCCCTTGGAAGGCTATATTCATGCACGGAACCCAGACTTAACGCTTTGGTGATTGCTTCTCTTTGCGAGCCTTTTGGGCAAGTCCTGCTTTGCGACGCTCCCTCTGTCGCGCATCAACCATCAAAAGTCCTGCAGCTTTCAGTACGGTTCTGTAGCTTGTATCTGCTTTAACCAATGAGCGGGCGCAGGCAAGCACAAATGCATCAATCTGACCAGCTACACCACCACCAATGGTATGGGCAGTAACGGTAAAACGGCCTAAAGTGTCGGTCGCGGCAAATGCTGCTTCATAACGATGTTTTAATAGAGAGCCGGGAAATACTTTTTCAATCGGCTTTTCGTTTACATACATCTTGCCTTTTTCAAACGCGCCAACGGCACCCAGTGCCAAACGGACACGGGCAGTTGCTTCTTTACGTCTACCGACTGCTTCGTAGTACACGTTTTTTACTTTCTGCTTAGTTCTTGGTTTTGCTGCTGCCATGTTCTATTACAATTGGTAATCCCACAACCGGGGTTTTATAGTTTTCGTCTACGAATGTTGATAATCGGGCTAACCGTTTATCACGCAATTTATTTTTAGGCAACATGCCTTTAACGGCCCGGCGAATTAATTCACGGGGATTGCGCTGCAAGAGTGATGCTAGATTCTCGAGGCGCAGACCTCCGGGATAACCCGAGTAGGTTCCGTATTCTTTTTGCGATGCTTTTGCGCCGGTAATACGCACGTACTGAATATTGGTAACCACCACGTAGTCACCCACATCGGCCTCATAGCTCATGTATGCCTTATCTTTCCCTTGCAGAATTACACTAATGCCTGAGGCTAAACGTCCCAATGAAACATCACGGGCATCGATAACCCTCACGGTTCGCTTAATATCCTTCGGGGTTGCGGCTTTGGTATAGTTAGCTGTTCTTTTCATCTTTTTTTACTAATTTCTTAGGCTTTGCCACCCAATCAATAAGGGTTAACTTTGCCATTTCTGATCCGTCACCACGACGATACCCTGCTTTTTTAATAGAAACAAAGCCGCTGGTACGCTTTTCTTTCGCTTGTTTACTATACATTTCTACCAATCGTGCTATCTTTAAGCTCTTGACCTCTGAGAGAGTCTTGCGCAATGATGTTACCGCCCTCTCAGCATCAGTACGAGAGATAATGCGATCCACCTGACGCTTAATGCGACGTGCCTGACCAAGGGTTGCCATCACGCTACCAGCCAAAAATATACCTCTGACAACTGCGTTGTCATCGGCTTGCACACGGCTATGACCTGGCAGTAATCGTGCAACCCGTTTTCTCATACCGTCATAGTACGTAACTTTTCTTTAAGCTCATCAATGGATTTTTTGCCCAATCCCCGGATCTTATCAAAGTCTTCATCGCTTAACTGCTTAAGCTGCCCGACAGTTTCGATCTTGTTTTTTACGAGCGCGTTAATAACACGGGTTGGTAAATCAAGCTCGTCAACCATAACATCCTGAGCATTTTTGCTTATCATCCGAGCGCTTTCTTCTTTGCCATCACCCATGTCAGCCACGCCCCCGGTGCTCAGCATGCTGAAATATGAAGCCAATAGCTCTGAGGCTTTTTTAAGTGCTACACTGCCCAATACGCTTCCGTCGGTTGTGATTGAAATGGTTAACTTATCATTGTTGGTAAGTCGGCGCACGCGGGTGCTTTCAACCGCAACCGTTACCGCTATTACCGGAGAAAAAACAGCATCCATTTTGATTACGTCAAAACCTTTGTCTTCCTGTTGTTCTGCTTCGATATAGCCAACGTTTCGATTCACGTACAGTTCAATATCAAGCGCACCCTTATCAGCCAACTCACATAAATACAAATCTTTGTTGAGCACAGTGCACAGTGCGCTATCTTCAATATCAGCAGCAGTGACTTTTGCGCCACCTTTTTTCTTTAAGGTAAGCTTTTGCTCTCCTTCACCCTCATAGGCAAAGCGAATTTGTTTAAGCTGCATCAGAAGGGCAATAACATCTTCTTTTACGCCACTCATGCTGTCAAAAGGATGATTGACGCCCTTGATTTTTACGTGTGTAATAGCGGCGCCCTCAAGAGAAGAGAGCAATACGCGGCGCAACATATTTCCCACGGTGTGGCCGAATCCGCGAGGAAGCGGTGAAATAACATACACCCCGCTGAGCGGGGTTTCTTCTTGAACCGTCAGGCTAAATTGAGGCATAAGCATAGATATATACCAATAAATTTATAATTTGGAATAAAATTCAATAACCAGCGACATATCAACTGGCTCGGCATATGATTCCTGACTCGGAAGACTCTTAACGGTTGCTTCTTTATCGCTGCGATCAAGCCAGTCAACCATAAAACGGTTCTTATCTTCCATAAGCTGTTTAATGTATGGAATCTCATAGCTTTCTGCACGGCCAAAGGCAATACGCATGTCTGCGTTCACTGGGTATGAGGGAATAGTTATTTTTTTACCATTTACCGTCACGTGGCCGTGAGATACCAATTGACGCGCAGCATTACGGGTTGGAGCAAGACCAGCTCGATACACGACATTGTCGAGGCGAAGCTCAAGGCTTTGAATCAAGAACAAAATCGAATTACCTTTTCGCGCTACTGCTTCACGGAAATAGCGTGCCATCTTTGACTCAGTTAACACATAAATACGCTTCAGTTTTTGCTTCTCACGCAATTGTTTGCCATATTCAGACATTTTTCCACGGAATTTTCGGGTTGTTTTGTTGCCCGGAAGAACATTAAGGCGTTTTAAGAGTCGTGCGTGCGACTTGGTTCCCGGTGTTTTAAGCGAAAGATCCACTCCTTCACGGCGGGCTTGCTTGTTTTTCGGTACGCTTATTCGTGACATAGGCTTATACCCTTCTTCGCTTACGAGGGCGAATGCCGTCATGGGGGACCGGCGTCATATCAACTAATTTATTAACATCAACGGGGCTCGTGCGCAGTACGCGCAACACGGCATCCCGTCCGGGGCCAATACCTTTAATATACACTGATACGGCCTTAACGCCATGAATTTCGGTTGCGTGTTTCAGTGCGCCTTCGATGGCCGCCGTTGCGGCAAAGGGTGTCGATTTTCGGGTACCCGAGAAGCCTGCTTTACCGCATGCTCCCCAGCACAACGTCTTACCCTGTTCGTCGGTTACCGTAACAATGGTATTGTTAAATGTTGCGGTAATATACAAACGGCCCACCGCTGCATAACGGGCTTGTTTTCTTACTTGCTGTTGTGGTGCCTCTGGGGCTTTTTCTGCTGCCATGTTATTTTTGTGTTGGTGCAGGCGCTCCCTTTTCGGGCGTTACCTGGTCAACTTTTGCCCATGCTTCTTTCGTAAGTGCGCCTACCGTGTGTTTCTTTCCTTTGCGGGTACGGGCATTTGAGCGGGTTCGCTGTCCCCGAGTCGGTAATCCACGAATGTGGCGCAGACCTCGGTAACAATGAATTTCACGCAAACGCTTAATGTTCTCATTTACCTCCGAGCGTAAATTTCCCTCAACCTTAAAGTGTTCGTCAATATACATCTGAATCTTGCGTACCTCTTCGTCAGTCAGCTCATGCGTACGACGGGTAACGTCCAGCTTCGTTTCCTTCAGGATTTCAATAGCACGGCCCGGACCGACCCCATACACCAGGGTAAGCGCGTAATCGATGCGTAACTTTTCTGGTATGTTGACGCCTGAAATACGAATCATATAGTTATTATTTACTCGCTACCCTTGGCGTTGTTTATGCTTTGGGTTACTGCATACAACTTGTAACCGACCTTTACGCTTTACTATCGTGCATTTTTCGCACATTTTTTTGACTGACGCTCGTACTTTCATTTTTTTATAACCGGAAGATAATGCGTCCCCGTTGCGTATCATACTTTGATACCTCAATGCGAACGCGGTCACCCGGCATTACTTTTATATAATGTTTACGCATTCTTCCTTTAAGGTAACATAGTAAGATATTCCCCGCCAATACTGCTGCGGTGCTATCAACGCGCACGCGAAATTGTGTATTGGGTAGGTTCTCAACTATTTCACCTTCAAGAACCACAAAATCCGTATTTGTCATTAAGACAAAGCATTATAACACTCTTTTTTTTAAAAGAAAAGGTTTTTATACCAGTACATAGGCCTTGTCTTGATCCACAAATACCGAGTTCTCAAAGCAGCCACTTTGACTGCCATTTTTGGTTTCCAAACTCCATCCGTCACGCTTTTTCTGCACCACCGAGTCATCTTTCTGCGCATATATCACCTCGATAGCATAAGCAGTCCCCGGCTTAAACCGCGGGGTGTTCTCTATGGAGCTTTGCAAAAACCCAGGAATGTAGGGCATCATATGCAACTCAACCCCGACCGCATGACCGGTAAGCTCGTAAATAATCTTATACCCTGCCTCGTGTATGTGCGTGCCGATGTACTCACTCACTACCCCAATATGGACTCCGGGCTTTACTAAAGCGAGCGCACCCAAGAGGGTTTTTCGGCCTACATCAAGAAATCGTCTGGTTTCTTTTGATGCGGCATCTTCACCCCCCACTACCACCGTATCGCCATAGTCAATATGAAACCCGCCGTGGAATACCCCGATATCAAGCTTCAGCACATCCTCTGATTTCAGTTGGTATTGATCGGGAACGCCGTGTACCACCGTCTGGTTTACGGAAAGGCACGTGGCCCATCGGTATCCGGGAACGCGTGAAAAGCTTACTTCTGAGCCCTCTTGGGTAATGAGCTCGGTTGCGCGACGATCTATGTCGATAAGGCTCACTCCCGGCTGCACGAAAGGAATCAGGATATCAACGACACGCCGTAATAAAGCGCCACCGTTGCGCATGGCTGACTTTTTTTTATCGTACCTCGCAGACAAGCTGCTCACCGAAGACCAAAATAAACTTGACGGTATACCTCTTCCAACTTATCATGCAACTCATCAATGGATCCGTTGTTCAATATCAAAAAATCAGCGTAGGCAATGGGGTTACCCTTATTTTGCAGCGTAAGCTCGTTCAGGTCACGCTCCTCACCGCCCAAACCCTTGCGATAGCTGCGTTCGTTAACCCGCTTATAGCGCAACTGCTTATCGGCATATATGGCCAATAAATATATGTTTATTTTTGGAAACTGTTTTTTAAGGTATAAGTACTCTTCCCACGAGTACAGGCTTTCGATAACTAAAAACGGGCCCTTCTTCAGTGCCGCCGCAACCTTATCCTTACTTAATACCGCCATGGCCTCCATGCCGTACTTTTCTCTGAATTCTACCCGCAGTTTTTTATGCACTGCTTCCGTATGTTCCAATTTATGCTCATCAATATACGAATTGATAATCTTATTAAATCCCACAACCGGCAAACCTTTGCTGCGGAAAAATTGGGTCGCTTCCGTTTTACCGGCGCCCGCAAGACCCACCACGGCAAGAATTGCTTTCTCCTTGCGCTTCCAATTGATAAGTCCGTTCTTTCCGTTGCGCTTGCCCAGCAGCCGTAAAATCTCTTCGTTAATAGCGGTAATACTTTTGGTTCCGTCAACTTCGATGAGCAGTCCCTTTTCGCGATAAAAATCAATAACGATTTCGGTTTTGCTATGGAATATTTCAATGCGTTTCTTGAGTCCCGCTATGGTATCGTCGGCACGATTTTCGTTACGGCCGGCAATGCGCCACAATGCTTCTTTATCGGGAACCTTCAGGTAAACAACTGCAGTCAGTCCGTTTTGAAACTCTTTTGCCTGAGTCAGGTTACGGGGAAATCCGTCTAAAATATATCCGTTTTTGTATTCGGGACGACTGAGGTATTCTTGTACGATTTCAAGCGTTTCTTTGTCGGGAATAAGAATGCCGGCATTAATGGTTTCTTTCACGTACCGTCCCCATTTGGTATGCTCAGTGGCCATCTGGCGAAAAATGTGTCCGGTTGAAAGATACGGGATGGACAGCTGTTTTGATAACACATTACCCTGCGTCGACTTGCCTGCGCCCTGAATACCAATGAGTATTAATTTCATTAGAAACGATATTGTAACTTATCATAACCTTCAGTAATAATCGATGATTGTAGCACACGGTACGTCTCCAGGATAACCGAAACCAATATCAGGATACTCGTTCCTCCCACCAAGTAGCTTTGAGAGCCCGTAATGGCGCTCATAATATTGGGCAGAACCGCAATTAAGCCAAGCGCCAGGGCGCCTACTGCCGTAATGCGATACAGGGTTGACTGCAAAAACAACTTTGTTGCACTGCCCGGACGAATGCCGGGAATAAACCCGCCCTGTTTCTGAATTTCCTCAGAGATCTTTTGGGGATTAAATACCAGAGACGAGTAGAAGAAAGTAAACAACACCACAAGGAAGAAATATATCAGGTTATACGCGATGCCATTGGTTGCAAACAACGAAACCAGGAAACTGCCGATACCCTGCAATACTCCGTTGGGCGAACTGACGAATATATTACCCAACAGTTGGGGAAATAGGACGAAAGAAACGGCAAAAATAATAGGAATAACGCCTGCCTGGCTTAATTTAAGCGGTAAATAATTACTTGCGCCGCCATAGAGCTTACCTCCCCGTACCCGCTTGGCGTAAAATACCGGAATGCGCCGTTGCGCTTCGTTGAGGATAACCACAAAATACACCACCAAACACGAAAATACGATGCTCAAAATAGTAGGCAAAATGGTTTCCTGGCTCAAGGTGGTTCCCGATTGCAGTATCATAATAGGGAGCCGTCCTACGATACCGGCAAGAATGATAAGGGAAATGCCGTTGCCTACCCCGTATTCGGAAATAAGCTCGCCAATCCAAACCAATACGAACGTTCCCGCAGCCAATGAGGCGGCAAATACCAACAGATCAAAAAACGGCAAGGGTGAAAGAATTTTTTGATTCAGCAAAAAAAAGTACATACCGATGCCCTGCAAGAAAGCAATGGGCAGTGTCAGCAAACGGGTGTATTGGTTAATCTTAAAACGTCCATATTCTCCCTCTTTGGCCAGTGCTTCCAGGGGAGGATATACCGAAGTAAGCAATTGTATGGCTATAGACGCATTGATATAGGGATTAAGCCCTATGGCCAATATAGAAAAGTTGACGAGCGTGCCTCCACTGAAAATATCCAGCAGCACTAAGAATTGATTGGTGGAAAAGAGCTCCCGCAGTCGGACGGTATCAATCGATGGAACCGTGATGAATGAACAAAGACGGAACACGAACAACATAGCAAAGGTAAACAATACCTTCGACCGCAGGGTGCGGTTGTGCCATACGTCTCTAAGGACGTTAAGGAGTGAGCGTTCCTCCTGCATGTTGGATTTTTTTAATTGCCGAGCTCGTTGCCCCGATGGCAATTCTGAGTTTTTTGGTTATCTCGCCGGTTCCCACTATACGTGCTATTGACGTATGAGCTTCCGAAACACGCATAAGACCTGCTTTTATTAACTCTTCAGGATTAACCAGAGAACCGCTCTTGAAATACTGGGATCGCTCAAGCTGACGCAACGTAATGGTAACGCGGCGATGCAACGGCTTATTTTTAGATTTTCCGCGAAGCATAGGCAAACCCTTTGACATAAGCATTTGGCCGCCGGTAAAGTTAGAGTACATTTGTCCGCGTTTCTTTTGGCCATTGGCGCCCCGTCCGGAAAATGTTCCGGCACCCGATGCCCATCCCTGACCGACACGCTTTTGCCGTCTTGCAACGAGCGGTTTTAATGCATGAAGTACCATATTCGTGGTTATACCTGTTTCTTTAACTGCTGAAATACCATAAACAAAGCCTTGCTTAAATTGAGCCGGTTGCTTGAGCCGTACAATTTTGCCGAAATATCCTTAACACCGGCCAGTGACAAAATCTGACGCACCACACTTCCCGCTTTTAATCCGGTTCCAGGAGGAGCCGGTTTAAGCAAAATACGTACTGCTTTAAATTTAAAGTCAACGTCATAGGGGATCGTGGTTCCCTTAAGATTTGCCTTAATTACATGTTTACGCGCCTGCGCGGTAGCTTTGCGAATAGCAATGGGCACTTCTGGAGCCTTAGCCAGCCCTAATCCAAACGTTCCTTTCCGGTCACCTACACCAACGAGCACTGAAAACGATGCACGGTTACCACCCACCGTTTTTCTTGAAACACGACGTATGTGCAATACTTCTTCTTGTAGTTCTTCCATATGGTATTAAATTAAAATTGCAATCCTCCCTCTTTGGCGCCTTCTGCCAATGCCCGAACACGACCATGAAATTTATACCAGGCACGATCAAAAGCCACTTGAGTAACTTTTTTCTTCTTTGCTTCCTGAGCGAGTGCCAGACCGACTGCTTTCGCGCGCTCCTGCTTATTGCCGATAATTCCCCTATCGCTGACTGCCGCCACTGTTTTTTTGCTTATATCGTCAATAATCTGCGCCGCAATATGCTTGTTTGATCGAAATACACTGAGGCGAGCTCGCTTTTGTGCCATAACCGCCATACGAACGCGCTTTACTCTTCGGAAACGTGATTTTTTTATTTGTTTTAATAATCCTTTTATAAGCATAATAAACATCTCCCTTTGTTATACAGCCGCCTTTGCCTTCTTGCCTGGCTTGATGCGGATAACTTCACCGACATATCGAATACCTTTTCCTTTATAGTGATCCGGAGGGCGGATACGCTTTACTGAAGCGGCAACTTCACCCACCTGTTGTTTATCGATGCCCGTTACCATAATTTTGTTACCTTTCAAAGCAACCCCAATACCCTCAGGAGGGGTAAACGTCACTTGGTGCGAAAAACCAAGACGCAACACCAAATTGGCTCCTTCCATGGCTCCGCGGTATCCAGTTCCCTGTATTTCAAGTACTTTTTCCCACCCGGCAGTAACACCTTTTACGGCATTTGCCAGTAAGGTACGGTGTAATCCATGCAAGGCTGAGCTGTTTTCGCGTTCTTTGGTGACCGCTACCGTTGCGGTTTTGTCAGCAACCGTCACCGAAAAAAACGGTGGGATGGTAACGGTAAGCGCACCTTTTGGTCCCTGTATATGCACCATTGAGCCCTCAACCCGCAGGCTGGTTCCTTCTGGCAATATCACTGGTTGTTTTCCAATTTTAGACATATTCGCCCTTATACTAATTCAGCAATTAACTCGCCGCCCACACCCATCTTTTGTGCTTGGGATTCGGTCAATACCCCTTTGGACGTACTTAACAGCAAAAAACCTCTTCCGCCTTTAACCGAATATAGTTCATTATGCTTAATATACAGTCTACGGCCCGGTTTACTGATTCGCTTTATTTCAATAACGCGATTGGGGTCAGCAAGAGTTACCAATAATACATCGAAGTTGCCGGATTTTGCTTTTTCGACCCTGCTGATGAGTCCCTTTTTTTGCAACACAGAGAGCACCCGCTCACGCTCGTGTGACGCAGAAACTTCAAATTGCCCAATTCCTCCCATAGACGCATTCTTCATGCGGATCAACATGTCCCCTACGGGATCGCTGATAATACGTGTGGTTACCATGATGCCTTTACAATACCGGGAATATTTCCGGCTAATGCTTCTCGTCTAAAACAAATGCGGCACATACCAAAGCGACGGATATACGCACGGCTGCGTCCACATAAACTACAGCGGTTTACCATACGAACCGGATACTTCTGTTTCTTCAAAAATTTAACGACATCACTTGTTTTTGCCATGTTTTTCTATTGAACCTATAAACGGCATACCCAATCGCTCCATAAACCGATGTGCCTCTTCATTCGTACCTGCGGTTGTTACAATCGTTACTTCAAGTCCGCGCACCTTATCTATAGCATCATATTCAAGATCAGCAAATATACCCTGTTCCTTAAATCCTATGTTAAGGTTTCCCTGGCCATCGAATCCTTTCGGATCAATACCGCGGAAATCACGCATACGCGGGAGTACAATTCTAACAAGTTTTGTCCAGAAATCAAACATTCTGGCGCCCCGTAGCGTTACTTTCAAGCCAATCGGTGCTCCTTTTCGTAATTTAAAGGTAGAAATTGAGACCCGCGCTTTGGTAATAAGAGGCTTTTGCCCGGTTATAATTTCCAGCTGCTTTGCCACCTTTTCAAGCACGCCTTTGTCCTTAAGAGCTTCAGTCACCGACATACCAACCACTATTTTTAAAAGCTTTGGTACCTGGTGTACATTTTTATAACCAAACTCTTTTTTGAGTCCTTCAACAACCTGTTTATATTCTTCTGTGTGTATCATAATGGTTTAGAACACTGTTTACAGATGCGACGTTTTTTACCGTCTTTCCCGACTTCGATCCCCACGCGCGTTGCCTTTTTGCATGAGGGGCACACGAGCATAACTTTGCCCACTGACAGCGGGCGGTTTACCTCAATAATACCTCCCTGCGGCATCGACTCAGACTTGCGCATGTGCTTCTTTACCTTATTAATATCCTTTACCAGTATCCGGTTGCTATTGGCATAGGTGCGCTCTATCACACCCTGCTTTTTTTTGTCTTTACCGATTAATACTTGTACTGTATCGCCTTTGCGTAGTTTCATATGTCCTCCTATTAATAAATTTCTGTTGCTAAACTGGCAATTTTGGCAAATCCCGCTGTACGAACTTCACGGCTAATGGGTCCAAACACCCGTGAACCTTTGGGCGCTTCAGTTTGTGCCTCAAGCATAATACAGGCATTATCGTCAAACCGTATATACGAACCGTCTTTGCGCCTAAACTCTTTGCGAGTGCGAACAATAACAGCGCGTGACACATCACCTTTTTTCATAGACCCTTGTGCATCCGCTTTTTTAACCACAACCGTCACGATCATACCAACGCCGGCTTTTTTAATATTGCCTTTTCCGGGTATGCCAATTAACTGGGCAACTTTTGCCCCCGTATTGTCGGCAACGGTTATCATTGATCGCAGCTGTAACATGGTTTATGCTTTGTTCAATTTATTGGTAATGACAAAATGCTTGTTTTTTGAAATCGGTCGTGTTTCGGTCATCTCTACCTGATCGCCTACCGCTACTTCAATGCGGTCGATATGGGCCAAAAACCGCTCATGACTTTTAATAACCTTCTTATACAGCGGATGGCGCGTTTGTTCCTCAACACGAACCACAGCTGTTTTTTTCATATTAGTTGATACCACTATTCCATTCAATTTTTTAGCCATTGTTTTGTATAAACTGTTTTTCTGCTATCACGGT
>Ga0066639_10003666_pt1 | contig 13280 bp, 5 predicted proteins | sample CryGeyCG2114_010_2_FD_59504 | JGI IMG/M metagenome (GOLD analysis project Ga0066639, IMG submission 59504) | Groundwater microbial communities from aquifer - Crystal Geyser CG10_big_fil_rev_8/21/14_0.10 | ecosystem: Environmental > Aquatic > Deep subsurface > Groundwater | place: USA: Utah...
GCAAGAACGTATCTGTTCTTTCTAAGATCACATCTATCACGAATGCTAACCCAGATGCCAACGGTACGTCTGTCCCTACTGGCATCTCTGCAATTGGTCAGTTTACAATGGAAGCAGCTGCCCACAATAACTCGAAAAATGGTGCCAATGACTTTATTCTCGATGGCATCATCTTTAATGTTAATGCAACAAATGTTGACATTGATGCATCAAGTTTTGCTTTTTATAACAAAGCTGATCAAACACAAAAAATTGCATGTACTCCTTATGACCAAAATAAGAAGAGACTAAGTGGAAAGGCAACTGGAAACATATTTGTTTCCTGTACAGGACAAGCAGATTCCGTAGTAAATACAGAAATTAATGAAGGAACAGATGAAACATTTGTTCTGCAGGCAGATATCATCAATCCAAATAATGCTGCAGCGAGAGGAGGTATTTCTGTTTTACAAGCATCCTTAACGCAATTTGATAACATCAAATATTCAGAATTTGATAATGATAAGAGTCATATATTCTGGTATGACAAAGACGGTGGTGGGTTTAATGAATTCCTCTGGATCGAGTACCCAGAAACTACCATACGATCAACCAGCTACAGCAGCTAAAGAGGTAAATACTGCACTGAGATACAGATTAACGGTCCAGTTCTGGACCGTTTTTCTTGCAATCTACTAAGCATTCTATAAGTATGTAGATACTTTGCTGGTGGAGAGACATCTCTATGCAGCCCCGAGGCCCGCTCTGCGGGCCGTTTTTATTTGGCATGGAATGCATATACCGCAGAAATCTTTGTGTTCTGGATGCAGGTACAACAACGCATGTACGCTCAGATCTTCTTTTTTGATTCAAAACCAAGCATGGACGAACACCGATTTGCTCAGAACCTATATTTCCTCCAAAATCACATATCCATACTTCGCCTCTCATTGGATATTTCCTATGTATCACTGCATTTTTTATGAAATAATCATATCAAAAAGTGAACGATTGTACACCATAATTTCTTTGGCATTCTTGGAGAAGCTGCAATTGCAATCTGATAAGAATCCTGTACAATAGAGCTAAGTTTGGACTGTCTTATTGGATAAGACGGTCGGCTTCCTGAACTATTCATTCACCAATATACTCATGAAAGCATCATTTATTGCAGCAATTAACCAAATCTGCAGCGAAAAAAATGTTAAGCCAGACCAAGTTATCGATGCTGTGAAGCAGGCGATCTCCACTGCTTACCGTAAAGACTATGGAAACAAAGAGCAGGAAATCCGTGTGGACCTTGAAGAAGGCCGCGATGAACCTGTTATTCTTCTGGTAAAAGAAGTTGTGGAAGAAGTAGAAAATGATAACTTTGAAATTTCACTGAAAGATGCACAAAAGATTAATGCAGATGCAGAGGAGGGGGATGAGATTACTATTGATGTGACACCAGAGGGATACGGACGTATCGCTGCACAAGCTGCGAAGCAGGTTGTGCTTCAGAAACTTCAGGAGGCAGAGAAGCAGTCTCTCTACGATATGTTTAAAGACCGTGAGCACGAGCTTCTCACAGCAACCGTCACAAAGGTAGAACCGAACTGGGTAACACTTGAGATCGAAGGAATGACAGTGTCTATGCCATGGAGAGAGCAGATCCCAGGCGAGCACTACTACACAGGAAAGCGTATTCGTGTGTTCCTTGATACTGTTGAGCTTACTGGTAAAGGGCCACAGCTTCGTATTTCCCGAACAAACCCAGGGCTTGTTCGTAAACTTCTTGAGCTTGAAATTCCAGAAGTACGCAATGAAGATGTAGAGATCATGGCTATTGCTCGTGATGCAGGATTCCGAAGCAAGGTTGCAGTCTCTAGTAAGGACCCACGTATCGACCCAATCGGTGCATGTGTTGGACAGAAAGGTGTTCGTATTCAGGCTGTGATGGACGAGATCAATGGTGAACGTGTTGATATGATCGAATGGAGTGAAGACCCTATCCGCCTTATCTCTACTGCTCTTCAGCCTGCTGCAATCTCTGCAGTCATTATTGTTAATGATTCAGAACATGTTGATGAAGAAGGTCGAAAAGTGAAGAAGCGTGCTGCAGTATTCGTTGAAGAGGCACAACGCCCAATGGCTATCGGTCGTAAGGGGCAAAACATCCGCCTTGCAACAGATCTCACATCATACGAGCTCGACATGTACAACTACGAAGAGCTGCCTGCATTTAAGGCGAAGCTAGCAGAGCTCCGTGGTGAAGAAGTGACTGTTGTCGAACTTGATGAGGATGGGGAAGTCATTGGACAGGGTGCAGAGGGTTCAGAGGGTGCAGAGGGTGCAGAAGTGGATGAGGGGAAGACTACGGTAAAGCCGAGGTCTGCTAAAAAGGCTGAGCCAAAGAAGAAAGAGGATACAGAAGGTACAGAAGATTCAGAGGTAACAGAGGAGGCTCCAGCTGATACTCAATAAAGAAAACTCATCAATATGACGGATACGGTATCCCGTGTCCGTCTCTTTGAGGTACTATCTGAGTACTTATGAACCTTCCAGACATACCACTCGTCGTACTCGACACAGAGACCACAGGATTTATCCCAAAGGTAAACCGTGTTATTGAATATGCCCACATGGTCGTGCGCGATGCAGAGATTGTGGATGAGTATGAACAACTGATCGATATTCCTGGAGGAGAGATTCCAAATCATGTCCAAATTATTACGCGGATTCGTCCAGAAGCCCTCAATGGACAACCAATGTTTGACATTATTCGAGATCGAATTATTAATAAAATGGGGAGCGACACGATGATTGTTGGGCAAAATGTAGGGTTTGATATTCGCATGCTTGGTGGTGAAGGGATCGACCTAAGTGAGCGTCCGTGGATCGATACATCGATGCTTGCATCGATGGTATTTCCTGAACTTGAAAGTTATAGCCTCGGATACGTGAGCACCGTCCTTGACCTCAACCATGCGCCTGTACACAGGGCTCTTGGTGATGTCCGTGCAACGCTTGAACTCCTCGAAAAATGCTGGGAACGCTTGCTCGAACTCCCTGCAGACCAGACCGCTGAACTTAAAGCTCTCATGAGCAAAAGTTCACCTGGGTATACTACACTCTTCAATGCGCTACCTTCGAGTACTCATAAAACTGCACCGACATGGATGAAAATGCCTGAAGAGAAAAAATTTCCAAAAAGAAATCTTGATCTTATTCTTCGAAAGCCACAGGTAGGAATTGTTGACCTTATTGAAGAGCCGCTCGACCCAAGTTTTTTACAAGGCATTATTGATACTGCTGCACGTGATACAGAAACCGTACACTTCATTGCTGTAAAAAACTTAACAGCTACTGCAAAGCACCTGACACTTTCGAAAGATGTCCGTGTATTGCAGCCGCCATTTTTGATGCTTGATGATGCAGAAGTCGACAGCCTTCGCACACAAGAATGTTTTAGTGCAGATGAGGCGACACTTCTTACGAAGCTCGACTGGTACCATCCTTCTGTTCTTGAAGAAGCACCAGTGCATGGCGGAGAAAAAGCAGTGTGGGGTGGGAAGCTTGCGTGTACAGATGAGAGCCAATCATATACTGATCAGTTTGCAAACCTACCATCTGTTATCCTGCTTGACCATCGGCAGCTTCTCGCATTTGTTGATGACCCAGACCATGCTGCTCATGGAGTACTTAATAGTAATGCGCATATCATCATTGATGATGCGTCAATGCTCGAAGACACGGCGAACAAAGCATACGGCCACTACTGTAGTTTTAATGATCTTCGTGCTGCTGCAGAAGGCAACGACGCGCTGACAAAATGTACAGACCTTCTTCAGATATGGATAGAACGTATTCGCAATGACCAAGACGTCCGATATATTGCGCCGTCAGATATTGATTCTCCACAAGTAGCTGCACTCCAAGAACAGATCTCAGCCCTTCTTGCTGATAGTACACTGCGCCCACAGACTATTCGTCTGCTCAGTGCTGCTGCTGCGTGCCTCACAAAGGACGCTCGTCGCATCACATGGATCGAGACTCGCCAAGATGGCAGCCAGTTCATGCACTCGGTACCAGAGAGCGTTGCAGAGCTTATGAAAGAGCAGTTGTATGACAAGTTCCCAGTGACGATGATTATTCCTCCAAAAAGTGGTGAGCAGCTCCAAGAAATACTGCACCGTGGAACAAAAGCAGTCGTGAACACTATTATTCAACGTGTGCAACCAGACACACCGATCTCTTTCCCTGAGGGGATGCGAGGAGACAAAGTGATTGCAGATCCACCTGATGGAAAAACAATTATTTTAGCAGGAAGCAGACGTGTTATTGAAGAGTACTTCATTAAGTACACTGAAGACCTGGAAAACAGGGGTATTACACTTATCTGTCAGAACTTCTCCGGAGGACAGAGTCGCATGCAGGCAGAGTTCCTTGCTGCAAAAGGACAAGTTGTGTGGGTTATTACTCCATGGATGTTTGAAGGACTAGAGCTTCCACCTGAGACGGTCGATCATTTGATTGTTGATGCACTCCCATTTGATAACCCTTCATCTCCTGTCTTTGGCAAACGTGCAGAACATTTTGATAATGCATTTCTTGGCTACAGTATGCCGCGACTCTTACAACGCCTCTTCAGGATAATGCGTACATTTCGACGCATTGCAGGGGACAGTGCAGACGTTACGATGATCGACGCGCGCATTATTGATAAAAAGTATGGCATCTTTGTTCGTAAATATGTAGAGATTGTCTGCAAAGGGCTGAGTGATGAACCAAAAAGTGATTTCAAAAACACTGACTATCCGGAGAACTGGCAGTTGAATTTGTTTTAATAGAGGATAGAGGATTTGCCTAGTTTCTGGCAGCAAATAGACAAATTTGATTGTTGAAAGCAGCTGCCACCATATTCTCTTGAGCGTACTGCACTATACGTTGAACGGGTTTGATGATCGAAAAGTTTTCGCCAGTACGATCAAAATTGTATTTGCGACGCTTATTGCAGCTATGGTTGCGCAATTTCTGAAAACGCCAATCGCAGCAGTGGTGGATATGCAAAGATTTTGGGGGATTGCAGCTCAGCTTGTCGGATCATTTTCCGGCGGTATTTTGACATATATTATTGTGTGTATGGCGCTCAAGAGCGAAGAACTTGAGATTATTAAAAAGTATATTCCGCGTAGCGTGAAGCTTACCGGAGGCGCAGACACCCCTCGCTTTTCCGGAATGATGGAATAAGTTAGTGTAAAAATCGCATTACGTTACGTTTTCTAACCCGAAGGGTTTGAACGTTGCGAATGCAATTTTGGTAATCCATCCCTTATCCACAACAGATAGATATATATATATATCTGCTACACTGGACGTACATATGAAACGTATCCATTCTGTTACAGGTAAACATAGTGTTTTCTTTCTTGGTGCAATATTTGCCCTAGGAGCTGTTGTATTATCAGGGTTTTCACAATACAGCGACATTTCTTTTAACAACCAGCAGGAGAATACAACACAGAATATTACACTATTAAACCCTGTAGATTTTAGCCTTCCTGCAACTGCAAAAGAAATCCCCGAGAAGCGCACTGAGACATCGGCAACGTTCGAGATTTCACCTGGGAAGTTTGCAGCTGTTTCTTTTGGTGGGCAGCCGAATGTAAGTAGTGCCGTGATTCATGATGAGTGTGCAAGCAGAATTCCTCTGCTTTGCTCCACGAAAACATTGCTTCATGGGTTAATCCCTTCCGTATTTGCAACAACTGCTGGGCCGAATAGCCCGGGAACTATCGTGGATGATGATTCGGTCGGTACAGTGACGTGGAGTAATCCAGAAAATGCAGGTGTCAGTGATAACGTTTATGCTACTGTGTCCGCAAGCAATACATTTAGTGATGGTAGTCACTATATCAAAGCTACCAATTTTGGTTTTAGTATTCCCTCTGGCGCAACGATAAATGGAGTGATGGCCGAGTTCGAGAGAAAATGTTCAGGAAGCACTTCTTTCATTAATTGTTCAGGAGATGAAACTCGACTGATAAAGGGGGGAATTCTTTCCGGGGATGTAAAATATGGAGCAACCTGGCCGACCACTGATGCTTACGCAACCTTTGGCGATGCATCTGATTTATGGTCGCTATCGCTTACATCAGATGATATTAATGCCACTAATTTCGGTGTGGTCCTTGGTGTGTACCTTACAGCAAGAGCTTCATTTTGATGAATATACTTAAAAAAAAGGGGGGGGTATTTCTTATACTTTTTTTGTTATGCGGTTTTAATCCTTCGGTAGTATTTGCAATAACTGCTACTGGTTCCGTTGACCACATCCGCATCACCGTCTACTACACTGCTGGTGATTCCACGGCTCCAACCGTATCAACATTAAGTCCAACAGACAACGCCACAGCAGTAGCAACATCCTCTAACCTCGTCATCACCTTTGACGAAGCAGTAGACGTAGAAACAGGAAACATCACCATCAAGAAAACATCAGACGATTCTACTATTGAAGCTATCGACGTAACAGGGGGACTTGTCACCGGAGGCGGTACAGACACTATCACCATCAACCCCACATCAGACTTAGACGAGGAAACGGAATACTACGTCCTCATAGACGCAACAGCATTCGATGACGCTTCAAGCAACTCCTACGCCGGTATCTCTTCCACCACCGCATGGAGCTTTACCACAATCGCTTCCTCTTCCTCTACTGGAGGTGCTGCTGCTCGGGCTGTGCGCCGACGCATGAGTGATGCTGCGAACAATCCTACATTCTCGAGTACTGTCTCTCCTACCCTTTCCGACGTGGGTATATTCGTGCCACAGAATGCGAATGCAGACGAGGGGCTACAGCAGACCAACGTGGAGGATGACACTGATGGGAATGAAGATTCATTTGCACAGAAACCATCCGCCAGTACACCAGAGTCCATGATGCCCAGCAATAAGCCCGAATCGGATCATCTATTGCCGAGCAATCGGGTGACAGCGTTCCAGTCCCGTGTCTGTTCGCGTGTGACCAAGTGGTTCTCTGGTTTTGCATTCGACAGGGTGAATGCACGTGTTCTGAGGTGGCTGGGGTTCTCTTGTACGTAAGTACAGGGCTACAGTCTGAGCGTATCACTGGGTATTGCCATGGAATATCTGTAAACATCAGTGATATGTTTACTGCAATTGGCATCACACCATGAGTCAGACTGACAGGATAAAACTCACAAGTCACTACCGATCTTGGCTCTGGTGAAAGTGCTACGTACGTTCTTCAGGTTAGCTAGCAGCCTGATCGCTGGGGTGTTTTTTTATGCGTATTGTTATCGTCGCAACAACACTCCTGCAGCCATACTCATCACGATGACCATCGCAGTGATCACTCCTATTTGCGCTGTGCGATTGTTTTCTGAAAGAAGTGATGCAATAGGCATAGCAGAAATTTCTGCGCTAAGAGGTGGGTTTTCAGAGCAGGTGACAACGAGTGGGCGACAGTGGATGTAGGCAATAGAGTCTGTTGTGCCGTTGGCAGCTGAAGAGCCTTCTATAATGTCGTATGCCACACCAGTAAGTAACGCTGGTTCTCCTGCAATAGTACATGGTCCACGTGGACCAGAATGCGTCATAGGGTCGTTTGATGGGAAAATCTCTGCCCCTGGATCCCCGAGTCCATAGTGTGAAATTGGTGTACAGGCACCAAAGACACCATCGACAGAGTCTGATGTACCTGACGAGTAATCGATCATTGTAAAGGCGCTGCCAGTAGGACAGGAAATGATATACTGCGTACGACTTCCTCCATCGATATCTGAATTTGGTAAGTATGACGATGACCCAATCGTTCCATTTGCGTTCAGGCGACCACATGACAATGTAAGTCCGTCCATACGGTCTTGTGTTCCCACTTTTTTGTAGAGAATGCTTGTGACAACTTCGCCTGCATTGCATTGAAGATCTGCTTCGATACGCCTTGGCCCTGGTGGGCTATGGGTAAGAGAGGTGCTATCTCCGATAGGAGAGTATGTTCGTGTGGAACCAAGAGCAACAGTGCACGTTTCGGTTCTGCATCGGGAGGAACAACCATCGCCACTGACGGTATTTCCATCGTCACAGTCTTCACCCTGTTCAGGGTCACCGCCGTTGCCACAGATACTTACAGTATTACACTGCGCAAGGATAGGAGCACAGTGTGCATAGGCGAGTGCGTCCATTGCATCTGGCTGGGCAGATGTTATTCCAAGCCTGTCGTATGCAAGGCCTGTCATTACTGTATCCACTGGACATGGCACGTTTGCTGCTGTGCGTGTATTACCGCTTATATCAGTTGCATCAATAACTGAACGTGCACTGCCAACACCATTGACAGATACAGGTGCACAAATAATACCAAGTCCATCGATGGAATCTGGCACAGTAGTTGAGACAAAGCCCTTATAGTTTGCATTAATAATTGCCTGACCTGCAGGGCAACGAACTGTATTGAATGATGATCCATTACCGGTAAGATCTGCATTGCTGAGCAATGCCTGCTCTGCACCAAGTGTGCCATTGGTATTGAATGTACTACACCCAATAGTAAGAGCATCAAGGACATCTGTTCCTGGAATATCTTTGTATGCGATAGTCGTCATCACAGAACCTGATGGACACCGTAGGTCTGCTTCGAGGTCACGCAGTGCAAGGCTTTGGCTATCCATAGTCCGACTTGTGCGAACAGAGGTTCCAAGAGAAACAACTGTAATCTGGTCTGTCGTACACTCCTGCATAGGATTACAACCGTCCGGACAATAGAACGGGCTACTTGTGTCGCATGTCTCTCCGGTGTCTTGTACACCATCACCACAGTATGCTTCTTGACAATCTGTGCGGCAAGCATTTGGCACTGTTGCAGAATTATATCGACCATTATCACATGCTTCACCTGGTTCGATGACCCCGTTTCCACAGTCTGTCACCTTTGTACACTCCGTAGGCCCTCCTGCTGTACGAGGATCTACTGTTGCTGGGTCTGGGTTTGCACCGTTTTCGTATGCACTACACCATACTGGTACACATTCACATACACCATACTGCCTTTCCACTACTGGTACATACTGGCAACCACAACTTCCTGTACAAAGAGACACGACGTATCCAAAAATCTCTGGACAATCCGATACCTGCTCACACTGCTCACCTGGGTCGACCTTTCCATTTCCACATGTACTTGGTGTAGTGAAACATTCACAGTTGGATAGACATTTTTGATTCCCACTACAACTGACCCCAGCATCACATTGCTCTCCTGGGTCTATACGACCATTACCACATAGTGGTGGTGGTGCGTTGTTCGGCTTACAATTACAACTTGCTGTGCACTCACCATTATCTCTACATGGGATACCAAGGTCACACTGCTCCCATATATCCAGTCTTCCATTTCCACAGAGAGGATCTGTCGTGATTGTCTGACACAGACAATTGTTACACGCACCTCCTCCCAGACAATCGATACCATTTTCACATTGTTCACCCCCTTCGATGACTCCGTTTCCACATACTTCATTATTCTGAATAGTGTCACATTGGCATGTCGCAGGACACGATCCCATATTTGATGACCCATCGATAGGACAACCAATGTTTTGGTAGTCACAATCTTCACCTGGGTCGAGCCTTCCATTACCACACAAGTCTCCACCACATTCTCCTGGTGCACAAAGAGCAACAGTCATGCTTGCAAGTTGTGCAGTAAGGTTTAGCGAAGGCTTTGCTGCATATGGATTATATGGATCGATAGTACCTTGTACACACCGACCCGTGTCGTATGTACCGATACTCAAACTGTAATCATCCTCATTAATATCATGACAATCGACGAACTCTCGTGTGCACTCACTGTCAGATTGACACGGTGTGAAGTGCAGACATGTTGCATCAGGAATAGGAATATCTTCTTCACATTCCCATCCCTCTTCAATGACACATTGACTATCGCATCCATCACGGTTTGCTGTGTTTGCGTCGTCACACTCTTCACCCTGATCTGTGACACCATTACCACATAAGTCCAAATGACATGTGATACTACATCCAGGAATGTTCGCATTGTCCCCGTAGTCACATTCTTCGTCAGAATCCCTCACACCATCGCCACATGTATGATTGGAACAATCTGTTCGGCACGCATCTGGATCCTCATCAGAATTGTGCATTGCATTATCACAATCTTCTCTAGCATCGATGACCCCATCACCACAGAATGCATTCTGACAATTTGTACGACATGCATTTGCGATATCGTTTGAATTTGCAGGTCCATTATCACAAACCTCTCCTAGATCAGGATCTACTACATTATCGCCACAGAATGCTAACTGGCAATTTGTACGACACGCGCCAGGTATTGTATCGGAATTATAGAGCCGTCCATCGTCACACACTTCGTTGAAATTGGTATCGATGACTCCATCTCCACAGGTAGGATTTTTACAGTTCTCTCGGCAGGCATTTGGTGTGGTATTGGAGTTACCAGATGTTCCATTGTCACAATCTTCTCCACGTTCTGGAATACCATTTCCACACTCAACTCTTGGGTAGCAAATAGAGTAACCAGATCGAACACGAGGGTCCACAGATGCTGGGTCTGGATTTGCCCCGCCGGCATATGCGCTACAAATGACTGGCTCACATGCACAAAGTGATTCTGCACAGTCTGGTGTTCCGTTTCCATTTGCATCCGTCTCTGGTGCACCACATCCACAGGAACCAGGTGTTACTTTCTCTGGGTCTGATGGGCAACTATCTAAGCAGTCTGCCGTCTCATCTCCGTCAGTATCCGTCTCTGGTGTGCCACAACCACATGAGCCTGGCTCTATTTTATTTGGGTCTAAGTCACAACTGTCGTAACACTGTGGTGTTCCGTCATTATCGTTATCAATACTGTCGTTACAGCTATCGATACAGTCTGGAATAGTATCATTATCAACATCGGTATCCCGAATACCACAGCCGCATGCTCCTGGCTCTAGTTTTAGAGGATCGCTATCGCAAGACTCGCTGCAGTTTGGCGTTCCGTCACCGTCGCTATCTGTATCTGGTGTGCCGCATCCACACACACCTGGAGCAGTTTTATTGCGATCGGTATCACATGTTTCCTGACAATCGAGTGCTCCGTCACCGTCACTATCTGTATCTGGTGTGTTACATCCACAGACACCTGGCTCGAACTTTGCACTGTCTGGACATGCATCTTGGAAGCCTGCTTTGATAGCCCAGTCTGCTGGGAATGGATCGATGAGAGATTCTGCTACGGCTGCAAAATGAGAGAATGGACCGTAGCTTGGATACCCTTCTTTATCACCTTCTCTCGTTGGAATACTACCACCTCCACTTTGCGTCTCACTGATAATACGAGCATCGATAGCATCACGATCCCATGGACGTGCTCCAACTGAACGACCATCTCTTGTTGTTGCAAGCAATGCACCTTCAACTTGTGATGCTGACAATGCATTTGCCACAGTTTGCTGCCACTGTGTATTAACATCACTATTTATTGCGGGGATAAATGAACTACTGACGTACTGATTACAATCCATGAGCGCAGGTGTTCCTGTGTAGTCTACACATTTCATTTGTACAAATCCTGGATGAGAATTACCACTCATATACACCTTTAGCTTTGGATTAGCAGGTGGATACCCTGCCGCATATTGCACAAGCATCAGCCCATTCTGCTTCGCATTACCTGTATTTGGACCACTTTTAATCATATTGTTTACAACATTCCACTGCGCCCCATGTGTTCCACTATCGACACTACCTGCCGAATTACTCATAACCTGAACTTCAGGATTATAAATGAGGTTATTTGCTACCAGCGCATTGGCACCTTGCCCTAGCCAAGGGTTACGCTTGTGGTTATGCGCAAACAGATTATTGGTAATGGTGACATCCTCTGTTCCTTCACCAATAAGAAGTCCATGTGAATGGTTATTATTTATCTTTAGGCCCTCTGAGAAGATATTACGATCAAATGTAATATCAGACATTTTCCCAGAAACATTTTGTCCGTTATCTCCTGGGTCTGGGTCTGTACTCGCATTTTGGTCTTTCCCCCATGAGAATGAGTTGTTTTGTAATAAGATATTACGAATAGGAGACCCGCCAAGGTAATGCACGTAAAAAGAATTTGATGACGTATACGGACTACGCGTTCCTGCACGGAAATGTACATGGCGCACGTGTACATTGGATACTGTTGTACGAATACCCTCACCAATAATAGTGATACCAGGAGATGGTGCAGTTTCTCCTGCGATCACAACATCTGGGTTCGTAATTGCATATCCTTTTAAGTATTCACCTGAGGCCCCCGGTCGAGGAATAGTAGTATTAACCCCGCTCACATCGATCACTCCCGCAACATCAAAGACAATAATGCGCTTTCCTGATGCAGCTAGTGCAGCACCAAGCGAATCTGCTCCCTGTGGACTTAATGTTTTCACATGAATGATGCGAGGCTCATTTGATGAGACCTGCGCAGTAAGAACATCGGTATCGACAGAGAAGAGGCTGCGAACAAAACCTCCAAAGCGCTTGGCAATAGTCTTTTGTTCGGACTGTACCTGCGTTACAGGGGAGCTTACTTCTGGCGCATTACATGTTCCATTGAGGTATGTTCCAATGTTCTGATTCATATTCTGACACTCAGCAAACCCTGTCGCGCATCCCCCTGCTGCATTACATGCATTGCTTCCTGTGCACTCTGCATCTGGTTGCTGTACTGCAACATCACACTCCCAACCGTCTTCAATGGCACACAAGCTGCTACACCCATCCCCAGACACAGTATTGATGTCATCACATTCTTCTGGGCTTTCGATAATTCCGTTTCCACAGACTGCTTCACACTTCGTAGGGTTTGGAATACACGAACCATTTGAGTATGAACATCGTCCGATGTCTCCACCGAGAGTAGTACATGCAGATTCGCTACAGAAGTATCCGAAAACTCCACAACCACTACAGTCGCTGCATTGAGCAACTTTTTGACAGGTATTACTGCAGGTATCTGTATCAATATCGTTTCCATCATCACACTCTTCGTTATTTGATGCCTGCGGGAACCCATCACCACAAGTTGCTGCTTCGCACGATGTCGTACAGGTATCTGTTTCTATAGCGTTTCCATCATCACAAGTCTCATTATTGATTGCCTGCGGAAAGCCATCGCCACAGGTAGCTTCTGCACATGCATTGGTACATGCATTATTGTTATCTGTATCACCATCATCACAAGCTTCGTAGAGTGGATCATTGATATCGGTGATGTCTGT
>Ga0066639_10003667_pt1 | contig 13275 bp, 17 predicted proteins | sample CryGeyCG2114_010_2_FD_59504 | JGI IMG/M metagenome (GOLD analysis project Ga0066639, IMG submission 59504) | Groundwater microbial communities from aquifer - Crystal Geyser CG10_big_fil_rev_8/21/14_0.10 | ecosystem: Environmental > Aquatic > Deep subsurface > Groundwater | place: USA: Utah...
GTGCCTAAATTGGTTCTAATGATGAATTTGGCTTAAGACTTGCACCGTTGGAGAACATTTCAAATAGGAATGAAAGGAAATATTCGATGGAGAGGACCATAAAATGACAATTAAAATTGGTTTAATTTTGGGGTTGTTGATAGAAACCGCCGCATTTGCGAATAGCGACTGCCCGAATACGGTACTTAATATTGATGAATCAGAAAACTTCGCTACGATTACTGTCTTTTTCGATAATTTTTCTACGGACTCCGATTTGAAGCGTTGTGATTTTACGTTTCAAATTGATGTGCCCAATGGAAAAAGGATGGGTGTGTATAAAATAGATTATCGCGGATTCGCAATTTTACCAAAATTTGGCAAGGGGTATATCAATGTGAGTTATGACTTTGCCAATTCTAAGGGCCCTGATTTTCATAAACAAATAGTTGGTCCTGTTGCCGATAATTTTTTCTTTACAGATGTGATAGGTGCGGGCGTATTTCGTGGTTCCCGCTGTGGTGGGAAGGAGACGCTCAATATGACTGCGAAATTGAGTGTCGATACAAGGTCTTCAGCAGATCAGGGGTTCATCGCGATGGATTCTGGTGACGGAAACTCTAAGGCCGGAGTCGCTTATCATTTTAAGCTCAAGTCATGTCGGTAGTCAGTGAATGAAAAATAGAACTAAAAAAGAAAGAAGGATAATATGATTAAAGGAATAGGTTTTAGTTTATTAGGAGTTGTTTTAACGACATCTCTGATGAGCGTGACGAGTGTCCGTGCAGATGATATATATTTGGGCGAGCCAATTTATGGTGGTACCGGATGTCCGGCAGGATCAGCTGCGGCTGTACTGAGTCCAGATTCGAAATCACTGTCAATTTTATTCGATAAGTATCAGGCTTTTGCGGGTGGACCGTCGAGACAATATTACGATAGAAAATCGTGTAACGTCGCGATTCCAGTACATGTCCCCCAAGGTTTGAGCGTCTCAGTTCTTGCCGTTGATTATAGAGGATTTAATAGTGTGCCTCGTGGTGGGTATTCTAGATTTAATGTGGAATATTTTTTCGCAGGAAGTCGTGGCCCAACCTACGCTCGAACATTTTATGGCCCAGTAGAAGATGGGTATTTTATTCGAAATAATTTACAGGTAAATGCACTCGTTTGGTCTCGATGTGGCGATGATGTGATTTTGCGTACAAATTCGAGCATATTTGTTAAGACAAATGGGTATTATGACGATGCACTTTCTACAGTTGACAGTGAAGATATCAATGCAGGAATTAAGTACTTACTGCAGTGGCGACGTTGTAACTGAATTTAGATCTTTGAGTTTGTCACAATTTGAAACCGCAGACTGTGACAACCTCATTCTATAATTTGTGAACGTCTGACAATCTCATTTGCGAGTCTAATCGAATCAAATGGACTCAATCCTTGGAGGACGGTCACGACTGATTTTCAAATACCTTTAGTCCGCCGCACGAACACCATTCGATATCCACAAGACGTGCCCTTGGATACAATATCCCTTTCTCTGAGGTCTGCTGGTGTAATAGGAAAAAGCTGACAAACTGTGGGACGATTATCATAGATTTTACAGAGGCTAGTTTCGGTGTCCCACTGCGGGCAACGAAACAAAAGATTACAACTTGTGCCGCAACTATGGCATCCACCAGTAACTCCGTAATGTTTTTTTAATCGCTTCGCCAATGCTGGGGAAAAGCAAATAAGAGTACGCCTAAACTTTCCCAACGCTAGAAGACGACCTTCAGCACACCCCAATCCCTGACTTGAAAACAACACAATTGCGAAATCACGTAGCCTCTGGACACATAAAATAAAAGCTGTGGCAGCTGACATTGATGAACGAGTATTTTTTACCCGTACGTTCAGATGAGAGACTAATAATTTAGGATGCGGAGCCTCATAAAAACGAGTAACAATTAGATTGAATATATAACTATAAAATTTTTGAATAGCTTCCATCACAATCCTTGACCATTACGACCACAAAATATGTTCAAGATGCAATTATTCGGCCATTAAGTTAACTCAAATCCTGGCATGTCAATTGCAAATCATGTACTTGTATTAAGAATGGAGTTAAGATGCTTTGGATAATTTTTATTGTTCTAATGACAATGTGGCTTTTAGGAATGATTAGCTCGTATACTGTTGGGGGGTACATCCATCTAGTATTAGTGGCCGCCCTAATCGTGCTTGTATTTCAATTTATTACCGGTGCCCGGAGTGTTAAATAAAAACGTACATAAAATAACACGGGAACAGTAATGAAATTTTATTCAATAGCACGTATCCTATTTATCTTAGGAGGCTTTTACTTTCTAAGTATTGGTGCCTATGAAATTTGGTATGGTCGCCCTCTAATAGCTCAAAACGAATTCGATCGAGTCTGGCTAACGTTTCTGTCTACTGACATCGTAAATGATTTTACCACTGGAAGACGATGGGGCTGGATATACTTTCTCTCGGGGGCTGCACTCATACTCACACCCCTGTTTTTCTTCAGGTTAAAAAAGCATAAAAAATAAGGCCACTTTTGATTTAACGCGCCATTAACTACCAAATTCTGGTTGACTGTATTGTCGTAACAAAATTACTAGGCGTATTTTTGAAGCCGAAAATAACGGATACAGAGTTTTATGAAAAGTTTGGTACCACACTTGGTATTACCCCAGGAAATGTTCCGGCTTACGATGATTCAAATTGGTCAAGGGCAAGAGAAGTCTTAAGAAACGGAACCAAAAATATATCAAAAGCAGCTAAAGCCTATAACTTCTTATCTGCTATCGTTGAGACCGGATCCGCTCTCGGAAGAACTAGAATTATCGCAGGTACAGATTTTTTAAATTCAAATCAAAGTGCGTTTAACTCAGAACAAAACGAAAACCTATCATTTAATAAGCTCTTAAGGAACTCGAAACAATTCATGATAGAGCCGGAGCTAGCACTCAGACGATTTGAAAATGGGTATAAAAAAATTTCCGAACGCATTGCGAATAACAACGGAAAAGTTGCTGCGGACGTGCGAGGAATTCAATTTGAATACCACACAGGTACAACCTGGATCGATTTTCTCCGATTCCTAGGAACCGTTTGGCGTGACATTTATGAAGAGGGGCGTGAAATAGCTGAAGAAAATTCATCCTATTGGATGGAACAGCTAGCTGCCGAGTTAAAACGGAGAGATTCATCAATAACCGATAACGGAGGCTACAACGCATTAGTCACATTTGGATAATCGGAAATTCTATTTGACAGATTCTATTGGGTACTTGAAAACTAACTTGTGTTCAGGAAAACTCAGGTTTTAATCCCGATTCTTATCTTAATATCTACAAATTATGCTTGGGATTACGTTCATATTTTAACGCCGCCTGCAGATTTCTTAAGTTATCTGGGAACTGGCGTAGAAATCAAAACCGCTGAGGATGAACAGGCTTTGAGCGTTCATTTTCGCTATTTTGGCGGTTATTTTGGCGGAAATATAAAAATTAAATTTGATTGATCGAAAAGAGCCTAAAGCCAAAAATTACTGTATTCACTCCCCCGCCCATTGTGATTTTATGGTACCCTCATAATAGCAATGAAAATTCCTGAAAAATTCTATCTAAAACTGGGCAATAATTTAATCGTCATGATCGATGACGAGCATTCTGACCGGATCCGTTGCAATCACCCCAATACAAGCCAAGGAAAAGCGATTGCATTTCTACTGGCGGGTGCGGCGCATTGCCTTGGACGCTCCAAGGTGTTAACCATGGTGGACAAGTGCATGGCGCCTGAGTTAATCGATCAAGGGTTTATTCTAGCCGGAACGATGCCTGGCTTTTACCGCGGTAAAAACGAATGCAGTGTTTTGACTTATAATCTCGATGATGCACGTCATCGAATGGCGCACCCGATTGAGGGGGCTAAAGTTGTGGACCTAGTTGAACAAGTCAATTCGGTAGACAATAAACATTACCTAGAACGCCGAAGTTATATGGAAGACACGGATCTCGACGGTCTGGACAAGCTAGAAATTTCACCCGATGTACAAACGACGCTTGCCATGCCAAAAGACGCCAACAAGATCGCAGCCCTAATCGACAAAACTTTTTTCGACTACCCCACGCCAAGCCATGATCCAGACTACATACGCTCTCAAATCGAAGCCGGTGTTCCCTTTCGTTTTGTCGAGGCAGATGGAATAATCGTGGCTTGTGCATCTGCAGATCTAGTGCCGGATGCCCTTACTGCAGAACTCACCGACTGCGCAACACTTCCGGAATATCGAAAGCGAGGCTATATGATGAATCTCCTAACCGATTTAATGTGGGACCTCGAACAAAAGGAATATTACTCGGCATTCACTTATTCTCGTGCACGAATACCGGGAATCAATATCCTTTTCAAAAAGCTAGGATTTGAATATTGCGGTTGCGTCCACCAGTCTTGTCGTATTGGCGATGGTCTGGAAGACATGAATATGTGGATTCGCCCTCTCCCAAACAGGATTAAGTAACCAATGAAGTTCATAGACTATTTTATATTACTGGCATACGGCCTAGGACTCATCGCATTTGCATATTTTGTTTCTCGTCGTAAAAATACTGATCAAGACGAAGAGTTTTATCTCGGATCAAAAAATCTAGGGGCCGGTCACATTGGTTTATCTGTGGCGGCCACCGACGTCGGCGGGGGATTTTCAATCGGGTTAGGCGCGCTTGGGTTTACTTTAGGACTTTCAGGATCCTGGTTATTATTTACTGGACTCGTCGGCGCATTGCTTTCTTCAATTATCCTAATACCTCGATTGAAATTGTTAGAGCTGGATCATTCCTATTTCAGCTACCCTCAAGTGATCAAACATTATTTTGGTAGTCACGCCGCCCATCTTGCAGCATTGATTTCTTTTATTGGTTATTTGGCATTTACCTCTGCTCAACTCATGGCCGGTACCAAGTTGGCTTCAGTTTTGATTCCAGGTTTATCATTTTCAGCAATAATGATTATACTAACTCTGATATCGGTGATCTATACTTCTATTGGTGGATTACGAGCCGTCGTTCTCACCGACACCATTCAATGGACGTTGGTGGTACTGGGCCTAGGATTTATTGCTATTCCTTTAGGAATAATTCACCTTGGTGGAATCGAACACATTGTAGAACGAGCCGGGCCTGAGTCGCTTTCTCTTACCCAGCTCTCTTTTCAAACGTTGATCAACTGGATGATTTCGATTGTTCCAATATGGTTTGTCGCCATGACGCTTTATCAGAGAATTTTTGCCTGCAAGGACGAACGGGAAGCCAAGCGCGCTTGGTATATTGCCGGGTTTTTTGAATGGCCGGTGATGGCATTCTTGGGCGTCGGCATGGGCGTTTTGGCCAAAGTTGCTTTCCTCGATGGATTATTACAGGTGCCTAGCACTGGTGGCGATTTAGACCCAGAGCTCGCGATTCCACTATTCCTAAAAACGGTCCTACCTACCGGCCTCCTGGGTCTACTTTTTGTGTCTTATTTATCGGCCATCCTTTCTACGGCCGACAGTTGCCTCATGGCAGCTTCGGGAAATCTCTACAGTGACTTTCTGACTGAGAAAAAGTGGACCAATCGATTGGTGAGCCCACGAGTAATTACCTTTTCGCTTGGCTTACTTGCACTAGCGCTCGGGCTATTATTTGATAGCGTGCTCAAACTGATGCTACATGCCTATGGATTTATGATTTCAGGGTTATTAATACCAACACTGGCAATATTTCTTACGAAAAAAACCGCCTCTTCTTCCGCTTTGATTTCTATGGTAGTTGGAATTCTGTCCTACTTAATGTTTACCAACATTGATACAGGGGGTTGGAATGCCAATCTTTTTGGCATATCATTTTCTGCAATAGCTTATATAGGATCTGATTACATAAACGAGTACCTGAACCGAAACAAAAGGATATCCAAAGCCAAATGATGAATGTTCATTTTCATACGCAACAACTGGATTTTCACCCCAAGTATGAATGGGCATTGGGAAATCGCATTAAACATCCCGAAACCACACGGCGGGCAGAAAGCATTTTCAAGGCCATTAAAAAGGAATCGGACCTTTTTAAGATCGTCGAACCAGCTCGTATTCCCCTTACCGCCATTCGCGAAACTCACAGCTACCAGCTTCTTACTCTGTATCATACTGCTTCTGCCCTAGAAGAAGAAACGACCTTTTATCCAAGCGTTTTTCCTCAAAAAGAAAAAACAAAACCAGACCCCACCAATATTTTACATGCTGGGTTTTTCTGTTTCGATTCCGGAACACCGCTTGATCGGCACACTTGGCTGGCGGCCGCCTGGAGCGCAGCTTCTGCCTACTTCGCTGCTCAAGAAATACTAAAGGAGCAGTCTAAGGTTACTTACGCATTGAGCCGCCCACCCGGTCATCACGCCTCTCGAGACACTTATGGTGGATATTGCTATCTTAACAATGCAGCAATCGCTGCAAAAGTATTGCGCAAAAAAGGGCGAGTAGCCATTTTGGATTTGGATTTTCACCATGGCAACGGAACTCAAGATATTTTCTATCGCGATGACCGGTGCTTATTTGTGTCGATTCACGCCGATCCCAGAAAGTATTTTCCATTTTTCAAGGGCTTCCCTACCGAGACCGGAGATGGCCCGGGCAACGGCTTTAACATAAACCTCCTCATTCCCGAGCACTGTGATTGGAAAAGTTATAAAAAAATTCTCGAATTCGACGCAATTCAGGCCATCAAACGATTTGAACCAGATTACCTGGTTGTCAGTACTGGTTTTGATACGTATGAAAAAGACCCAGTGGGCTCTAGCAAGCTCACCACCGAGGATTATCACTCCATGGGAGGAGTTTTAAATAAGCTTAAAATCCCAACCGTCATCGTACAAGAAGGCGGCTATTTTGCCCAAGACTTGGGCGCCAACGTATTGAGTTTTCTAAAAGCGTTCAATTGATTTCGCACAGTTTTTTGGCTTATTCTGGAATATATGCTTTGGTATTGAGTTGATTTAAATATCCCAAAAAATTGGGTAAGTCTTCTAACTCAAGAAACTCAATTCCAATCCCAGGAGGCAACGCCCCCTCTTGATTATGTCGAACCCACCTCACAACTCCGACACCTTCAATTTTTTTTAACAACTTGGAATCCTCAAAATCAATCGAAAATGCCAAGCTAGATCCAATCTTTGGAAATTTTGACTCCAAGGCGACAAACATTCCGCCTTGTCCGATGTCAAGTGATCTACCCTCAATAGACGACGGTAAGTCCTTAAACGACAAATTTACCGATTCATCAATTTTTACCCTCTCTGATTTTCGACTCCACCGGTCAATCGGGGCCTTTTGTAAAATTCGCATTCTAGCAATAAGATCTTCCACATTCATTGGTTTACCAAAAATTGCGTTAGCTCCCTCGGCCAATGCCTTAGCAGGGCTAAACTCTGCCTGACCCGAAACAAAGATCACAAATGGGTGCTTCGTGTCTTTTTCACGAATTTTACCGAGCAGGTCAAACCCATCTCCATTCGGCATGTTCGCGTCAGTAATTACAAAATCAAATTTTTGCTTACTAACCAAATCAAATGCTTCATTCCCAGAACCTGCCTCAGTGATTTTAGCACCAACGAATTCGAGCTCTTCTCTTAAAATTTCCCGAATATCCGGTTCGTCATCCACCACCAGAATCAATACGCTACCCAATAACTTTGTCATGCCAGCGTCTTCCTATTCTCTGCTTGCCTCTTTGGCACTTCGATCACGAAACAAGTATTTTTTGTTGTATTCGAATCCAGATAGAAAGAACCACCATGAGAATCATTAATACCCTTTGAGATACTCAAACCTAGGCCAGTTCCGGCACCAAATTCTTTTGTAGTAAAAAATGGCTGCATTACCTGATTCGCAACCTCTTCAGGTATCCCACTACCGCTATCCAATATCGAAATTTTTACCGTCTCGCCGGCGTCTTTGACGCGTATTTCAATCCATTTTTCTGAATTTTGAGAAATTGCATCATAAGAGTTACTCAGTAGATTCAAAATCACCTGAGACAATTGAGTCGGCCGACACTCAATTTCAACATCTGGGTCAATCTCGACTCGCAAATCAATTGAATGTACTTTATAGCGCTCCTTACACAGCTCTAAGGAATCTGTGATGATTTCACCGACTTTACTAATACAAAAGGGATCATTCTCGGCATTTCTAGAAAATAGCTTCAATCCTTTAACAATCTTAGAAATTCGATTAACATTATTTCGGACTTTTTCGAGATCATTGATACAACTACCCGGATCAATATTTCCTGACTCTATAACCCTAAATATTTTGTTAATCTTTGAATCCACAACAAACAATGGACTATTGATCTCGTGAGCAATACCTGATGCCATTTGTCCTAGAGTCGACATTTTTTCATTTTCTAATAATCTACTCTGAGCTTCCTTTTGTTTAGAGATGTCAAACCGAATCGCCATATATTGCACATCACCATTTTCATCTTTTTTTGGAACAACGGTGCTGTTAACCCAATAGAGGGTACCGTCTTTTCGTCGATTACAAACTTCACCTTTCCAGACTTTGCCATTTGAAATTGTTTTCCACAGTTCACCAAAAAATTTGCGTGGATGAAAATCCGATTTTATTATTCGATGAGTTTTTCCAATCAACTCCTCACGTGAATAGCCCGAAATTTGGCAAAATTGATCATTGGCATAAGCTATTATTCCATCAGCGTCTGTAATCGCAACAATTGCCGATTCATTTAGACCAGCAACTAATGTCTCATAGCGCTTTGTCTCAGCCTTTAGTTGGCTCGACGCTTTTTTGAAACCGAAGTAAATAACCGCCGCCCCGAAGAATACCAGTAAGAAAAATAGTCCGTTAAACCAAATGAGTCCGGTTCGCAATACCGTTGCAGCTTCGCCGAGGGTTCTAGTAAACTCCTCCTCAAGTACCGTAAATTTCAGATTCAACGCCTCAATTTGATTTAACATTTCTCGCTTATTAAGCGTTGCGCTTGTTCCTGATTGTAGGGTCAGATGAATGTTTTCTGCCAAAGATATGAATTCAGCAAACAACGCATCACCCTTCTCCCAGATTTGAATTGATTTACCAATAAGTGATACGTTCCTCCCATAATGAAAGAGGTAGGCCATTAGCCGTACGTCCCTAGGGTCGCTCCCTCCTTCAATCAAATACTCATCAATCAAATCGAAATCCGGGGAATCTTTTGCGAGTTCCCTTCGGGCATTTTCATCACTCTTTTGTACTAAAATTTTCTGAAGAAAGCCGTCATAGGCAGTTTCATCGCTGAACTCAATGTACCGAGCCAATGCAATGACAGCATCTTTTTGGGACTTAGACCAAATACTTTCTGCTGTAATAAAACCCCGCACACCTGACTGCACATAAAAGGATCCAACTACGACGAAGGGGAGTAATATTGCCAAAATCACAGTAAAACCACCAAGGACTAACCGCCCCAAAGAAACGTTTTGAAAATATTCAGACGAAATACGCATTGAGTGAAACCTATCATTTTGATGAAATGGAATGCGTCTATGCTAGTAAAATTTATTTAGGTTTTCATTCGAAATCTTCTAGTTTTTAAAAAAACTAAAATAAAATTAATACCACTAAGTATTAAATATTAAATTTACTCTGAAAATTAAAGTATAACTATTCACACAATAGAAACCGATATCTATACTTTTTGGTATTAATAATAGAATACTCCGTCGTATGAATTGATTGGAAAGGATCCGACAGCTATCGCACGATTCAAGAACTAGAGTCTGGCGTAGCGTTTTGTGGAAATTCGGAGATTGAAAAAATCCATGGCAGAAAAGCTTCGGATTGCGTACCCCAATTCGATCGCCCATCTAAATCTAAAAACTCAAGAAAAGAAATAAATCTTTTTTGTTTTTATAATCCGAAACACAAAATAGCAAAACAACCCCAATGGTCCAAAAAATAGAATACAGAATACGAATGGAAGCCGAATCCATGCATTCACTTTTAAATTTTTAGCGTCGAACACAACCCAGCGGCCAATCCACAAATCACCCAATACCATATGATTCCAAGACCCCAAAAACCCAGTTGGAGTACTCAACTTCGATCGAATGGTTTCGAATTCTGGTTTCGCAATAATCGGCAAAAGTTCGGGTATCATGGGAAAAGTAAGCCACGCAAAATGAGCACTCAATAGTATCAAAAATACATCATATGCGTTCATCGCCCACTTTTTGTGTGATAAAAATATCAGTGCCAACCAAAAAGGGCCTGGTAAATTACTGATCAGTTGAAATACAATTTCCTCATAGCTGTGCATGATCTGAGAATTATTCTTGAACTGCATATTGTCAAGTATCCAATTGGCACTATACAATAGAACCCAGACGAGAATCATGATCAAGAAATCGATAGTCAACGCAAAATTTTCCGACGGTAGCCCCTGCAGGGTCTTTTTAGTGAGTCGATCAAAAGGCGACACATTCCAAAGGGGCCTTCGTAATGGCTTAAAGGTCGTATTAATAATACACCTTTGCGCGCTTCCATTTGTATTTATAGAACCATTCCTATCAATGCTCTGGGGCCCGATCCTAACCTTAACCACCATTGTTGTCATAGCTCCAATAATCTACATAAAGTACTACAACGAAATGGAGTCTTTTGAAGGTGCGGAAGGCTATTGCACAACTTGCAAGCGCGAAACATCGTTTTCTCCATTTTTATCGACTGAATTTAATGAAAAAATCACATTGCTTTGTAGCGAATGTAGTCAAACCCAAACTGCGTATTTGGAATCAATGCCGCTCAGGCACCTCTAAATATCTCTACATCATAAAAAATATTGACCATCCTAAAACGAGGGAAACAAAAACCAAGAATGTGAATTTTGTGACACTATAGAAAAGCAAACGGCTCCCAATCGTATAAACCAAAAACAACTTTGAAATCAAAGAAGCAAACACTGAGATTGCAATCAGGTCTCCTAAGACTTGAACATCAAATACGTTGACGTCGTGCATTTGTAAATTGGCAATCACCGACCCATGAATCTCAAACAATGACACAACAAAGGTAACGAAATAAAATCCACTTTCACCAAATAGTATCTGCATTCCGTGCGACGCCGACAACACGGCAATCACAAAGATACTGAGCTTTAGAATCGTCAAAAATTCAAATTCAGCATTTTCGACATTTAGTTCGCGATCTTCAATGCGCTTAAATGAAATTAAAACTAAAAACACAACCAATATCGCTGGGCATAAAAAGAGGAGCAACAGCGACAAGTGAATATCCTCAGTGCCGAATATGACAATCGCCGCGCCCTCAAAAAGCATTGCTAAAACTGCGGATCTATCGATCCAGCCGGGGCTAACTTTACTGCCGCGAATCCAACACCAATGGTGACAATCGGTTTAAGCCATTTACTCAAATTCAATCCCTATCCATTCTCGGAATCATCACTAGCTCGATTATAGCGGTCCTAATCCATAATTTGATAAATTACGCATCGCGCATTAATTATAATCCCCTTTACATCACGCCCAATCAAACGTATTGATCTTTTTATACCGCTTTCGGGCGGTGGTTTAATTTAAAATGTGAGGACTAATATGAGTACAGGTACAGTAAAATTTTTCAACGACGCTAAAGGTTTCGGATTCATCACTCCAGATGGTGGTGGCAAAGACCTTTTCGTTCACACGTCTGAAATCGATGGCGGAACGCTATACGAAAACGACAAAGTTGAATTTGAAGTCGGCGAAGGTCAAAAAGGCCCTTGCGCGATTAAAGTTCGCAAATCGTAACAAATCATATAATTACAATTTAGTTTTCCAGAAGGCGAAGACGGTCTTTAATTTATTGACGGTCTTCGCCAATGGATTTTTCTGCTTAAAACTTACTCAACTGTAAGAATCGGCGTATTTGCAACTTGGGGTAAAATACTTACTCTATTGAATACGTCATGGCTTTTAAATTGAAATTCGCCTGGCGAAGCTAATGCAAACTCAGCGATCATTGATCCTGTGTATTCGCCAGTAAACCTACGAAAAATCATCGGTGCCGATAATAACGTTCGATCGTTAGTATACGCATCCCTTGCATACAGCAATTGTATTCCAGTTGTGGCCTCAATGGCTCCGGCAAAATTGCCAATAGCCAGATCCTTTTCATTTAAAATTGAAATTAGGCCGTCCGCTGATCCGACACCCCGTAATAAACCCCTAGGTGCGCTCATTGAGCACGCAGCTCCCAGAACTACAAACAAAGCCGGAATCACAACGATTTCCACACTCGCCACAATTCAATCTATCAGTAACGGTGTCTCTACAAGCTCCTGAACACTGACTGTATCCGGCCTGGCAAGTCAGTGTACACTCACCTGCAACGCAACGTTGACCTCCGGCGCAGGGGTGCCCACAAGCCCCGCAATTATTTGAATCCGCAGATAAATCTCTTAGCCCATCTTCGCAAAAATTTAAGTGTTCAAAATCTTGGTCATCCGGACAGCTCTCGGCCGGCGGAGAGGATGCATCTACATCACTTGGTAAATCGCTCAAAGCAGAACCTGCAGAACTAGACGCGGCAACGTCCTCTGCTCCAAGACAAGCAGTAAAACTAGATCCAAAAATTCCAAGCATTAAAAGTGTTTTAAAAAATTTCGCATTTCTTCCTCCATTCGGAAACCACAAATTCCAAATTTCGTACCAACCGGCTCCTCCAACCGAAACGTGAAAACATAGAACTTTTCAGCTGATGGAAACCAAATCGAGATTACCCAATCATTGCGCATTACCTATGAAGACACCACTGAAGGTGCCTGTGCCGGATACTTCAAGTTGGTTCAGAGAATGTTTGACGACCTAGATCCCGATTTGGACGGAAATCCATTTCTAACTGGCTACAATTTTGATGAGTTTCAAACATTAATCTCTATTTCCTATGAGGTCACAAAGACGTATCGAAAAATCAATAATAGTACATTTGAAATACCGGCTCCTATTGATATGGAATGATAATTTTGTACCCAACCACTGCAACTTCCATGGGCTATTGCATCAACAATGACATTACCCATTGACCTATTTGATTTTGAGCGCCTAAATTAGATAGAGATGAATGAATTAGAATTAGACCTCGAAAAATTAGTCGGAGATCACCTGGATGAAATTCGCGACATTCTAAACCAACCTGAGCATCCCTCTACTTTTGAAGATTTTGATGATTTTCAATTTTTAAATATTCGA
>Ga0066639_10003669_pt1 | contig 13270 bp, 8 predicted proteins | sample CryGeyCG2114_010_2_FD_59504 | JGI IMG/M metagenome (GOLD analysis project Ga0066639, IMG submission 59504) | Groundwater microbial communities from aquifer - Crystal Geyser CG10_big_fil_rev_8/21/14_0.10 | ecosystem: Environmental > Aquatic > Deep subsurface > Groundwater | place: USA: Utah...
TTAGGCTGCTCTAAGCGCGTAAGAATAGCCCACATGGCTGCCATTTCAATAGTATGAGGAGCTACAAATACTCCTTGCACTTTTCCCTTCCCAAAGTCCTTTTCATAAATTTTAATTTCTGCATTTAACTTCGTAATATAGGGAATATCAATTTTCACGGTACGATCGCGCAAAGCTTCCATAAATTCATTGTTTTGTAATTTACGAAACTCTGGTTCATTCGTGTGGCCAATGATTACTTCGTCAATATAGGTTTGAGCGAATTTTTTGGGTTTCACTACATGTTCTTGTGAAGCACCCAATAAATCGTAAAGAAATGCCACATCAAGCTTTAATACTTCTACAAATTCAATAATTCCCCGATTTGCTACTTGGAATTCCCCATCGAAGTTAAATGCTCTTGGATCAGAGTCCGATCCGTATTCCGCAATTTTACGGTAATTAATATCACCCGTAAGCTCTGTAGAATCCTGGTTCTTTTCATCTTTAGGCTGGAAAGTACCAATACCAATACGATCCTTTTCAGAAAGCACGAAGCGATAAACTTTTACGTGCTCCATTACTTTCTTCCAATCGCCTTTATAACGAGTCATTAATTCTCGATAAATCAAACGGATAGGCGGAGATAGTTCACCTTTTATTTTAATTTTATATTCGCGGTCATATCCTTTATTAATTTCATCTTGAATGGCCCCACGTACCGCTTCAGGAATTAATAAAAGAGGATCCTCATTCATTGGAGAACTCATCTCTCCGGTATGTCCTACTAGACCATTTTTAGGGTCGTCAATAAACTTAAAGGTGTATAATGCACCTTCAGGAATATAGGAATATCGCTCAATTCCTTTTTTTAATAAACGAGCAATTGTGGATTTCGCAGAACCAACAGGACCATGTAAAAGTAATACACGTTTTTCCGTGCCATAATTTAAAGCGGCCGAACGCATGAAATTTACTAATTTCATTAGATGCACATCTAAGCCGAATACTGCATCTTTCCCATTTTCAATCTGGTCTTCGAAAAATTTATAGTGAGTAACTTCTTTTTTATACTCCATGAAATTCGTAGTGCCGTAGCTCATGATCATGTCGTACATACGCTGAAAAGCATTTCGCGCTATATTGGGATTTTCTTTTACTTTATCGAGATATTCAGCAAAGCTGCCTTCCCAATGCAAGTTTTGAAAGTCCTTCGGACTATGAAGTGATTCAACTAGTGATAGGAGTTTATTATTGCCCATTGTGCCCCTTTCCTTGGTGCAAGCAAGCGAACTTAATTAGATTATCCTTCTATACTCAAGGCATGTCAAAGACTTAGTTGACATAACTGACGCCTTTGTTAGGCTATTGATACTTATGAGATTTGTGTCTGCAGGCAATACAGATATTGGTTTAAAGCGTAAAGTAAATCAGGACTCTTTTCGTATAGAGCCAAGCTTAAATCTTTATGTAGTAACAGATGGCATGGGAGGTCATGCCGCAGGAGAGCTGGCTAGTAAAATTGCAGTAGATGCCGTTGTAGATTCTGTTTTAAGTGATCGTAGCGAAAATCTCAGTTCCATGACATCTACAGATCTTATGATTGGTGCCGTGCATAGAGCAAATAGCGCAGTATTTAGTAGAGCCGAAAAAGATAAAAAACTCGCAGGGATGGGCACCACTGTTATAGCGATGCTTTTCGATGGCACAAAAGTAATTATTGGTCACGTAGGTGATAGCCGTGCTTATGTAGCTCGGAAGCATCAGTTATGGCAAATTACAAAAGATCATAGTTTAGTTAACGAAAAACTAAAGGCAGGAATTATTACACGGGAGCAGCTCAAGAAGGATAAGTCACGCAATGTAATTACAAGATCCGTAGGCTTTGAATCCAGTGTACTGGTTGACACATATACAAAAGAAATAAATCCAGGTGAAGTTTATTTAGCTTGTTCTGATGGTCTCACTGGACCAGTAAGCGATGAAGAAATAATTGCAATTTTAGATGAATATGCTTTTGATACTGAGTCCTTAGAGCCAGCAGTGAATAAATTAATTGAACGAGCAAACGAAAATGGTGGCGACGATAATATTACAGTTGTTCTTGTGCGTGTAGAAAAGTAAAAAATAACTTTCTTAACACGTGGCATTGCCGTTTGACGTGACGAAGCTTTTCCTGATAAATTTCTTATAGTTTACGAAGCTTTAGAAAGATCCCCTTTTAGGAGTAAAATCACTTTTGAATAAATTTTTTACCTTATTACTGATTCCTGAAAAAACTCAGCAAGTAAAAAAAATGATAATCCCTACTATCTATGCACGCATTGCTTTTCTGTTGGGTGCTATTGGTTTATTTTTTGTAGCATTTATGGTTTATGACTACGTTAATGTGATTCAAAAACTTTCAGAAAATAAGAGACTGCAAGTAGAAAATCGCCAGCTAAAGCAACAAATGCAGAGTTTTACCACCAAATTACAAACGGTAGAAAATGCTTTAGAACGGGTGCAGAATTATACTACTAAATTACGTATTATCACTAATCAAAGCGGTAATGAAACTCCGGAAAATTTAAAAAGAAAAATTACGCCCGATTTGCCAGGTACTCCAATGGATGATCACTCTGAGCCATCACAGGCCCCTCCAGGGCAACGCGGAGCAAATTTAATGAATTTTCACTCCCAAAAGCACAATACTTTTTTATTAGCATCCAATGATATTTCAGATGCGATAAGAATTGCTGAGCAACAGCAAAAAATGGAAGAAAGTCAAATAGGTGAAGTAAAAGCTTTAAGTGACTTAGTAAGAGAAGATGAAGAAAGAGAATCATCGGATCTTATGGAAGAATTTAAAAAAATGGATATGGCTTTTGATACGGTTTTGCAACATGCACAAAATGTAGAAATTGATATTCAATCACTGTCTGCTGCTTTGTTAGACCAAAAAGATTACTTAGATAGCCTACCGACATTACGGCCAACTGGAGGTTGGTATACTAGTGGTTTTGGAGTGCGCCACTCCCCTTTTACAGGAAAACCTACAATGCATGAAGGCTTAGATATCGCCAATCATACCGGCAGCCCAGTTGTTAGTACAGCAGCAGGAGTAATTACTTATGCTAGTGCCCGTCCTGGTTATGGAAATTTAGTAACAGTTGATCATGGATATGGAATTCAAACACAGTACGGACATGTATCGCGATTTTATGTGAGAGTTGGCGAGAGAGTAAAACGAGGACAAAAAATTGCCGCCATTGGCAGCACAGGACGATCTACTGGGCCACATGTACATTATGAAGTAAGAATTAATGGAACGCCTTTTGACCCATATCCTTATATTGTTGATGATTAATTTTAAAGGAAGCATATGTTAACTACTGTTGTGAAAAAAATATTTGGAACGCAAAATGAGCGTACTCTCAAAGAAATTTATCCTCTTGTAAAAAAAATAAATGCATTAGAGGAAGTAATACAAAATCTATCTGATGACGCATTAAAAAATAAAAGTATCGAATTTAAAGAACGCTATAAAAAAGGTGAAAGTTTAGATTCTCTACTTCCAGAAGCATTTGCTGTTTGTAGAGAAGCATCAAAACGCGTTCTAGGAATGCGCCACTACGATGTGCAACTTATCGGTGGTATTGCGCTTCATCGTGGAATGATTGCAGAGATGCGCACGGGGGAAGGTAAAACCCTTGTTGCTACTTTAGCTGTATACCTTAATGCACTTTCTGGTGAAGGTGTTCACCTCATTACCGTAAATGACTATCTTGCAAAACGTGATGCTGAATGGATGGGAAAAATTTATAATTTCTTAGGTTTAAGTGTTGGTGTAATAGTACATGGCTTAGATGATGAAGAACGACAACAAAATTACGCTTGCGATATCACTTATGGAACAAATAACGAATTCGGATTTGATTATCTAAGAGATAATATGAAATTCCGGCTGCAAGATTATGTACAACGGACTTTAAATTTTTGTATTGTGGATGAAGTCGATTCTATTCTTATCGACGAATCCCGTACCCCTTTAATCATTAGTGGCCCAACAGATGAACATACAGATAAATATGAAAAAATTGATGCCATCATCCCCTATTTAAAAAAAGAGCAACATTTTAATATCGATGAGAAAGCTAAAACGGCTTCTTTAAATGAAGAAGGTATCGCTAAGGTGGAGGAACTTCTAAATATTCCCAATCTTTACGATCCTATTAACATAGAAATTTTGCATCATGTGAACCAAGCTTTAAAAGCACATGCTATTTTTAAGTTAGATGTAGATTATGTGGTTCGTGATGGCAAAGTAGTAATTGTAGATGAGTTCACGGGCCGCATTATGCCAGGCCGACGATGGAGTGATGGTTTGCACCAAGCTGTAGAAGCTAAAGAAGGTGTAAATATTGAAAATGAAAACCAAACTCTTGCTAGTATTACATTTCAAAATTATTTTCGTATGTATAAAAAACTTGCAGGAATGACGGGTACTGCCGATACAGAAGCAGTAGAATTTCGCAATATTTATAAATTAGACGTATTAGTTATTCCTACTAATAAACCAATCCGTCGTATTGATAATAACGATTTAATTTATAAAGACGAAGATTCTAAATACAACGCGATTATTAAAGAAATAAAAGAAGCATACGAACGATCTCAACCTGTTCTTGTTGGTACGATTTCCATTGAAAAAAGTGAAAAAATATCTCGTCATCTAAAACGTTTTAATATTGTTCATAATGTACTTAATGCTAAACACCACGAACGAGAAGCTGAAATTATCGCGCAGGCAGGGAAAGCAAAAGCAATTACCATTGCTACAAATATGGCAGGACGAGGAACAGATATTGTTCTCGGAGGAAACCCAGAATTTTCTGCAAAAGCTGAAGTAGAAGAAACAGATCCAAGTTACCCGGAAGTTTTAAAAAAATACCAAGAAAAATGTGCAGCGGACAAAAAAATAGCTCTCGAAGCTGGTGGTTTATATATTATCGGTACAGAACGTCATGAAAGCCGACGTATTGATAACCAATTACGTGGTCGTGCTGGCCGACAAGGTGATCCTGGACTATCACGATTTTTTCTTTCGTTAGAAGATGATCTCTTTCGTATATTTGGCGGTGATCGCATTAAAAATTTAATGGGTGGTAGCCTTGAACCAGATGAGCCAATAGAACATCCTTGGTTAAGTCGCGCTATTGAAAATGCACAGAAAAAAGTAGAAGCACATAACTTCGATATACGAAAACATCTTTTGCAATACGACGACGTGATGAATACACAACGTCAAATCATTTATGGAATGAGAAAAGAAATATTAGGAAACGAAAGTCAAAAAGATCTATTAGAAGAATTTATGTATTTCGTGGCTGAAGGTTTAGCTATCGATCATGGTCATAATAAAGAACCAATGAGCAATTGGAGTTTTCCAGAACTTAACACCATGCTTCAATCCGTATTTCATCCCAGCATCCAAGTTAACGAATCGGATGTAAAAGAATCTAATATAAAAGGCTTAAGCGAAGCTATTTATCAGAAGTTAAAATTGCGTTACGAAGAAAAAACCAAAGAATTAGGCAATTTCATGGGTGAAATTGAAAAAATGTTTAGCCTTTCTACCATCGATCAATTATGGAAAGATCACCTCTCTCGCATGGACCATCTTAGGGAGGGTATTGGTTTGCGTGGATATGCACAAAAGGATCCTCTCCTAGAATATAAAAAAGAATCTTTTTTAATGTTTAAAATGATGGATGCTCAGATCAAACAAGATATTATAGCGAAAATATTTAATGTTCAGTTAGCACCACAGCAAGAAGAAAAAGTAATTGAACGATTTGAAGAAGAGCAACGTAAGAAAATTCCCATGAAAATGCACCACGGTAGTGAAGCGGAAACCCCTGCAGAGCCGGTAGTTACAAAAGCAGAAGACCGCATTGGACGAAATGATTTATGCCCTTGTGGCAGTGGTAAAAAGTATAAAAAGTGTCATGGACGATAACGACCAAAATGATGAACAATTTAGTGACTATGTAGAAGATCCTGCCGTTTTATCGGCCAGTGAAAACCCCGATCCCACGCAGGCAGTAGATGGAATGTTGGACGCCGCATTGCGTCAAGATAAGGATCTTTTATCTTCTGAAGAGCTTGCGACTACACCAGAAAATTTAACTTATAGCAGCAATGAAATATTTCCTATTTTTAGTATCATTGTTCCTTATATCGATGAAAATATTCGTCCGCACTTATTAAAAAGCTTTGAATTGTGCTCTTTTGGCTGCGACCTTGAAGATTTAAAAAATCAAGTGAACTTAGGTTGCATCCATCTTTCTAAATTATCAGAGTACCAAGCCGCGGCTCTTGCCCAGGAATTGCGTCGTTATTCCATAAAAATTGAAGCGCACAGACATTGGGACCATGAAAATAGGAATGATAAGTCAGCAGAAAACCCTCTAACAGAAGAGGAAGAAAGCAGCCTCTTGCTGACAGAAGGCGCTCCTTCGGTTGTGCTACCTGCTGCTTCACATGATGTATTATTAGTAACTCTACCCGAACTCCCAAATTATAAAATGCATCAAACTATGGGCCTTGTATACGCCCATAAATCACTAGCTAGAAAGTTTTTTCGCAACCAAGAAAGCCAAGAGTTATTAAAAAAAGAGCTGAAAAAGATCAATAAAGAAAATGCTTTTAATGCCATTTTACCGCAGTCTGCCGTAGAAAAAACTTTCCGCGCCTTATTTAGCGAGCTTAGAAAGGCCGCATTAACACTTGGTGGAAATGCCGTAGTAGATATTCGCATTGAATGTTTTTCTGAAAACAGCTCTTTGGACCCAGACATGGAGCAAATGAGAATGGTATTGAGTGGCACCGCTAGTCTACTGGAAAAAATTACGTTATAAGTACTACCTATGGAAAAAGAACAAGCAGCAATGGATCATTGGTTAAAAAAACAGTTTCCGCAACTCCCCTTAAAAGGAATACAAGAAACTTTGCGTCTACTACAAGCCGGAGCACCAGTTCCCTATATTGCCTATTTCTGTAAAGGCCAAACAGAAAATTTAAAAAGTGCTGATGTCCACCAAATTGTTAATGCACAAGAAGAATGGAATGAAATCTATCGCAAACAACAATATATTTTAAAAGAAATAGAAAATCAGAACAAACTCACTCCTGAAATGCAACAGTCCATTGAGCGAACCACTAGCTTGGATCGATTGGAAGATTTTTATGCCCCCTTTAAACTAAAAAAACAAACCCTGGCAGTGCAAGCGCGTGAAGCTGGTTTAGAAACGTTTGCCATTTATTTATGGAATAAAGGCCATGGTATTGAAACAGAAGAATTATCTGGTGAATCATTAAATGACAAAGCCGCTGCTTTCATTAAAGCCGATACTAAATACACAGATGCCGAAAGTGTTTGCAAAGGCGTACAAGATATTATTATCGAAAAAATTGCAGAAAACTCTGATTTACGGGCATTAGTTCGATCTGCTGTTTTAAGACGAAGCAAATTACGTTGCTCTAAAGGAACTAAAAGCAAGCCAAACTCCAAATATACAAAATTTTTCGACTATCAAGAACCAGTAGGAGCATTAAAAAAAGCTAATGCAGCTCATCGTTATCTCACCATTCGTAGAGGATGGATGGAAGATGAATTGTCCCTCTCCTTTGAACGACCTGAAGAAGGAATTTTGCTAGAAAAATTTGAAGAGTATGCATGTTCTGCGAAGGATAGCATAGGTGCTGAAATTCTTTTGAATGCAGCACGTTTGGCTCTTAAAGGTAATGTGTATACAGTGATGGAAAATGAAACGCATCGTTACTTAAAAGAGAGCGCAGAAAAATCCATCACAGAACATTTAATCGAAGTATTAATGAAAAAATTATTGCGTCCTGCTTTTGGATCAAAGCCTGTTATGGGCGTTGACCCGGGGTCGCACAATACTCCTATTAGTGTTGTACTCCTTGATGCGCAGGGAAAATATTTAATTCACAATGCATTTAAACAAGAAGATTTTAATGATTCTACAAAAGAAGAAATTTTAAAAACACTTGAGAAGTTAAAAATTGAAGCCATTGCACTAGCGCATGGCCCTCGCTCCAAAGAAGTTCGCGAATTTTGGCAAAAGCTAATAAGCGATGCAAATTTAACTATCCCTGTAGTAGGTATTCATGAACATAGTTCAAGTATCTATGCGTCTAGTAGTATAGCAAAAGAAGAATTTCCTGATCTTGACGTGAATATGCGCAGAGCTGTTTTCGTAGCTCGTTATTTGCAGGATCCTCTTACTACTCTTTTGCGTATGGATACAAAGTATCTGAGTCTCGGCGAGTTTCAGCATGAAATTCCTACAAATGTTTTACGTAAGGAATTGCAGCAAACAATGGAAAGAGCTGTAAATTTTGTTGGTGCTGATTTAAATCACGCTCCACTCCATGTTCTTTCTCGTGTAGCCGGACTAAATACGGATTTAGCAAAAGCAATTATAAACCATAGAGAAACAAAAGGTCCATTCCAAACACGCCAGGATTTATTGCAAGTAGAAGGATTAACAGAAACTATTTTCGAATATGCGGCTGCTTTTTTACGCATCCGCGGAGGGCAGGAATGGCTCGATAATACAGCAATTCATCCTAAACATTATGCTGCGTTAAAAAATTTCGCTCAGACAAATGGGATTTCTTTAGAGGAATTTTCAGAAGAAGCAGAAAAAAAATTAGTAAATGATGAAACTCTTTTAAAAGAAATAGGTGAAGCTAATCTACAAAATATCGTTTATGAGTTACTTCATAAAAATGAAGATGCCAGAGGCCCCTTCGAAGTTTTCCATTATAATACGGAACTTAAAAATCTTAGTGACCTGAAAAAAGATTCTTCTTATAGCGGAGTAATCACAAATATCACTAGTTTTGGTATTTTTGTGGACGTTGGCGTAGAACAGGATGGCTTGATTCATATTTCTGAAGTGAAAGATATTAATAATATTTTCCCAGGTGACCCCATTCAAGTTTGGTTACTCCAAGTAAATGAAGAGAAAAAACAAATTTCTTTTACTCTAAAAAATCCTCAAGCAAGAGCTCCTCGTGCACCACGTATGCCTCGAGCTCCTCGCAGGCCAAGAACGACTCAGGACGGAGTTGCTGCTAACACTTCTCCTGATGCTGCAAATAGAGCTAGGAGACCTCATAGAGAGGCCGCCACCGGAGCTAGTGCTGATAACCAAACAGAAGGTGGACAACAGCACGGCGGTAGACGCACATACGGAGCCAATCGCAATGATAGAAACCGTGGTGGAGAACGTTCTAATAAAGAAGAAAATAAACCAAAGAAAAAGCCACAACGCGATCCAAAAACAGGAGCCATCGTTAAGCTTGACGAAGGATTAGGTTCTCGTAGAGATAGAAATGAACCACGCGTAGCCTCCACAACGAAGCCACATACATTTAATCCTTTCGCGAATTTAGGATCTATTCTTAAAGATAAAATCGCGAAAGAGTAAAATTTAGATCTAATTTTGCTTTATGCCTAAAGCTGTCAACTTTTTTAGAAAAGTACGTAGTATTTTTAATTACTTTTTATCAATCTGCTGAACGCCATCTTTCCACTCTTCTGATGTTATAAGTGCACCATCACCATCCCAGGTATTAAATTTTCCTACTTTTTTACCGTCTATATATTTACCTTGAAATGATTTTTTTCCATTTGGAAAATAAGAAGTCCATACTCCATCTTCTTTTCCTTCTTTATAAAAAGCTTCACTAGCAAGTTTGCCATCTTCATACCAAACTTTCCATGCACCGTTTTCTCTACCCTCTTTCCAAGAGTATTCTCGGATTAATTGTCCACTTTTACTAAACTCTTTCCAAGTTCCGCTAGCTAATTTGTGTTTCCATTCTTTTTCCGACATTGTTTTGCCATCCTCATAAAAGGCAATTACTCTGCCGTTCGGAAATTGTGGTTTTTCTTCCTTATCCTTGATGCATGCCGTTAATATAAAGCTCACCGCTAAAATTATTAAGAAATAAAAAGTTTTCATACTAAGAAGAGTAAACATTTTTTTGAAAAAAACAAGCTTCATGCTGTAATAGCTCATGGCAACTATCTTTACAAAAATAATGAACGGTGAAATCCCATCTTATAAAATTTATGAAGATGAATATTGTTTTGCTTTTTTGGACATACAACCCATACAGGAGGGCCATATATTAGTAGTTCCAAAAATAGAAGTAGATAGTTTTACTGAAGTACCCGAGCCCTATTATTCGGCAGTATTTAAAGCGGCACAAAAAATTAGTATCGCTTTACAAAAAGCTACAAATTGCAACAGAGTTGGCACAATGATTTTAGGTTGGGATGTTCCACATTTCCATTATCATTTAATTCCCATGTGGAGTGTGGGTGATATTAAAGGGAAAATAAAAAATTTACCCCCTGAAAAAATGAAGTTAATTCAAGAAAAAATTATTAGTAAACTTTAGTCGTGTTTGATTTGTAACGCGTAGATATTTACTACACTAGAAAAAAAGAATCCTATCGCTGCTCCTAATAAACCACCAAATTTATACCCGATAAAAGATACTCCAACAGCTAGCAAAAGCATTAAAAAATAAAAAATTGCAGGCTTTGATTCAGTATTTTGTTCCATTAGTAATTCCCTTCTATATTCTTACAGTAATGCATCTACAAAATAATTTCCACTCTAATGCGGAGCAAAAATAATATATGCGCCTGATAACTCCTTTAGAGTTCTTAGCTCACTGCAAAGAAACAATTATACCTTTGCTTGATGTACGAGCGCCCATAGAGTTCCAAAAGGGTTCTATGCCATTATCGGTAAATGAAGCAATCCTCGACGATAATGAGCGAGCTGCTGTGGGAACTTGTTACAAAGAAAAAGGACAAAAAGAAGCAATAAACTTAGGCCAGCAATTAGTAGCGGAAAATAAAAAACAAAAAATAGTGAGTTGGCAAAAATTTCTTTCTATACAAAAAATGCCTGTCCTTACATGCTGGCGTGGCGGTTTACGAAGCCGTACTGCGCAAGAGTGGCTCAGCGACAGAGGCACTGATTGTTACCGTCTACAAGGTGGATATAAAGCTTTAAGAAAACATTTAATCCAATTATTTGATCTACCCTACCAAGGTTATTTATTAACTGGTCTTACTGGGTCGAAAAAAACCACTTTTTTACAAAATTTACAAAGCCGCTATGCAATCGACTTAGAGGCACTTGCTATGCACCGAGGAAGCTCATTTGGCAAACTTCTTACTAAAACGCAACCTGCAGAAGCTAGTTTTGAAAATCATTTAGCCATGCTTTTGTGGCAAGCAGATTTTCCACGAAAAAAGATTCTCATGGAAAATGAATCTAGGCTCATTGGCAAAATTGTTATTCCAAAAGTTTTTTATGAAAAAACGCGAGAACTACCTCGTGTTTTTTTAAAATGTGATCTCGAAGATCGAATTTCTAATATCCATCAAGAATATATAAAAAGTCCGCTGGAATCTTTTTCAAAAGAAGACGTAAAAACACACTTAGAAAATGCCTTAATGGGAATTAAAAGCCGTTTAGGTGGTTTGTTATTTCAAGAAATTCGTACTCACTTACAGGTGGCATTTTCAAAAAATAACGACGAACAACATCGTGCATGGATTAAAAAATTATTAATTCATTACTACGACCCTCAATATGAGCATGCTATAAAAAAGTATACAAAAGAAACCGCCTTTGCAGGAACTGCAGACGAATGCAAAAACTGGTTACGGCAAAATATGGATCTCTGAATGCGTATTCGTTACTTCACCAATAATGGTAGTAAAAATTCCAGCATTTTGTAATTCTTTTTTACACTTATTAGCTTCATCATCAGAAATTGCAAATAAGAAACCACCCGACGTTTGTGGGTCGTAAAGAATTGATGCAGTAGTTTTGTCTGTAAGAAAATTTACTGGTGTGCTTCGTGCATTAACTGCATGCATTCTACTTTGAAAGCCTTTTGCGTAGAGTTCTTCTGTTAATGGTAAAAAAGAAAAACTTTTAAAAAATAATTCTGCTCCGGTTTTTTCTCCCAATAATTCTCTTAAATGACCAAACAAGGAAAAACCTGTCACATCAGTAACAGCAGAAGGATAATACTTTAAAAGTATATTCATTGTATTTTTTTGTGAAACTTCCATCATTTTTATACAACTAAGCCAAGCATCACCAAGAGCTATACCCTGCATGGCAGCGGTTAATATTATTCCAGTGCCAAGTTGTTTTGTTAGTAAAAGTTTGTCTCCAGTTTTAGCTCCCTGTTTAGGCCAAAATACTTTTCCCTTTCTACCTGTAAGAGAAAAACCTAAACTAAGTTCATTCCCTTCGGTTGTTTGCCCACCAATTAAAGAAATCTCTTCTTGAGCAAAAACACTTTTTACTCCCAATAATAGATGTTCTAAAAAATCCTCCGCTAGTCTATCGGAAAGTTTTGGTAATATCACTTGCGTTAGTGCTACTTCAGGTTGAATGCCTTTTGCATATAAATCAGAACAAGCCGCAATAGCTGAAATTTTTCCAAAACTAAAAGGATCAAGAGAAAAGTTTTTAAAATGATCAATGGTAAAACCTAACGTGGTTCCCATTTCTATAAGAGCAATATCGTCACTTTCTTTAATTCCAACAAGTATATTACTTTTTTCTGGCCAACCTTTTGTTATTTTCTTTAATACCTTGGATAAAGTATCCCCAGCCACTTTGCTGCCACAGCCTCCGCAATCTGGCTCCTTTAGGGGAGATATTTCTTTTTGGTATTTTTTCATAAATGTGGAATCAATTGTATCTTTCCATCGCATCACCCATTTCCCGCGACTGTAAATTTTACTCCCATATTGCAATAAGGCAGAGCCATTACTAGTATTTAAAAGCTTTAAATAGCGTTTTTGTGGGTGATATTTTTTTAATTTATTTTCTCCATTCAGAAAAGTGTTAATATTTTCCCATAAAATGGGAGCTTCTCTAACAGCATAAACCCCTGCTTTTTCTACGGAAGGCATGTTACTTAAATAGGCACAATCACCAACTGCAAATATTTCAGGATATTTTTCATTTTGCAAAAAAGCATTCACCTTTAAATAACCATTTTCTGTACTTAAATCCGAATTTTGTGCAAGCTCATGTGCTTTAGGGCCAGTGGCCCAAAGGAGCAACGAAAAAGGGATATCTTTCTTTTGCGAAGTAGATAGAGATTTTTTTTCTCTGTCTACATGTATCACTTCTTCATTAAGATAAAGCGCAATATTTTGTTCATT
>Ga0066639_10003670_pt1 | contig 13267 bp, 11 predicted proteins | sample CryGeyCG2114_010_2_FD_59504 | JGI IMG/M metagenome (GOLD analysis project Ga0066639, IMG submission 59504) | Groundwater microbial communities from aquifer - Crystal Geyser CG10_big_fil_rev_8/21/14_0.10 | ecosystem: Environmental > Aquatic > Deep subsurface > Groundwater | place: USA: Utah...
GGTTTTCACCTGCGAACTAATTTTCGGTGCTAGTGACATATGTCTGTTGCTTGCACAAAAAATAAATCACAGAAAATATTATAAACTATTAAATCTTAGAAGAAATATGTTGGCTAGACTAAATTCTTGTAATGTGAACTACATCTTTAGCTTAGCTACAATTAAACACCCTTCAATTTAATTCAACTCTTAAAACAGGCTTGAATTGGATTGAATACACTTCTTGAAAATTTAAGCTCGAAGAGAATTGTTTTATTTTGAAACTCCAAAAATGGAAAAACAAATGGAACAAGAAAAACGAACATTGGATAACGAGTTAGCAAGGCTTATGGAAAGAACACTAAACCTTGAAAATGAACTTAATTCAATAATATTAATGCACTAAAAATAAAAGAAAAAATTAATATACTGAGAAGTATGCAAAATTAACTAAATTAAAAGAGACTCTAGTAACTTCTAGCAATATAAATAATACTTTTTGCAGGCTTACTACAAATAACACATTTGCCTTTTGGAGTATCTTTTTCATCTAATTTTGTTCCACGAACTTCTGCCCCATCAGCTTCTGTTTTAATCTTTTCAGCACAAGTAGTCCCATCTTTTTCAGCACTACAAAATTCACAACGAACAATAGCACCATCTTTAATTCCAGATTTAATCTCTTTCAAATTTTTCGCGTCTTTTATTCTCCCCTCAAAAACTTTGTCTGCTTTTTTGATTAAATTTTTAGTAAATTCTTTAGAAATTTCTTCAATTTTTTTAACTAAATCTTTTTCTTTAATAATTTCTTTTTTATCCAAATCTCTTCTAAAAATTGTAATTTGTTTTTTTTCAATATCTTTCATTCCCAAATCAATTCTGATTGGAACACCTTTCATCTCCCAATAATTAAATTTCTCTCCAGGACGTTTATCACTATTATCAATTTCACAATCGAACAAATTTAATTTTTCTTTTATTGATTCTGCTTTATTTATAATTTTTTTATCTTCTCCAATTGGAACAATTATAATTTGAACAGGGGCGATTTCCCAAGGAAATTTTAAACCTTTATCATCACCATGAGTTATTATAACACTTGCAAAAATTCTAGAAATTGCAGGCCCGTAACAAGTTATGTAAGCATATTTTTCTTTTTCATCTTTGTCTTTAAATTTTATATTAAATGCCTCTGAAAAGTTTTGAGAAATCATATGTGTTGAAGGTTGCTGAATAACTTTTCCGTCGGGATTTAAAGCATCTGCTGCAAAAGTTCTATCTGCCCCAGGAAATTTATCCCAAAAAGGTCTTTCGAAGAAAATAAATGGAATTCCAAAAATATCATGAAGAACTTCATTTGTTGTTTCCATATCTTGAACAACTTGTTTAAATGCATCTTCTTTTGTTGCATGAGCACAATGAGATTCAATCCAATGAAATTCTCTGCTTCTAAGAAACGGCCGTGTAGCTTTTGTCTCATAACGAAAAACATTTGCTCTCTGAAAAGTTTTAAATGGTAAATCTTTGTAACTTCTTATCCAAGTCCCAAACATTTGGTAAAATGCTGTTTCCGAAGTCGGCCTCAAAGCCAATTTCTCTTCAAATTTTTTACTTCCGCCTTGAGTTACCCAAAAAACTTCAGGAGTAAATCCTTTAACATGAGAACTCTCTTTTGTAAAATTACTTTCAGGAATTAAGGTTGGGAAAAAATAAGGCTTATGCCCTTTTCTTTTCAAATTATCTGACATGAATTTAAACATTTTTTCCATCGTCAAAACACTCCAAGGTTGAAAAATTAAAAATCCCTTAACATTATATCTTAAATCAGCAAGCTCACATTTTTGAACAACCTGGCTATACCACTCACTAAAGTTTTCATTTCTCTTAACAGTAATTCCTTCTTGAGATTGTTTTGACATGTTAAGTTAAAAGAAAAAGAGTTTAAAATATTTTAGATTAAGGTTTGTTCCAAATTATCCATTGCGATTTCATTCACAACATCTTTCAAAGCATTTGATTCAAGTGCAAATCCTAAACTCTCCCCACCACTTATTTTAAAATTATTAATTCCAATAACTTTTCCTTGTTTATTTATCAAAGGCCCTCCAGAATTTCCAGGATTCAACGATGCATCTGTTTGTATATATACACTTTGCCCGCTAACACCTTCTCTATGAATTCCAGATACAATTCCTTCAGAAACAGAAAATTGCAATCCTAAAGGATTCCCAATAGCAATAACCTTCTCTCCAACCTGCACATCATCTGAATTAAATAATTTCAAATAATTATAATCTCCTTCAATTTTTAATAATGCAACATCAAGATTAGTATCATATCCAATTAATTTTGCACTCAAAGATTTTTGGTCATAAGTAATAACTCCAACTTGATTTCCGCCTGTTAACACATGAGCATTAGTAACAACATATCCTCCATCTGCAATAATAAAACCAGTTCCTTGTCCAACATTTGTTCTAACAGTAACAACAGATTTAACAACATCTTCGATAATTCCAGAAAAATCTTCTCCTGCAGAAGCTTTCAATAAACTAAATTCCTCGTCGATAGAACCAATTTGTGAACCAAGAGAATTTAATTCTAATTCAAATTCACTTTTTGTTTGAATAAGATTAGTTGTTAATTCATTTACCTTACTTTGTGTATCAATTTGTAACTGATTTAAATTTTCATTTAATGAATTATAATTTAATTGTAATTGCCCATATAAAAAATAAATAAATAAACTATTGGCAATAATTACTCCTATAAGAAAAGTACTGAATCCTCCAATAATAATTTTATGATGTTTTTGTAAAGGCATTAAAAAATCAAGATATTAAAATATAAAAACCTAACGAACCTAGGAGGAATCGAACCTCCATCAACAGGGCCGAAACCTGTTATTCTATCCATTAAACTATAGGTCCCTACAAAAAATAGAAAATCCTACTTTTTATAGTTTAGGATTACAATAATACTTAAAAACAATTAAAAATATAGAAAATTAATGAAAAAATTAATCGCACTTGCATTTGCAGGAATTACTTTTTTTACTTCTTCAATTTTTGCTCAAAATTCTTTTTCTCCACAACATTTTAAAAATAGAATAAATAACAATTTTAAAATTACTTCAGAATTTAAGGATTATGAAAATAAAGCTCTTGATTTAAAAGAAACTATTATTACATCAAAAAGTGGAGAAAAATATATAATGAGAGGGTATCATCTAGATCGCGATGGGAAAGTAGATGTTGTTGAATTTTATAAAACTAAACCTGAAGAGGAATTTGGAGGATTAGAAATGATTAAACCGCCCTGTACAATATTTGATAAAGAAAAAGATGGATCTTTTCAAACTAATGGCCTATATAACACTAATGGAGAATGTGATTGATAAATTTATAACAATAATTCTTAAATAGTCATCTTACATAAAAAATTTAATGAAGGGAAGAGTTTCATATTTAGCATTACTTACAATTGCCCCTTTTTTATATAGTGCTTCTCCAATATTTTCTCAAAATTTATTCGCACAAGATATTATTAAAAAGCAATCTCAATTAGAAACAGGAGTTAAATCAAATAACATAGTTATTGCAAAACAAATTCCACATTATCTTAAAGATTTAAAACCAATATCTGAATTAAAAAATTTAGATGAGATTGAAAAAGAAATAGCAAAAACTTCGGCGATTGCTAGAACTACTTTAACAAAATCATTATCTGCAGAATATGATTCACATCTTTTTTCTAATGGAAGCGAAGAAGAACAGATGGAATTATATGGACATAAAGTAAGATTAGTTTTTCATGAATATATTCGAGAAGGAAATAAAGTAATTCATTACAATCCCACCGGACAAGAAACATTAACTTTAGATGAATTTGAAGTTGTTAAACAAGATTTGCGGGATCAATTAAAAAAAAGTGTGGATTTAGTTATAAAAACTTACAAACCTGTTGCAGAAAAAGTTAAAAAAAATTTAGAAGAAAAACTTCAGATTGATGATTTAGATTCTATTGCAAATAAAGAAATTCCAGGGTATGGAATAACATACGGAGATGTACTTGGAAAAATTGATTTACAACCAGGAACATGTGTTCCAAATGAATTACATTTAGGATTTACTCCAGGTATGGGAATTTTAGGAATGAGCATTCTGAATTCAAAAATGGTTTTATATAGTCCACTTGGAAGAGCTCATGATTATGTACTTGGTTCTCCACTTATTCTTGCACATGAAATTAATCATAATTGCATACCTTTACAAAATTTTGTTTCTGGATTTGATAAAGAATTTCAAGCATCATTAATGGATATAATTGCTGAAGAGGGGGAAGTATTTAATTATCTTTTACATCCTTATGGAAAAACACTAAGAGGTTTAGAAAAAAGATATTTTTCATTTGATTCTGAAAAAATGTTCCTTAAAATTACAAAATTTGGAAGAGGTTCAAATATAGAAATAGTTGAAGATAAATTGAGAGAAGAGTTTAAATTAATGAAAAAAATAAGGGGGGAACTGAGGAGAACTCTTCCAGATTTTTTTGCAGAATTTTATACAAATAAATATTTTTGGACTGCAGTTAATGAAAAATTCCAAGATAAAAATGCTTGGTTAGATATATTAATGGCTCAAAAATATGAACCTACAATCTATACAGAACCAGGTAAAAAAAATCAAGGAGCTGTAGAAGATATACGATTTTTAAAAGAACTAAATGAATCTGGAATAATTGAAGATATTCGTAATGAAGCTTGGAATAATATGAAACAGAGAGGAAAACCTGAAGAGATTTTAAATGAATCTCAAAAAGAAACAGCTAAAAGAATAATGAAATTATCTAAACTTTATCATGTAGATGATGTAACAATGCAACAACTTCAAGAAAAATTTGATGGAAAAGATTTTGACAAATTAGAAAAAATGTTAAATAAAATATATGAAAGTTTTGTAAAATGAAAAAAGGACTTATTGGATTATTGATGGGGGGTCTTGCTGTTACTTTATTTTCTTGTATGCCATATAAAGAAACTGTAATGGATATAGCAAAAAAAAGAGGCTATACAGAAGAACAAGCAGAAGTTATTTACCATGGAGTTTTAGTAAACGAAATGATGGTTAAAAACGAAGATGGAACAAGAAAAATTAATTATAATTGGATAAGCACAAAAAGAATTTTAGAACAAATAGAATCTACAAAAGATGATTTAGACGGATTTCTAAGTTATAAAAATAAAGGATTTGCAAAAATAGTCGACGATTTTCCAGGTATGAGAGAAAGTTTAGAAAAAAGCAGAAGAGTTGCACAATTTATCGAAGATACTTTGAGGAGCCATCATTTATATTCAAAATTTAAAGGACTAAAAGCCGGAAGTTATTACGATGAAGAAAGTGATAAATTTGATTTAAAATTATTAGATCCAAGACAAGATTTAGAAAAAAGTTTATCATTTACATCAAAATATGTTGAAGAAGCTAAAAAACAAGGTACATTAGATTTGGTTGAAAATTTTAGATTAGAATTTGATTATAAAGAAAAAAACCCCGATCCAAATCATCCAGAAGATACAAATAAATTTATTTTTGAAAATAAAAGAAAAGCAATTGTTGTTAAAATATTTGATAGTAATGGAGATAATATTGGAGATTATGCAGAATTATTTAGAATTAAAGAAAATAATTCATTAGAATCTAAACCTGCATTAAAGATGTTTAATACTTTAAATAATGAAACATTAAATTTAGCAATTATAGATGAAGATTGTGAAAAAGATTCGAATGGTTATGGAATGCCTGATTTTGTAGAAACTATTTATGGTATTCAAAAAGATCAAATAGCATTACAAATTTCAAGTAATGAAAAATTAATGGGAAGACTTTTTGGGAGCTCAACTAAATCTAAAAAACCAGTTGTTAAACAAAATGAAGCATTTATTGTTGAAGCTGGAAAAGTTAATATTCCAGAATATGAATTCTCTGAGAATTCTGAAGGTTGGAAAATTCCTCTTGAATATCGAGATAAAAAAGAAGGGAATTATACATTAAAAATTAAATTTGTAGAAGCAAATGGAAAAGGTAAACAAATAGAATATATTCTAAAAGAATGGCATAATCCAAATTCAGAAACAATTCCTGTAAGAGGGAGAGTTATAGAATATTATAAAGTTAAACCTGAATTTAGTAAAAACAATATCTTAAATATTTCAATTCTAGATAAAAAAATATCTATGGATCTTGAAGGAGAATTGACAAAAACTGCTTTTGATAATTTTTTCTTGCAAGAACAACCAACTGCAATTGAATATACTTTTGGAAATAATAGATTTAGGATAATTGATTTAGATAATAAACCTGGATATGAAGCAAGAAAAATTATAGCAGATGTGAATAAAACAAGTTCAAATAATAATTCAAGACGTGGTGGATATGGTGATGATTATCTTGGAAGGTAATTAAATAAATTACTTCAATTCTTTTTCTAATAACTCTTTAACTTTTTTAAAATCAGCTCTTTTATCACTTAACTTCATAACTTGTCCCATTAAAAAATTAAAGGATTCTTTTTTTCCAGATTTAAAATCTTGAACTGCAATTTTATTTTCTTTAATAACTTTTTTTATAAAATTAGTTATTTCATTTTCTGAAGAAATTTGAGAATGTTCTTTTAATTTAATTTTTGGAGAAAAAGAATTCGGAATAAATTCATTTAAAATATCTTTAGCTTTTAATTCTGTAAGAGCTCCACTCTCGATTAAATCTAAAAGTTCAACAAAATTATAAGGATCTATATTTACATCCTCCATTTCCATTTTAACATAATTCAAAACTCTCAACAATTCTTCAGTAATCCATCTAACAGCTAATTTGGAATTTGCTTTCTCAATAACCTTTTCAAAAAATTCAACAATCTCTAATTTTTGTGTCAAAATTTCTGCAGATTTTTTTTCAATTTTATGTTTCTTAATTAATTTTTTTAATTTTTCATGTGGTGTTTCAGGAAGTAAAGATTTCAAATTACTAATTTTTTTCTTATCTATTTTAATAATTGGTAAATCAGGTTCAATAACAAAACGATAATCTTGTGCATTTTCTTTAGTTCTCATCAATATAGTTACACCTTTTAATTCATCAAACATTCTTGTTTCTTGAATCTTCGGCAAATCTTTTTTCTGTCTTTCAATTTCAAAATCTATAGCCGCTTTAATATTTTTCAAACTATTAATATTTTTCATTTCTATTCTTTTACCTCCGTCGATAGAAACATTAACATCTGCTTTTATTCCTGCTTTTCTATCAATTGCTTTTACATAACTCAATGTTGTTACTAATTTTTTTAACCAGGTTACAACTTCATCAGAATTTTTGAAATCTGGTTCTGTCACAATTTCAATTAAGGGAGAACCAGAACGATTATAATCAATTTCTCCAGTTTTTGGATTCCAACTCGCAGGATCTTCTTCAAGATGACATTCTGTAATATTAATTCCAAGAAATTTTCCTTTTATTCCATTCGGTGTTGCATAAGGTCCAGAAATAGTATTTTGAAATCCCTTGGGCAAATCAGGCCAACTATAATGTTTTCTTTGCCAAACTAAATTTTCATTAATTTTACAACCAAGAATAAGTGCAATCTCAATGCATTTATCAATTGCAGATTTATTCGGAAGCATTGGTTTTGAACCAGGTTGCCCTGTACAAATAGGACAAATATTTGTATTGGGAATTGAATGTTTTAATCCATGTTCAGATTTACAATCACAAAAAAGTTTCCCATTTGTATTAAGATATCCGTGAATCTCTAAACCAATTTTAACCATATTCTCACAAAAGAAAAATACTTTATTAATTTAATCAATACTTTTTTATAGAATCTCTAATTCAAATAATAATGAAATCAAATGCATATCCAGGAGATTTTGTTGAAATTCATCTAACACATAAAATCTACGAAGGAACTCTGTTACAAACACCTGAATCAGAAAAAGGAATAATTCTTTTAAAATTAAGCACAGGTTATAATATTGGTTTTAATAAAAAAGATATTTTAGAAATTAGGGCCATTAAAAAATTACAAGAAAAAAAAGAAAAATTAGAAATAAAAAAAGATTCTAAAAAACCAAATATTGCAATTATTATGACAGGGGGAACAATTGCTTCTCGTTATGATAGTAAAACAGGTGGTGCATCTGCACTTAATACTCCTGAAGAATTATTCAAAGTTTATCCAGAATTATTTGATAAAGTTAATATTTCAAAAATTGAAATTCCTTTTGTTAAAGATTCTGGGGAGATGGATCCAAAAGATTGGCAAATTATAGCTAAGACTGCTGAATCTTTATTAAACAATTCCGACATAAAAGGAATAATTGTTACTCATGGAACAGATAGTCTTCATTATACTTCTGCAGCACTAAGTTTTTTTCTAAGAAATTTAAACAAACCAGTTGTTCTTACATATTCTCAAAGAAGTATTGACAGAGCTTCAAGTGATGCAATCTTAAATTTACAATGTGCAATTTTAGCTACAATATCTGAGATAGCAGAAGTTATGGTAATTGGACATGCTTCTTCAAATGATGATTTTTGCTATGCAATAAATGGAACTAAAGTTAGAAAAATGCACTCTTCAAGAAGAGATGCTTTCAAATCAATTAATACAAAACCAATAGCCAAAATTTTTCCAAATAGAATTGATTTTATTTCAAATTACAAATCAAGACAAAAATCAAAAATGAAATTAGATAAAAAATTTAAAGAAAAAATAGCTCTAATAAAATATTATCCAGGACAAAATCCAGATATATTAAATTATTATTTAAAGAAAAAATACAAAGGAATTATTTTAGAAGTTTTAGGATTAGGGCAAATTGCTACAAAAGATTCTAGAAACAATTGGATTCCAAAACTAAAAGAAATTCAAGAAAAAGGAATTATAGTTTGTGCAACTTCTCAAACAATTAATGGAAAATTAAATCCTCTTGTATATTCTACAGGTAGAAGCCTTCTTGAAACTGGAATAATTTATCTCGAGGATATGCTTAGTGAAACTGCTTTTGTAAAACTTGGTTGGGTTTTGGGACATAAGGATTGGGCAAAAGAAAAATCAATCGTCGAGGAGAAAATGCTTGAAAATTTTGCAGGCGAGTTAAATGATAGGTTGGAAGATTAGATTTTTTTCAAAAATTTTTCTAAATATTTTTTGAGTTTTAATTGTTCTGAAATTGGATTAAACATTTCAAGTGCAATATATTTTCCGAATATAAATTTTGGAAGAGTTTTCAAATAATCAAAATCTCTTATTGATTTAACAGTATGCATATCGAGTTTATTTTTCCAATCATAACCATTTAAATGATTTCCAAAAAATAATACTTTTTTATGATTTAAAATATACAAATCATCTTTTGTCTTTCTTTCTTGACTTGCTTTAAAATGTGATAAATCAATGCAAAATCCTCCAATTTTATTTACATCAACTTTTTTAGAAATTTTATTATCATAATTAAATTCAAGAAATAATTTTTTTTCAAAACCTTTCCATTTTTTTAAATATCTAAAACTGCTTTCGTGAATTGTAAAACATTTTGTATTAAATTTTTTTACAAAAAATTCTACTTCTTTTTTATTCATATCATTTCTTAAATGAACTAATGGAATTTCTTTTATATTTGATGAAAGTAATAATTCGTAAACTTTCTTTTTCTCAAAAGGATTAAGAAATGTTAAAAATAATAAAACAGTTGTAATATTTAATTTTTCAGCTTCGGCAATTTTATTTTTTAGTTCTTCAACATTTCTTCCAGTTATACCAACTAAAATTTGTCTAGAATTAAATTCCATCAGATTATTTCTTTTTATGATGTTTTATTAAAAAATCTCTTATTTCTCTTATCTCTTTTTCTGCTTTTTTATTTATTCTATAATCATATTCTGCTTTTAATCTATCTCTTTGTGTTTGTCTATTTTGGCTCATTAAAATTACTGGGGCTTGAATAGCCGCCAAACAAGATAAAATTAAATTTAACATAATAAAAGGTTTTATATCCCAGGCTGAACCAAATACTAAAAAAGTTGTATTAGCTAACATCCATGCAAAAAGGAAAACGAGAAATAAAATAATAAAAGTCCAACTTCCAGCAATAGTGGTTAATCTATCTGCAGCTCTTTGACCAAAGGTCATTTTAGATTTAAAAACAGGGCTTCCATTTATTGGTGAAAACGTTTTCAAATATCCTAACTCTTTTTTTAGAAAATTCATGGAATATAAAATATATAGTTATTAATAAAAGTTTTGGAAAAATTAATCAAGCTCCAAACTTTTATTAATTACATTAATTTATTTTAAACATGGAAAAAGAAGATTATTATAAAATTGGATTAAAATGTGGATTAGAAATTCATCAGCAATTAGACACAAAAAAATTATTTTGTGATTGCCAATCATTTTTGAGAAAAGATGAATCTGATTTTACTATCGAAAGAAATCTTCATGCAGTAAGAGGAGAATCTGGTGAAATAGATATAGCAGCAGAATATCAATCAAGACTAAATAAAAAATTTATTTATCAAGGATATAATTCAACTTGTTTAATTGAGCTCGACGAAGAGCCCCCACACCAAATAAATCAAGAAGCACTAAAAATTGCAGTTCAAATTGCTTTATTACTTAATGCAAAAATAATTCCAATCACACAAATTATGAGAAAAACAGTTATCGATGGTTCAAACACTTCGGGTTTTCAGCGAACAGTTATGATTGCCTACGATGGATTTATAGAAACAAGCGAAGGAAAAGTAAGAATAGATACAATTTGTTTAGAAGAAGATTCAGCAAGAAAAGTAAGTGAAGAAGAAAATAAAGTTATTTACAAATTAGATAGGTTAGGAATTCCTTTAATTGAAATTGCAACAGCCCCCGATATAAAAACTTCTGAACAGGCTAAAGAAACTGCATTAAAATTAGGAGAAATTTTACGAAGCTGTAAAGTTAAAAGAGGAATTGGAACAATTCGTCAAGATGTTAATGTTTCTATAGAAAAAAGTAACAGGGTAGAAATAAAAGGATTTCAAGAACCTAAAATAATGATTAAAACAATTGATAATGAAATAAAAAGACAACAAGAAATTCTCAAAACTAAACAAAATGAAAAGGAAGTTAGAAATTGTCTTCCTGATGGAACAACAGAATTTTTAAGACCAATGCCTGGAGAAGCAAGAATGTATCCTGAAACAGATTTACCTTTACTAAAAATTTCTAGAGAATTTATTAATCAAGCTAAAAAAGATTTACCAAAATTAAAAAGTGAAATAGAAAATGAATTAAAACAAAAAGGGTTATCTCATGAATTAATTACTCTTCTTTTCAAGCAAAATAAATTAGAAGAATTCAAAGAACTAGCTAAACTTTCAAAAAACATTAATCTTGTTGGAAAAATGATTTTAATGTTCCCGAAAGAAATTGCAAAAAAAGAAAATATCTCTTTAGAAAAAGTTAATGAAATTTTAAGTCAAGATATTTTTGAATTTGTTTTGTATTCATTAAACAAAAGAAAAATTTCAGAATCTGAAATAAAATCAGTTCTAGAAAAAATTGTTATTGGAGAAGAACCTAAAAAAGCTATCTTATTTGAAAAGAAAGATTCTCACGAAGTTGAAGAAATAATAATGAAAATTATCAGAGAGAAACCTGGATTAAGTGAAAAAGCTTATATGGGAATTGTAATGAAAGAACTTAAAGGAAAAGTAGACGGGAAATCTACCATGGAAATAATTAAAAAATATATCCGATAGACTATTTTTCACCACAATTATGTTTAAATATTTTAATCATGTTAAAATTTTATGATTGAATCTTTAGAAAAAATCAAACTTATTAATCCGGGTTATTTAATTTTAGATTCCCAACAATTGTATGGAGAAAATTTTCTTATGGATAGTCGTTTTAGAAATAAATATAATAATTTTTCTATAGAACCTGAGTTACCCAAAGAATTGAGAAAACCTCTTGAAAAAGGAGATATGGCTTACATAGAATTTATAGAAGATACAGAGTATGATAACTTTTGGCGTAAGATAGAAAGACATGATTTTATGAGACATCATTTAGAAACTTTGATTGGTAAGACTAGAACAAGCAATATTGTTAGAGGAAAAGTTTATTCAAAAAATTTATCGTTTTACCAAGGATATGAAAATGGAGAATCTCCTGGAGATAGAGTTGTTAAAGAATATCATGGAGAGTTAAATTTGACTTTAGAAAAAACTGAGGAAGGTTTTAATTTATTTATCCCTAAAATTTTTTCTTACTAAACCAACAAATTAATAAATAAATTTTATCTCCTTTATCTATGAAAGAAAAAAATTTATTCGAAAATCGAACATTAATCAAAGAAGTTTTTTCTAACAAAAATAAAATAGTTGAATTAGCTGGATGGGTTCAGAATACTCGTGATTTATCAAAAGTAAAATTTTTGGTATTAAGAGATAGAACAGGAATTATTCAAATAACAGGTGTTTCTTCTAAAACTCCAAAAGAAATTTTCCAAGATATGGAAAAGATTACTAGAGAATCTGTTGTTTATGTTAAAGGAGAAGTTGTAGATTCCAAACAAGCACCTGGTGGAAAAGAAATTTTACCTAGTGAATTAATTGTTTTAAATCAAGCAGAAGATTTACCAATTGATGTTACAGATTTTTCTAAAACAGAATTATCTAAAAGATTAGACAATCGATTTCTCGATGCTCGAAGACGAACTGTTCAAGCAATATTCAAAATCCAATCAACAATTTCAATGAGTTTTAGAGAATATTTTGTTAACAAAGGATTTATTGAAATTCAAACCCCTTCAATTATTGGTTCTTCATCTGAAGGGGGAACTGAACTTTTTGAAGCAAAGTATTTTGAAAAAAAAGCATATCTTGCTCAAAGTCCACAATTGTATAAACAAATGTTAGCAGGAGCTATGGAAAATGTTATGACAATAACTCCTGTTTGGCGTGCAGAGAAACATAATACAATAAGACATCTAAACGAATCAAGACAAATGGATATTGAAATGGCTTTTGCAGATGCAAAAAAGGTAATGAATGAATTAGAAAATGTTGTAAAATATATTTTAGAAAAAATAAATGAAAAAAATAAAGAAGAATTAGAAATTTTAAAAATAAATACAAAAATTCCAAAATCAAGATATTTGACTTTTGCAGAAGTTAAAAATTTAATGAAAAAACATAAAATAAAAATTGAGAAAGATGATTTAACAGGAGAAGCAGAAAAAAAA
>Ga0066639_10003672_pt1 | contig 13263 bp, 10 predicted proteins | sample CryGeyCG2114_010_2_FD_59504 | JGI IMG/M metagenome (GOLD analysis project Ga0066639, IMG submission 59504) | Groundwater microbial communities from aquifer - Crystal Geyser CG10_big_fil_rev_8/21/14_0.10 | ecosystem: Environmental > Aquatic > Deep subsurface > Groundwater | place: USA: Utah...
ATCTTCATCCAAATATTCACGCAAAGAATGCCTCACTTCTACAGGATTAACATCCAAAAGAGGAATTCTAATCAAAGGCCTAAAAAAACTATTAGTCTCCAAAAACAAAGTTTTAACAGAAGGAGGGTTATATATAAGATAAAAATGTTCAAACTCATTATAAGAATAAAAACGAGACCCAATAACCACTCCCAGCTCAGAGATAGCAAAATCTACTTCATGCGGATCCTGGTGAGACTGCAAAAATAATATAATACCAAACAATATAATAATTAAAGAAAAAAGAAAATTTTGAGTAAAGAGGCCAACCAGCACTAGCACAAAACCAAGCAAAAACATCAAAACAAACCACAATCTTCCTCTATCATGCCTCTCATATTCCTTTATTTTCCAATTATGCAATATGTCCCCAGTTACAACCTCTGGTGTTAATAAAACTGGCATATACAAAAAACTAAAATATTTACCTCCAAAGTATAGCATAAAAACAAACCAACAACAACACAAACCTTGCAAAAAGCTCTTAACTAAGCTACAATGCTCCCATATGCACAGACGTCGTGTCAATTTTAATGATACACAAAATTATCTAGAAAACCCTCCAGAGCAGGCAAAAAAACCATTACCACTCTTTTTTATACTGCTTATAATACTTATTCTCTTTATCGGGGGGTGCATAACAAAAACAATATTTGAAAAAGATGCATCAAACAATCCGGAAGATTATCTATCAGAATCCCTAGAACCAAAAAAACCGGAAGGAATTTTAAAACGCTTCTCACACTTTGTCTTTAACAAAGATGTAGAGCTGGAAGGTGAAAAAGACGATAGAGTGAATATACTTTTGCTGGGTATGGGAGGACCAGGTCATGACGGGCCATATCTAACAGACACAATTATTATTGCCAGTATAAAACCCTCCACAAACCAAATAGCCCTAATTTCAATACCAAGAGATCTCGGTGTAGAGATACCCGGATATGGCCACCAAAAAATAAACCATGCAAATGCATATGGTGAAAATGACAAACCAGGCTGGGGTGGTGCAATAGCTACAGAAGTAATAGAAAAAACTTTTGATATAAATATTCAATATTACGCTAGAATTGATTTCAAAGCATTCAAAGAAATAATAGACGAGGTAGGAGGAGTAACAGTGAATGTAGAAAAATCATTTTCAGATACTGAATTTCCGGCAACAAATAATCAATACAAAAGCTTATCTTTCAAAAAAGGTATCCAAGAAATGAACGGGTCAACAGCCCTAAACTACGCCCGCTCAAGGCACGGTAACAATGGCGAAGGATCAGATTTTGCAAGGTCAGTTCGTCAACAAAAAATACTACTTGCTCTAAAAGAAAAATTACTTTCTGCCGGAACACTACTAAATCCAATAAAAATAAATGCCATAATAAAATCATTGGATAGACACCTCACAACAAACATGGAATTTTCTGACATTATTGCACTTGCAAAATTAGGAAAGCAATTAGATACAAATAACATAACAAGGCTAACCATAGACAGTGGCGAAAATGGATTTTTAAAAAACGGATATACAGCTGGTGGCGCATTTATACTATCCCCCGTAACAGGTAATTTCGATAGCATAAAAATTGAAATAAAAAATATATTTGATGAAAAAATAAGTTATGATGAAGAAACAAATCAACCTCCAAAAATAACAACCGAAAAAATACAAAAAGAAATAATAGAAGACGACACACCAAAACAAACACCACCCCCTGCATACGAACCCAAAATAGAAATTCTAAACGGTACATGGAAAGCAGGATTAGCCTCCAGAACTAAAAACATTCTAATAGAAAAAAGACTAAATATTACAAATATAGGCAATACACTGGAAAGACCTCTCGAAAAAGGTGGAATATACGTAATATCAGAAAAAACAACAAACGATATTCCAAACATCCTAAAAGAAATACTAAATATTCCAATTAAAAAAACACCTCCATCCGGTTATACACTAAGATCTGATACAGACATAGTGGTTATACTTGGTGAAGATTTCCAAGAAAATAATAATACACTATAAATATGGCAACTCCAGCAACAATAGATGAAAAAAATTTACCGGTTATCGCACTTGTAGGCAGAGTTAATGTAGGAAAATCCACACTATTTAACAAACTGATAGAAGAAAACAAAGCAATAGTTTCAACCATCCCGGGAACAACCAGAACACCAAACGAAGGGTTAGTACTTTGGCGCGGAAAATATGTAAAGTTGGTTGACACAGGAGGGCTCACATTCACAGACGACATTCCCCTCGAAGAAAGCATCCTAAAACAAAGTGAAAAAGCAATGAAAAATGCAGACATCATCCTATTTGTTACAGATGGCCAAGAAGGAATACTCCCCCAAGAAAAAGAACTTGCAAAAAGAATTAGAAAAATTAAAAATAAAACAGTCTACCTACTAGCTAATAAAATAGATAGTAGCCAAAAAGAAAATTCTTTAGAAATACAAGAATTTCTAAAACTGGGGTTAGGAGAACCTTTCAATATTTCAGCCACAAATGGAAGAAACGTGGGAGACCTACTAGATATAATTTACAAAAAACTTGGCAGTGCAAAAGTAAGGCCAAAAGGTATAAAAGACGAACCAAAAGAAATAATAAACGTAAGCATAATAGGTAAACCAAATGCAGGAAAATCATCACTGTTTAATAAATTATTAGGTGAAGAAAAAGTAATAGTGTCAGAACTGGCACACACTACTCGTGAACCACACGACACACAAATGACATACGAGTATACAGAAGAAGAAAAAACAAAAAAACAAAAAATAAACTTCATAGACACAGCCGGCATCAGAAGAAAATCAAAAGTAACAGGCTACCTGGAAAAACAAGGAATCCACAAGAGTATAATGTCTATAGGGGCCTCAGATCTGGTACTGTTTGTTATCGACGGAACAGAAACAATATCCAGCCAAGACAGACAACTTGGTGGGCTACTGGAAAGAGGAGGCACCAGCGTAATAATAATAATAAACAAATGGGATCTTGCAAAAGACAATAGTGATACCCACCGCCAAGCTGTCAAAAAAATGGTATACAGTTATTTTCCTCACCTTGATTACGCACCAATGCTATTTACAAGCGGATTAAATGGCTACAGTGTACACAAAATATTCCCAACAATAATTGACGTCTGGAAAGCAAGACAAACAGAAATAAATGAAAAAGATTTGGATTACTTTATAGTTGGTGCAACCAGAAAGCATCTACCATCAAAAGGAAAAGGTACACGAAAACCAAAAGTTCTTGGCCTAAAACAAATAGCCACATCCCCGCCGGTGTTTGAAATGTATATAAAAATAAAAACATCAATACATCGTTCATACGTAAATTATATTGAAAACAAACTAAGAGAGCAATTTGACTTCTTGGGTACACCCATTATAATAAAACTAAGAAAATCAAAATAAAAAATAACAAGCTATTGGATAATTGAGCCATTGACCCATTGTAGTTATTGAGATGTTGTATATAAAAAAGGTATAATTCAATGAAACAATGGTACAATGGAGCAATGGAACAATCTCTTATCAACCTCATCAATAGTTTAAAACCACTTTGAGTTAATAGTCTATCGGGGGTTTGGGGGAAACAACTGTTTGAGTGATAATAAATGAGATAAATATTGCAGTAGCACCGTATAGCGAGTTTTGTTTCCCCCAAGACTTTTGGTTCTTTTGCCTGCCCGCCTCTGAAGGGGTCACAAAAGAACAATTCAACGATCAAATAAAAAATAAAAAATCATAGTTATTATGAAAATAATTGTCGGTCTAGGCAATCCGGGAAAAAAGTACCAAAAAACACGTCACAACGTAGGATTTATGATACTTGAAAAATTACAAGAAGAATTAAAAATCTATGGCATAAGTGACTGGCAATTAAACAAAAAATTTAACGCCGAAACATCTGGCACCACAATCAAAGGTGAAAAAATAATCTTGGTAAAACCCATGACATTTATGAATGCTTCGGGACAAGCAGTCCAGCTTATTGCACACTTTTATAAAACAACACCAAAAGATATAATAGTAATTCATGATGACAAAGATCTCACGCTAGGTATCATAAAAGTACAAGAAGACAGAGGCCATGCCGGACACAATGGAATAAAATCAATTATAAATAATATAAAATCAAAAGATTTTACACGCCTAAGAATTGGCATAGCCAGTGAAAACGAAAAAAAAATGACCAATACTGCAAAATTTGTTTTGGGAAGGTTCAGTATATTTGAAAAATCAAAGCTACAACAAACAATAAACAATTCAATAGAAGAAATAAAAAAAATAATAACATAAGTATGAATAAGGAGGTCTTGCTGGCATATTTTCCAAAAATAACAAACACAAGATATAACAAACTAAAAAAATATTTCACCAATATAGATGACGCCTGGCAAGCGTCTTTTAAAGAACTAAAACTGGCAGGCTGGAAAGAAGAAATAATTCACGAATGGCAAATATGGAAAAGCGAAATAGACGAAACAAAACAAGAAAAAATTTTAAAACAAGAAGAAATCACGTGTCTGACAATAGAAAATAATGATTACCCAAAACTCCTAAAAGAAATTAATGATCCGCCTTTTTGTATTTTTGTCAGAGGAAAATTAAAGCCGGACATTTTTTCAATAGCAGTAGTAGGCACCAGAAAAAACACACCATACGGAAAATATGTTACAGAGGAAATTGTAACTGAACTATCAGAAAACGGCATAACAATCATAAGTGGATTAGCACTTGGTATAGATGGCATAGCACACTTGGCATCTATCCAATCAAATGGTACAACTATTGCCGTGCTAGGCTCAGGAATAAACAAGCAACACATATACCCAACAAATCATAAGCAACTATCAGAAAAAATAATATCATCCGGTGGAGCAATTATTTCAGAATATCCCCCGGGCACCCTTCCAAATAAATTCACATTCCCAAAAAGAAATAGAATAGTAGCAGGCATGTCTCTTGGTACATTAGTGGTGGAAGCTCCCCAAAAGTCAGGCTCATTGATAACAGCCGACTGCGCACTACAATACAACCGTGAAGTATTCACAATACCCCAAAACATAACATCAAAAACGGGAATAGGAACAAATAATCTAATAAAAGAAGGAGCCCACCCAATAACATCCGCAAAAGACATTTTAGAAATATTAAATTTGCAAAACATAAAAAAAGTTGAGATAAATAAAAAAATAACACCTGACTCCCCTACTGAAGCAACAATAATAGAATACCTATCCCAAGAACCAATCCACATAGACGAATTAATAAAAAAGTCACTACTCCCAAGCCATACTGTAATGAGCACGCTAACACTAATGGAAATAAAAGGAAAAATAAAAAATCTAGGAAATATGATGTACATTATTTCCAGATAAAAATTATATGAACTACCAACAAGCATACGACTACCTAAATTCATTATCAAATTTAAGAAGAAAAGAATACATGACAGACTCGCGTCATTATTCATTATATTTAAAACGCTTACAATTTTTTTTAGACATATTAGAAAATCCGGAAAAAAAAATACCCCACTATATCCATGTTACAGGTACAAGCGGTAAAGGATCCTTATGTCTAATGCTCCAGAGTATTCTAAAAGAAGATAAAAAAAATGTAGGAACACTTATTTCCCCCCACCCAACTGACATAACCGAAAGATGGCAAATAGGTGGAAAACCAATGCAAAAAAATGAATTCGCAAAAATAATTGAATTATTCAAAACAAAACTAGACCAATATATCCAAACCTCTCCCTATGACATGGTTTCTTTTCACGAAATAACCACTGCCATAGGATTATACTATTTTGCACAAAAAAAGGTAAAATGGGCAATTCTAGAAGTCGGATGCGGTGGTAGATATGACTCCACAAATATAATCCCAAAAAAGGACATCGCAGTAATCACAAACATTGGCCTGGATCACACAGAAACATTTGGCAATAGTAAAGAAAACATAGCCTACGAAAAAGCAGGACTAATAAAAACAGGCTGCAAAGTATTCACAATGGAAAAAAATAAAAAAATACTTTCAATCATTGAAGCCGAATGCAAAAAAACAAAAACACCTCTTATCCAAGTTAAAACAAAAATACCACAAAAAAATGTAACACTTGAAGGAACATCATTTGCCTACAAAAATGAATCATACAAAATAAAAACAATTGGTAAACATCAAATCCAAAACACAATTCTAGCAATAGAAATAGCCGATAAACTGAACATTGCAGCCAAATCAATAAAATTAGGGCTATCAAAAACTGACCTTCCTATTAGGATGGAAGTGGTTTCAAAATTCCCCACAATCATTCTAGACTCTGCCCACAACCCGGACAAAATCAAAACCACTGTCAACACAATTAAACAAATTAACCAATTAAACAATAAACCAATAAATCTAATTCTGGGTTTCTCCGAAAATAAAAAAATAATTACCATGCTAAACGAACTAAAAAAACTAAATCCAAAATCAATAGCAATTACCAGAAACACCATAAATCCATTCAGAAAAGTAGCAGACCCAAAAGAATTAGAACAAAAATGTAAAAAAATATTCCCAAAAATTGAAATACAAATATTCCTAGACCCAATAGGTGCACTGGACTGGTCTCGGAAAAAATTAAAAAAACATGATATACTCCTAATTACCGGCTCAGTTTTTCTTGCAGGAGAACTAAGACCAACCTTGACAAAAAAATAAACATAAGTTAATGTCCCCTCCCAAATCACTAAAGACAAACATAAACGTTCCAAATATGTCCAAAACACTGGTTATAGTAGAATCCCCCACAAAAGCAAAGACAATCTCAAAATTTCTAGGTAAAGATTTTATTGTAGAGTCTTCTTTTGGGCATATCAGAGATCTACCAAAGAGCAAAATGGGGATAGATATAGAAGGCGGTACATTTGAACCAACCTACGAAATACCAAAAGACAAAACAAAACAAATAACAAAACTAAAAGCTGCCGCAAAAAAATGCGAAAATATTATATTTGCAACTGATGAAGACCGCGAAGGAGAAGCTATCTCTTGGCATCTTGCTCATGTACTAAAAATAAAACCGGAAGAAGCAAAAAGAATGGTCTTTCATGAAATTACAAAACATGCCATAAATGAAGCACTGGGAAACCCAAGGGCATTAGATCAAAAATTAGTAGATGCCCAACAAGCCCGTCGCATATTGGACAGATTAGTAGGCTATGAACTCTCTCCATTTCTATGGAAAAAAGTAGCCCGTGGTCTATCTGCCGGTCGGGTACAATCCGTTACAGTCAGAATCATAGTAGAAAGAGAAAAAGAAAGAAAAGCTTTTATAAAAGAAGAATATTGGACATTAGATGCGTTATTATCCCCCTATCAGGTGGATAAGGACTCGGCCACAGCCGAACCAGAGGAAGTCCAATTCAAAGCAAAACTCCATAGCATAAACGACAAAAAATTAGACAAACTTGAAATAAAAAACGAAAAACAAATACAAGAAATATTGTCTGATCTTGAAGATGAAAAATATAAAATAACAGACATAACAAAAAAAGAAGCAAAAAGAAATCCACCACCACCATACATAACATCAACACTACAACAACAAGCAAACCAAAAATGTGGATATTCCTCAAAACAGACAATGAGACTGGCACAACAACTCTATGAAGGTGTTGACCTTGGGTCTAGTGGCACACATGGTCTTATTACATACATGCGTACCGACTCCACAAACCTTTCAGAAAAATTTCTAAATGAAACAAAAGAATTTATAAACAAAAAATATGGTGAAAAATATTCTATAAAAGAAGCCAGAATTTATAAAAAGAAATCAAAAGGTGCTCAAGAAGCTCATGAAGCAATCCGACCAACAGATCCAAATAGAACACCGGAATCAATAAAACAATATCTAGACCCACAACAACACAAGGTATATAGCCTAATCTGGAAACGTGCCGTAGCAACCCAAATGTCCGAAGCACTGTTAAACAGAGCCTCAATGAACATTACAGCAAAACAATACATGTTCAGAGCCACCGGCCAAACAATGGTTTTTGATGGATGGCTAAAACTATACCCGGAATCAGTCAAAGAAGAAATGCTCCCAAACATGGCACTAAACGATTTGGTAATATGCAAAGAATTAAAGCCTGAACAACACTTTACAGAACCTCCGGCCAGATATTCAGATGCCACAATAGTTAAAGCACTAGAAGAATACGGTATCGGGAGACCTTCTACATACGCCCCCACAATAAGTACAATAGAAGCAAGAAAATATGTTGAACGTGACGAAAACAAAAGACTCGTACCTACAGATATAGCATTTGTTGTAACAGACCTACTTATAGAACATTTTAGTGATATTGTAGACTACAATTTTACCGCACTAATGGAGAGCAATTTAGACGATATAGCAGAAGGTACAAAAGATTGGAAGCCAATAATTTCTACATTCTACCACCCATTCCACCAAACAATAGAAAACAAAACAGAAAATCTAGACAAAGCAGATGTAGTAAATATGCGCGAAATTGGTATCCACCCAAAAAATGGTAAACCAATATATGTGCGTGTAGGAAGATTCGGACCATTTGTACAATGTGGAAGTAAAGATGACGAAGAAAAACCACAATTTGCATCACTCTCAGAAGGTATGAAAATGGATGATGTTACACTAGAATCTGCACTAAAGCTACTACAACTACCCCGCACAATAGGCCAAGATGAAGAAGAAAATGAGCTGACAGTAAATATTGGAAGATTTGGCCCTTATGTGAAAGTAAAAAGTAAGTACTATTCAATAAAAGAGATAGATCCATATCTAATAACAAAAGAACAGGCATTAGAAATAATAGCCACAAAAAAATTAGAAGAAGCAAACAGAATAATCCACGATTTTACAGAGCAAGGTATCCAAGTATTACGTGGACGCTACGGACCATACATAACGGATGGAGAAAAAAATGGAAAAATCCCAAAAGACACAGAACCTGAATCTCTAACACCGGAACAATGCACGGAAATCCTAAAAACAGCAAAACCGGCCCGTGGTAAAAAGAAAAAAACACCCCCAAAAAAGAAACCTGCTACAAAAAAGAAAACAACAACAACAAAAGAACAAACACAACAAAAAACACCAATAAAGAAATAAAAAACAAAAATCCCGAGATTATCGGAATTTTTGTGTAATGGGGAGGTATACCCCAATGCCATAGGTGATGCATGAGCCCTCGAACCCATTACACAAAATATTATAACAAAAAAAATAATATTATCAAAAAAATAATATTATCAAAAAAATAAAAAAACGCCGTCCTTATGGATGGCGTTTTCTTTTGGCGTTTGGATATAATACCCATACATCACAAAAAGACTATACCACAAAAAAAGATTTTGTCAATACTAAAAAAACATACAAAAAAACAAATTTAGCAAAATTTACATTTTTTTTACCTTATTTAAGCCAAAATTAATAAAGCAAAATTTGCAAAAATCAACAATTATGATAAAGTAATAGCCTGAACCTAAAGATAATACTTGTAGAAATCTACAATAATATGGCAAAAAAGCCTAACCAAACAATACAAGCTTTAGTAAACAAAATAATTAAATACGATCCAAAGGCAGATATTGATATTATTCGCCTTGCTTATGATTTTGCTGCAGACGCACACAAGGGACAAACCAGAAAATCAGGTGAACCATATATTACACACCCACTTGCGGCGGCACACATACTGGCAGACATGCGTATAGATCCGGTTATTATTACGGCTACACTACTACACGATGTCCCGGAAGATACAGAAATAACACTTGAAGAAATAGAAAAAAACTTTGGAAGCGAAATAGGTAGCCTAGTTCGTGGCATAACAAAATTGGGTAAATTAAAATATAGAGGTGTAGAAAGATATATAGAAAACCTACGCAAAATGTTTGTAGCAATGGCAGAAGACATACGTGTAATGATTATAAAATTTGCAGATAGAATACATAACTTATCAACGCTAAGCTCACTACCACCACAAAAACAATACCGCATTGCACTTGAAAGTTTGGAAATATATGCCCCCCTCGCAAACAGGTTAGGCATAGCAGAAATGAAAGGCGCCCTAGAAGACCTAGCCTTTAAATATGTTTATCCAAAAGAATACTACAAAGTAAAAGAATTAAGAGAAGCAAAATATAAAGGGAAAGAACAATACCTAAAAGAAATGCAAAAAAAAGCTGAAGCAGAAATTAAAAAAACCGGTGTAAAAATAATTTCCATACACGGTAGAGAAAAAAGACTATACAGTCTTTATCAAAAAATGATCAGAAAAGATAACCAGGTAGCAAAAATCTATGATATTTTTGCTATCAGAATCATCGTTTCAAATATTGCAGACTGTTATGCTACACTCGGAATACTCCACAAAATATGGAAACCCGTAAAAGGTAGAATAAAAGACTACATTTCACAACCAAAGCCAAACGGGTACCAATCACTACACACCACAGTATTTAGTGATAATGGTGAAATTATAGAATTCCAAATAAGAACACTACAGATGCACGAAGAAGCAGAATACGGTGTGGCTGCTCATTGGCAATATGATGAAAATGGATCAAGATTGCCGGCAAGACAACTAAAATGGGTAAAAGAGCTCGCAGAAATACAAAAAGATATCCTCCAAAATCTAACTGATTTAGAAGCAATGAAAGTAGACTTTCTCCAAACAAGAATATTTGTATTTACACCAAAGGGTGATGTCATTGATCTGCCTGAAGGTGCCACACCGGTTGATTTTGCCTACCATATTCATACTGAAATAGGTAGCAAATGTTCTGCCGCAACAGTAAATGATAAGATAGTAAAACTAGACACATCACTAAATAATGGAGACGTAGTAGAAATAATAATAGACAAAAACCGAAAAGGCCCAAATCAAGATTGGTTATCTTTTGTAAAAACTCATACAGCAAAATGTCACATAAAAAATCAAAAGAAAACAAAACTAACAGGGTGGCTAAAATCAGTCCTCCCTAAAAAATAGAAGAATAAAGAATAAATAATAAAGAATAAAAAAGCAACTTAACAGTTGCTTTTTAATTTATAATCTATCACATCTTATAATCTTGCCACTTCTTACTTCATAATTCTTAATTCTCACGTCTTACGTCTCGCTTCATACTTCTCACTAAGAAATCTCCTCAATAATCCTCTTCAATTCCTCAACAGAATAATATTCAATTACAATTCTTCCCTTTCCTTTCTTTCCACTAATACTCACCTTTGTTCCCAATCTCTCTTCCAAAATTTCTTCCTGAGCACGAATATTAGGATCTACACGGACAGAACCCTTTCTAAATTTAACCCCCTTTGCCGACACACTTCTTTCAACATCCCGAACACTCATTTTTTCTCCCACCATACTTTGAAACAAGTCCAGCTGCTCATCCTCACTCTTTAGACTAAGCAATGCCCGAGCCTTACCTGCAGATAATTGCCCATCAATCATTGCTTTTTGAACAATTTCAGGCAAATCCAAAAGTCTAACCATATTAGAAATAGTAGGCCTTTTTTTACCTACTTGCTCAGCAACTTCCTTTTGAGTCAAACCAAATTCTTCCATTAATCTTTTGTAAGAAAAAGCTTCTTCAATAGCATTAAGCTGTTGTCGTTGAATATTTTCAATCAATGCCAATTCCAATTTTTCTTGGTCAGTAGCAAGTCTTACAATAGCAGGAACAGTCGCAAAACCGGCAATCTGTGCAGATCTGAATCTTCTTTCACCCGCTATCAATTCATAACCTCCATCACTTTTCTCTGTAACTGTAAGGGGTTGCATAATCCCATGGCGCCGGATAGAAACAACAAGATTTTCAAGTTCTGCATGAGAAAAATGTTTACGAGGCTGATTAGGGTTTGCAGTAATCTCAGAAATTGGAATGTGCCACAATTTACCCTCTTTATTTAAATTTGGTTTTATATCAATTGAAGTTTTATCACTTCCCCTTTTAGGTTGTATAAGTGAACTAAGTCCTTTTCCCAAAGCCATAATAAAAAATTAATTTCAAATAATTAAATATTGTCCCAATGCTTAGGAACTCAATAACTAGAAATTAGAAATTATGAATTATAAATTTACAAACTATGTCTCTCCAAAATTTCCTGAGCCAATCTGCCATAAGCCTTTGCCGCTTTACCTTTAGGTTCATAATGAAGTATAGACTGACCAAAACTAGGAGCTTCGGCAAGTCGAACAGTGCGCGGTATAACACTTCTAAAAATACTATCAGGAAAATACTGGTACAACTCATTCATCACATCTCCTGACAGTTTTGTCCTTTTATCAAACATCGTAATTACTGCCCCCAAAATACTAAGCTCCGGCTTAATATGCGTTTTTACCAACTCAATAGTTTGTAATAGCTGACTTAATCCCTCAAGTGCATAATATTCAGCCTGCACAGGTATCAACACTTCATCAGCAGCCACCAAACTATTCAAAGTCAATAACCCCAAAGATGGTGGACAGTCAATAATTATATAATCATACGCATGCCGAGCTTCTTCAAGTAAATCAGATAATTGATGTTCCCTTCTCTCAACATCAACCAACTCAACATTAGCACCTGCAAGGTTAGGGGTTCCCGGTGCAATTCTAAGTCCTTCGTGAGAAGTATTCTGGACAATATCACGAAATTGCTTTTGTCTGGCTAATGCCTCATATAGACCATTTTCAACAACAGAATCTTTGTTAATACCAAGGCCACTTGTAGCATTTCCTTGTGGATCCATATCCACCAAAAGCACAAACTTCCCCATTTCAGCTAAAAAAGCGGCTACATTCATTGCAGTCGTCGTCTTACCTACTCCACCTTTCTGATTAACAAAAGCTATTATTTTTGACATATCTATAGTGATATAAGTATAACAAAATATTGACAAAAAGGCCAAAAAAAACTACACTGTAGCAATAAAAGCCGTCGTGGTGGAATTGGTAGACACGCACGACTCAAAATCGTGTGGGCTTTGCTCATGTGGGTTCGATTCCCACCGACGGCACAAATCAACAATTAACCTTTAACTTTTAACAATTGACACAAAACAACCTAATAGGTTGTTTTTTATAATCAAAAAAAATAATATAAAAAAATAAAACGATTTAAATCCAATCACTTATTCGTAAATTAGGATTATTCGTTAGAAGGTGAATCGCGAAGCGAGAGAGGCTCCCCTGG
>Ga0066639_10003673_pt1 | contig 13263 bp, 22 predicted proteins | sample CryGeyCG2114_010_2_FD_59504 | JGI IMG/M metagenome (GOLD analysis project Ga0066639, IMG submission 59504) | Groundwater microbial communities from aquifer - Crystal Geyser CG10_big_fil_rev_8/21/14_0.10 | ecosystem: Environmental > Aquatic > Deep subsurface > Groundwater | place: USA: Utah...
TCAACTCTTGCGGCAATGAGGACAGAATTAAGCAGGAAATTTATTCACAAACCAGTTCAGCCGAAAATTGATGATTTTGACAAGGTTTTGGTGCGCGCGGACTTCAGGGAAAAGGGAAAAGGAGTAATGCACGAATTAATCAATATGGGCGCAGATATCAAAATGGACAACTTGGATTGCGCGGATTACATTTTAAGCTCGAAAGTCGGCATTGAATTAAAGAGAACAGATGATTTTGTTGCAAGCATTATCGACGGCAGGTTAATGGAGCAAATCAAGCTTCTAAAAAACTCTTTCGACAAACCACTGGTAATTATAGAAGGTGAGGAAGATATTTACAACGTTAGAAACATTCATCCTAATGCGATAAGGGGTATGCTGGCAAATATCGCGGTTAATTTTGGCATTCCGATTATTCAGACAAAAAATGAAAAAGACACTGCGCAGCTGCTTCATATTATTGCAAGGCGCGAGCAGTCTCTCGACAAATCTCCTTTTAATCCTCACGCTAACAAAAAGCCAATGTCAGTAAAGGAATCTCAGGAATATTTAATCAGCTCAATCCCTAACATTGGACCATCTTTAAGCAAGGAAATTCTTACGGCATTTGGCACTATTAAAAACATAGTTAATGCGGAAGATACAGATTTGCAAAAGGTTGCTGGAGTCGGAGAATCAAAGGCAAAGGCTATGAAAGACTTATTTGATTATGAATATAAAAACAAGGCATAGTTTATAAGCAGTCTTTGCTTAATGAGCTTTATGGCAGGCAGTCCGCGCAGAATTGTCAAATGCAGGGATTATATTAATTCTCCAGGTATGTATGAAACTATTGCTGAGCATTTTGGAGAGCAGGGAATCCAAGTTATTTCAACTGAAAAAGGATTTTCAGAGTATTCTATAAACTCGAGCATTAAATTCAACATTATTGAAACGCCGACGCTTCTTCATGTTATTCTTAATGGTTCAAAAAAAGAAACTGATGACGTCATGGCAGCTCTTGATGATGTTGTTAGCCGAATCTCTTCAAAAACCGCTTAAACTTTCATTGCTCTAAGGCGTTTAACCCTTTCTGTCATTGGTGGATGGGTGCTGAACAGCATCATTAATCCTCTTGCCGTGAATGGGTTTACAATAAACAACGAGCTTGTTGCAGGATGCCCGCGTTTCATCGGCATTATTTTGCATCCTTGCTCTAATTTCAATAATGCGTCTGCAAGAGAATTTGAATTTTTAACGAGTTTTGCCCCTGATTCGTCTGCCAGATATTCTCTGCTCCGAGAAATGGCAAGCTGTAAAAGTGTTGCGATGATTGGAGTGACGATTATAAGGAATATCATTTCCAGTCCGGAGTTGCGATTGTCGTTGTTCCCTCCAAACAATCCTGCATAAAACGCAAAATGAGCCATATATCCGATAACTCCGGCTATCGTGGCCGCGATTGTTGTTATGAGCATGTCTCTATTTTTGATGTGCGACATTTCATGGCCGATAACTCCTTTCAGTTCTTTTTCATTCAGCAATGAAAGTATTCCTGTTGTTGCCGCGATTACCGCATGCTTTGGATTTCTTCCTGTCGCAAACGCATTTGGCGTTCCAGACGATACAATAAAGACTTTTGGCTTTGGCAGTCCTGCGGCATTGGCGCATTGCTCTACTAATTTATGCAATAAAGGATATTCTGATTTTTTTGCCTCTTTAGCTCCGTACATCATTAATACAATCTTGTCGCTGAAGAAGTACATTCCAAAGTTCATCGTAAACGCAAGAATCAAGGCAATCGTCAAACCTGAAGTTCCGCCGAAATATGCTCCGATGGCCAGCATAAGACCTGTTAAAAATCCGAGCAACACCACTGTTTTCAGCCAGTTGAATATCATATCTATATATACAGAAACCAACATTAAAAACGTTTCGGATTTGATGTCTAATTATAGTACTAGTAAGTTCGATGGGTTGCGAAGCAGCCCATCTTGAGTGCTTTTGCTCAAGGTTTTCGCAAAACCTTGCATTAAAAACGTTTCGGATTTGACGTTCACTGGACATATGAGATAACCTTATTAAACAATCGTGCATAAAATATTGCATGCTTACGCTTGGAACAACATTGCGATTTTACAAGAGGGAAGACGTAAGAAACGCCATAGTCGCAGCCGCTGAAAACAAGGAAATAGCTGTGAGATTTGGCGAAAAAGGGTATGGGAAAAGGCCGGACGTATTGACATATCCTGCAGACATTCTGCTATTAGCCCAGCAGGGCGCGACAAGCTTTCACGCATCCGAAGAATTGTGGGAAAACCCGTTAAACATCAAGACAGGTGCGACAAAAAAAGAATACAATGAGCTGAGAAAAGGATGGGATTTATTGCTGGATATCGACTGCCCTGAACTGGAATTTTCGAAAATTGCGGCCAATTTAATCGTCCACGCATTAAAGCACGAAGGCATACAATCTATAAGCGTGAAGTTCAGCGGCAACCATGGCTTCCATATTGGAGTGCCGTTCAAGGCTTTCCCTGAAGAAGTCAATGGAGTTAAAACTAAAGATTTGTTTCCAGAAGGCCCGAGAAAAATAGCGTATTATCTGACGGAAAAGATAAGGAATTTCCTGAAAGACGAAATGCTGAAAAAGTTCACAATAGATGAAATCGCGGTAAAAGGAAAAAAGGAATTCAATGAAATCGTCGCGAATAATGTTTTTGACCCTTTCAAAGTATTGAGCATTGATACAATCTTAATCAGCTCAAGGCACTTGTACAGAATGCCTTACTCATTCAATGAAAAAAGCGGCTTGGTTTCTGTGCCGATTAAACATGCTGATATTCTGTCATTCGATAAGGAATCCGCGCATCCGGATAAAGTCATAGTGAGCGATTTAAAGTTTCTGGATGATGCTGATGTAAAGGAAAACGAGGCCAGAAAATTATTGGTTAATGCTTTTGACGCAAAAATGGATGAAATCAAGGCAAATGAAAGCAAGGAGTCTGTGAAAAAATTGATTCCTGTGAGGGAATTCGAGGAAATTGTGGAAAAAATTCCTGAAGAATATTTCCCGCCGTGCATAAAACTCATAGGAAATGGCTTGGAGGATGGAAAGAAGAGAGCATTGTTTATATTGACAAATTTCCTCATGTCCGTCGGCTGGAATCCTGATGAAATTGAAAAATACCTCATAGAGTGGAACAAGAAGCACGCTCTTCCGTTGAGGGAAGTTATGATTGTCGGCCATATGAGATATTTGAAAGCCAATAAAAAGAAAGTTCTTCCTCCAAATTGCGACAACAAGCCTTATTATATAGATCTCCAAATCTGCAAGCCAGACGGTTTCTGCAGGTTCATAAAAAACCCCGCCCAGTATGCAATCCAAAAGCAGAGAAGGGTGGCTGAAAGCCAGCCTAAAAAGAAAGAGCCAAAGTTGGAAAATGTGGAAGCTGCGGTAAAAAAGCCTGAATTCTATGATCCTTTGGAAACTAAGGATATTGCGCCTAATAAGTGAATAAAATCCAGACTCTCTCGAAAGAACCCGATACCTTTATAAATAGCACCCAAATTTACGTATTAAAGCCTGATACACGATATCAGTACAAATAGCTAACGCACACTGTCGTTCAGACGATAAATGCGCAAAAACGCTTCTAGTATTAATCGTGGTAAATTAGGTGAGGACATAACAAATGCCACCAGCACACGCACCAAGAAGAGGAAGCATGCAATTTTGGCCTAGAAAAAAGGCCTCTGACATAGTTCCACGCATAAGAACTTGGCACGGAAAAGATTCAAAGGCTTCTTGTTTTGCAGGATACAAGGTTGGAATGACTCACGTCATGGCAACTGACAATCGAAATGCGTCGCCGTCAAAAAATAAGACGATCGCGATTCCGGTGACAATTATTGAATGCCCGCCGATGAAGGTGTATGGCATTGCAGTCTATAAAAAACAAGGATATGGTTTGCAGTGCGCATCAACCATTCTTGCTCCTTCTCTCGATAAAAAACTTCCATTCCCATTGCCAAAAAATATCAAAGCTAAAATTGAAGATGTAAAAGAGCCTGCGGATGTTAGATTATTAGTGCATACACAGCCAAAATTAATCAATCTCAAAAAAACTCCTGAAGTGTTTGAAATAGGAATAGGCGGAGACGTCAACGCAAAATTGGCATACGCAAAGGAAATTCTTGGAAAGGATATTGCGATAAGCGACGTGTTTGCGGAAGGAAATCTTGTCGATTCTCACTCAGTCACAAAAGGAAAAGGATTGCAGGGTCCTGTAAAGAGATTCGGCATCAAGATCAGATTCCACAAGTCGGAAAAAACAAAAAGAGGTCCTGGTTCGTTGGGTCCCTGGCACGGCCCTACATTATACAGGGTTCCTCATGCAGGACAGACAGGATTCCACACAAGAACAGAATTAAACAAATGGGTGCTAAAGATTGACAGTGACCCAAGCAAAATCAATGTAAAAGGCGGATTTGTAAGATATGGAGATATTAAAAGCCAGTATATGCTCATAAAAGGCAGTATTGGCGGCGCAAGAAAAAGGCTTATAAAATTCACGCCAGCGCAACGACCGGACAAAAAGCTTCCAGCAAAGGCTCCGGAAATAACATACGTAAGCCAGACATCACAGCAATGAAACTAAACATACTAAGCTCAAAAAATGAAAACAAGGGTTCCATGGAATTGCCATCTCAATTCAGCGAGCCTGTCAGAGCTGATTTAATCAAGCGCGCAGTCGAAGCATTGCAGGCAAACAGAAGACAAGTTTACGGAATTTACGAGAGAGCTGGAAAAGGACACGGCGTTTATGTTTCAAAGAGAAGACGCGACTATAAGGCAACTTACGGTCACGGCGGTTCAAGAACTCCGAGAAAAATTATGTCGAGAAACGGAAGCCAGATCAATTATGTTGGCGCAGGAGTTGCGATGACTGTGGGCGGAAGATCAGCGCACGCGCCGTTGACTCAAAAAACATTGTACAAGAAAATAAACGCAGTTGAAAACAGAAAGGCAATCAGAAGCGCATTAAGCGCAGTCATAAGCAAAACTGAAGTTGCGAACCGCGGTCACAAGATACCTGCATCATATCCGTTCATAGCATCAGATGATTTCGAATCAATTTCAAAAACAAAAGATGTCATTTCAATCCTGCAGTCTTTGGGATTCAAGGACGAGCTTGCAAGATGTGAAGTGACAAAGACAAGAGCAGGCGTGGGAAAATTAAGAGGAAGAAGAAAAATCACGAAAAAAGGGCCGTTGTTGGTCGTTTCAAAATCGTGCCCGTTGTCAAAATCGGCAAATAACATTCCAGGTGTTGAAATATGCACTGTAAAGCAATTAAACGCGGAATTATTGGCTCCTGGAGCAGCTCCGGGCAGAGCGACAATTTTCACTCAGTCGGCAATAAAGCAGATGGAATCTGAGAGAGTGTTCCTATGATTAAGTATCCTCTGGCGACGGAAAAAAGCATCAGGCTGATGGAAGCTGAAAACAAATTAATATTCATAGTCGATTCAAGAGCGACAAAGAAGGATATCAAAACGCAGATTGAAGCGATGTTCAAGGCAAAAGTCGAATCAGTAAATACAACAATCAATGGAAATCAAAAAAGAGCATACGTAAAATTCAGGCAGGATACACCTGCAATCGACATCGCAACTAAAATGGGGTTAATGTAAAATGGGTAAGAACTTAATTCAGCAGGCAAGAGGAAAAGGCCATCCTAGATACAAGTCTCCTGGCCATAGATTCCTAGGCCCTGCTAAATTCGCCCCTGTTTCGATGGAGCAAAAGGCTGGAAAAGTCATTGACTTGGTTGACTGTCCTGGTCACGACGCCCCGTTAATGCAGGTTGAATACTCAGATGGAACATCGTGCCTTATCCAGGCTCCTGCGGGAATCAAAGTCGGCGATATAGTCGGACAAAATGAAACATCAAAATTAAGCGCAGGTTCAATTTCAGTGTTAAAAGACATTCCTGAAGGAACAGAAATTTACAATATCGAATCAACTCCGGGCGACGGCGGAAAATTCTGCAGAAGCACTGGAATGTCGGCAAAGATAGTCGCAAAAACAGAAGATTCGGCGACAATATTGCTGCCTTCAAAAAAGACAAAAATATTCAACTTAAACTGCCGCGCATGCGTCGGAATAGTCGCAGGTTCTGGCAGAACAAAGAAACCATTCCTGAAAGCGGGAACTAAATGGTATAGAAGACAGGCAAGAAATCTCTTGTATCCAAGAATTTCAGCCGGCGCTCAAAACGCAGTTGACCATCCATTTGGAAACAAGAGAACATCAAGAAAGGCAAAGCAGAAGGCAGTCGGACATTTCGCTCCGCCTGGAAGAAAAGTGGGCAAGTTCTGGCCTAGAAGAACTGGAAGGAAGAAGTAATGGCAAAGGATTTCGTATTCAAGGGAAAGAGCATTGATGAAATAAAGAAAATGGAAATCAAGGAATTCGCTCAGCTTATTCCTTCAAGAGAACGCAAGAGCCTGCTGAGAGGCTTCAGCCACGAGCAGGAAATGCTTTTGGAGCATATCAAGAAAAACAGAAAGAAACTTTACACTCACTGCAGAGAACTTGTAATAATCCCTGCAATGCTTGACAAAACAATAAGCGTCTACAACGGAAAGGAATTCAAGAACGTGATTATATTGCCCGAAATGCTCGGACACCGTCTTGGAGAATTTTCGCAGACAAGAACACAATTGAAACACAGCGCGCCGGGAATCGGAGCTACAAAGAGCAGCGGAGCGTTATCGGTGAAATAAATGACACTAAACTATGCATTGAAATCGACAGGGCCGCATTCGAAGGCTATGAACAAGGATTTGCCTATTTCGCCTAAGCAGTCTGAAGAAGTGTGCAGATGGATTAGGGACCTTCATGTCGAGGCTGCAAAGAAAAAGTTAAACAGCGTTATAAATGATGGCCGCCCGGTTCCATACACAAGGCACAACTGGGACATCGGCCACAGAAAAGGAATGGCTGCCGGCCGTTATCCTGTGAAGACATGCACAAAAATATTGAGCATAATCGAAAGCGCTGAAAAAAACGCCCAGCAAAAGGGCCTTGGCAAAGATTTGAAGTTAAGAATATTGTGCCACAAGGGCGGAAACACGAACAGATATGGGCGCCAGTCCAGAATAATCGCAAAGAGAACAACTATCGAAGTGGTCTTGGAAGAAATGAAGAAGGAAGATATCAAACAAAAGAAGGAAAGAAAGAATAAAAAGGAAGCTGCAAAGCCAGAGGCGAAAAAATGATTGAAAGAAAAATAGCCAGAACAGATTTGAGGGAATACCAGATTCATCAGTTCATAGGCTCAACTTTGAAAAATGTCGGCCACAGCCACACCAAGGTTGTCAAGACTCCATTAGGCGATAAAGTGGTAATATTTACAGCAAGGCCTGGATTGATAGTCGGTAAAAAGGGAGAGAACATCAAGAAATTGACAAACACGCTGAAGAAAAAATTCAACCTTGAAAATCCTCAGATAGAAATCGCGGAAGTTCCTCAGCCTGAATTAAATTCGCAGATAGTATCGGAAAAAATCGCTTCAAACCTTGAAAGATTCGGAATCAAAAAATTCAAGGCAATCATTCACAGAAGCATGCAGGACGCCATAAACGCGGGAGCATTTGGAATTGAAATAGTTATTTCAGGAAAAGTTCCAAGCTCAAGAGCGAGAAGCTGGAGATTCTTCTCCGGATTCATGAAGAAATCAGGCGACATTGCATTGGAGCAGATTGTGCCTGCTTACGCAAATGCGCTGTTGAAAAGCGGCATAATAGGAATCAGAGTTAGAATCATGCGCCCGGACATAGAGCTTCCTGACGATTTGGAAATCGCAAAGGGTGTTGAAGCAAAAGAAGAGCCAAAGGAAGAAAAGAAGCCGAGAAAGAAGAGAGAATCAAAGAAGGAAGAAAAATCAGAATCAAAAGAAGAAGCTCCTAAAGAAGCTGAACCGAAAACAGAAGCTGAAGAGGTGAAGAAATGAAAATAAAAGAACTCACAGCGCTTCCCGAATCGGAATTAAAAAGCAAGCTTCAGGAAATTTCAACAGAACTAATGAAGGAAAATGCGCAGATTGCGATCGGAACAACTCCGAAGAACCCTGGAAGAATCAGGGAATTGAAGAAAACAAGAGCCAAAATCTTGATGATTTTGGGGGACAGCGGGGTGTCTGCGTAAAGAGATGACTGTCTGTGAAAAGTGTGGTTTGCCTAAGGACCTCTGCGTCTGCGAAAGCATAGCAAAGGAAACCCAGAAAATCACAGTGAGCATAGAAAAGAAAAAATTCAACAAAAAATACACAATCGTAAAGGGATTGGACGAAAAGGAGATTGACATTGACAATGTTGCAAAACAACTCAAACACAAACTGGCATGCGGAGGTACCGTAAAGAACAACATAATCGAGCTTCAAGGCGACCATAAAGCCAAAGTTCGCGAAATGTTGCTTGGACTGGGATTCGCCCCGGATTCGGTGATCATAAAATGAAAAACATAACAGTAAGAGGACGAACATTCACAGGCATTGTAGTTTCCACTAAAATGGCAAAGACAGCCACAGTCGAATGGGAATACCGCACATACTTGCAGAAATATGAAAGATATGAAAAACAAAGGTCAAGAGTCAAGGCTCACAACGAGATGAATGCAAAGAAAGGGGACATTGTCGAAATAAAGGAATGCCGCCCGTTGAGCAAGACAAAGAACTTCGTAATCACAAAAATCATCGGACAAGAGCGCTTATTCCTGGAAAGGGAAGCAAGGCTCGAAGAGTCAAAGAAGGCTCCTGTTGAAAAGAAAAAGAAAATCGTTGAAGAAGAGGAAGCAGAATGAAAGGAGTAGCATCAGGATTAACGAGAGGAATACACCAGGGAACAATCTTGGTGGCTGCTGACAACAGCGGCGCTCGCAGGTTGAAGGTAATCAGCGTTAGAAATGCAAAAGGAAGAAAGAAGAGATACCCTGCCGCATCCCTTGGAGATTTAGTTGCGTGTTCAGTGGTTGAAGGAAAGGAAGATATCAGAAAAACAGTGGTTCAAGTGGTAGTGATAAGGCAGAAGATGATATTCAGAAGAAGAGACGGCACTCACGTGTCATTCGAAGACAACGCTGGCGTCTTAATCAAGGACGACTTGGGTAACCCTAAGGGAACCTTAATCAAGGGTCCGTTGGCAAAAGAAGCTAGCGAAAGATGGCCGATGGTCGGCAAATTAAGCAGGATGATAGTATGAAAAGATTCAGCACAACATGGAACGCAAGCAAACAGCCTAGAAAGCAGCGCGCATACTTATTGAGAGTGCCGCTGCACATAAAAAGCGCTATGCTGAAAAGCCACGTTGATAAAAAATTGAGAACAAAGGTAAAATCAAGAAGCCTTAGAGTGAGAAGAGGCGATACAGTAAAAATCATGAGAGGCGCTTTCAAGAACAAAACAGGAAAAGTTGAAAGAATCGATATCAAAACAGCAAGAGTGTATATCGCAGGAATTGAAAAAGTGAAGAAAGACGGAAGCAAGATATTCCTTGGCGTAAAACCGCACATCCTGTTAATCACTGATGTGGACATAACTGACAAGAGGAGATTCGCATGAAAAATCACTTAAGAACATACAGCGTTCCATCAACATGGACTGGAGTCCAAAAGAAGGAGCAGCAGCATATTACAAAACCAGCTCCAGGGCCTCATGGTCTGTTGTTGGGCATGCCTCTTGCGGTATGGTTCAAAAATGCCCAGATAGCCTCAACAAAGAGAGAAGTTACAAAATTGCTGAATACAACAAACGTGATGATTGACGGAAGAAGAATCAAAGATACGGCATTTCCGCTGGGATTCATGGATGTAATCCAGTTAGCCGACGGAACGGCAAAAAGAGTTGTATTCGGAAAATTCGGAAGGCTTGAATTGGTCGACACTAAAAAGCCTGACATGAAGGCATGCAGGATTATTGGAAAAACAAAAGTCAAGGGCGGAAAGCTGCAGTTGAACTTGAGCGACAGCCGCAACATCCTTGTCGATGAAAAGTCAGAATACAAAACAGGGGATTCGATAACTATTGAACTGCCTTCGCAGAAAATACTCGAGCGTTTGCCGTTGAAAAAAGGCGCGTCGATTGTTTTGGTTGAAGGAAAACATATCGGAGAAAAAGGAACAATCGAAGACGTTGATGACAAATTAGTGACATTCGTCAAAGACTCGGTGAAAATTCAAACATTGAAGGAGTACGCATTCGTAATGCCAAAAGAACTATGAACCCTATGCAAAACGTGAGGATAGAGAAAGTAACCCTGAACTTCGGAGCAGGAAAAGAGCAGGCAAAGCTTGACAAGGGAGTTATCCTTTTGAAAGCCATAACCGGCATTGATCCTGTCAAGACTGTGACTCAGAAGAGAATTCCTTCATGGGGCGTCCGTCCTGGACTGCCTATTGGATGCATGCTTACATTGAGAAAAACCAAAGCTTCGGAAGTTTTGAAAAGAATGCTCGAAGCAAAGGAATTCACATTAAAAAACTCATGCTTTGATGCGAATGGAAACGTAAGTTTCGGAATTGCGGAATACATCGATATCCCTGGCGTAAAATACGACCCGAAAATGGGAGTCATTGGCTTGCAGGTTTGCGTTACACTGGAAAAACCAGGATTCAGAATAAAAAAGAGAAAGTTATTGGCAAGAAAAGTAAACAGATCACACAGAATATCAAAAGAGGAATCCCAGGAGTTTATGAAAAAGAACTTCGGAGTTAAGATACTATGACAATAAGCGATTGGAAGAAAGCATTCAAGCAGCTCAAGGCAAAGCCGATAGCTTGGAAAAAATTCCTTAAGCACAGCGCTCCAAAGGAAAGAACTACAGGCTATGGAAAATATAGATGCGAGCAATGCGGCAGATTTGGCGGCAGGGTTGCAAAATACGGCCTTACGTTATGCAGATGCTGCTTCCGGGAAATTGCTACAAAGATAGGTTTCAAAAAATACAGTTGAGGTAAAAAATGTTAAACGACACACTTGCAATGGCATTGGCGATGGTTAACAACCACGAGAAATTAGGCAACAGAGAATGTATTATCACGCCAGTCTCAAAAGTCACGAAAAAGGTAATGTCAATACTGAATGAACAGGGCTTCGTAGGCTCTTCAGAGGAAATGACAGCTGCAAGAGGCGCGGTTTACAAGGTAAACTTGCTTGGAAAGATAAACAAGTGCGGCGTAGTAAAGCCAAGATTTTCAGTCACGGTTTCAACAATTGAAAAATTCGAGAAGAGATATTTGCCTGCCAAAAATGTCGGCGTGTTGATTGTCAGCACATCGCAGGGATTATTGACTCATGAAGAGGCAAAGGAAAGAAAAATCGGAGGACGCTTGCTGGCGTACTGCTACTGATGAATGCAAAAATAAACACTGAATTGGCAATTCCGGCAGGAGTTACTGTAACAGTATCAGGCCCTTCAGTTACTGTCAAGGGTCCGAAGGGCGAATTGACAAGAAAATTGCCAGGCCCTGAAGTAAAAGTTGAAGGAAATAAAGTAATGCTGGCATACAAGAAGGCGACAAGAAAGGAATCAGCTCAAATGTACACTACAAAATCACACATAAAAAACATGATGGAAGGCGTCATAACGCCGTTCAAGTATCATATGAAGATATGCGCAAGCCACTTCCCTATGACAGTTTCAGTTGACAATGGAAAACTGCTAATCAAAAACTATCTTGGAGAAAAAACTCCGAGAATCGTAAAGATGAAAAAGAATATCGACGTTAAAATAAAGGGCCAGGATATCACAATTGAAAGTTGTGACTTGGAGAGCGCCGGCGGAATGGCAAGCGACATTGAAGTTTTGACAAGAAGAAAAGGCGGCCGCGACAATCGTGTGTTCCAGGATGGAATATATATCACAAAGAAAGGTGGAATGAATGAGTAAAATCCTCGAATTAAAGAAAAAAATGAACAAAAAGAGACCTGCTTTCAAGAGATATGAGGCTCACAAGCACATTAAATTGAAGGATGCATGGCGCAGACCACGAGGAATGCACAACAAGATGAAAAAGAATATTGTTGCGAAGCCTGCAATGGTTCACGTTGGCTACCGCACTCCTGCGGAAGTAAGACACGTGAATGTAAGAACAGGATTGATTAATTTTGTTGTTGCATGCATAAATGATTTCAACAAATTGGACAGCAAAATCCACGCGGCGATTATATCGTCAACCGTGGGAATGAGAAAGAAGATTGCATTGATTAATCATGCAAAATCCAGGGGAATTCACATTGCAAACATCAGGAAGCCTGAAGAATATGAAGCAAAGGCAAAACAGATAGTTGAAAACAGAAAGAAGAGAAGTGAAACAGTCAGAAAAACAAGAGAAGCCAAGGCTAAAGCAGCTTCCGAAGTAAAGGCGAAAAAGACAGAACAGCCAAAAACAGAGGAAGAGCAGAAGGAAGAGGCTAAAAAGAATCTTGATAAAATTCTGACAAAGAAGGAATAAACATGACAAACGTAGCATTGCAAAAAAGACTGGCGGCATCAATCCTAAAGTGCAGCACAAAGAGAATCAAAATTGACGATTCCAGCGTTGAAGGATTGGCTGAAGTAAAGGAAGCCATCACAAAGCAGGATATTTCAAGATTAATTGGATTGGGAAAGATATACAAAATCCAAAAACAGGGCGTCAGCAGGGGCAGAGCAAGAGTTGTTCATGCTCAAAAGAGAAAAGGGCGCAAGAAAGGCGTAGGAAGCAGAAAAGGAAAATTCTCTGCGAGATCGAATCCGAAAACAACCTGGATAAACGCATGCAGGTCGCAGAGAGAATTCGCAAAGGTATTGAGAGACAAGAAATACATAACGCATGAAAATTACAGGGAAATATATGCGAAGATTCACGGAGGCTTTTTCAGAAGCGTTCGTCACGTTAAGTCTTTCGCAAAGGAAAAGGGAATGATGAAGTAAAATGGCAACACACACTAACTACACAGTCAAATACAAACGCCAGCTTCTTGGCAGAACAAACTACCATATCAGAAGAAGCCTGCTTTCAAGCACTTTAACAAGAATGGTTGTAAGAAAGAGCAACAAGAACATTTCAGTTCAGTTGATTAATTTCACGCCGACTCATGATGAAGTTGTCTTAAGCGCTCACAGCAATGAATTGAAGAAATATGGCTGGAATGCTTCAAAAACAAGCGTCTGCGCGGCATACCTCCTTGGAACATTACTTGGAGTGAAGGCAAAGGCCAAAAAGATTGCAAAGGTAAT
>Ga0066639_10003674_pt1 | contig 13262 bp, 10 predicted proteins | sample CryGeyCG2114_010_2_FD_59504 | JGI IMG/M metagenome (GOLD analysis project Ga0066639, IMG submission 59504) | Groundwater microbial communities from aquifer - Crystal Geyser CG10_big_fil_rev_8/21/14_0.10 | ecosystem: Environmental > Aquatic > Deep subsurface > Groundwater | place: USA: Utah...
CCCTGTAATAGTGGCGAAGTTGTCGTCAAGTAATACTATGTCCGATGCCTCCTTGGCAACCTCGGTGCCCATCACGCCCATTGATATACCAAGGTCGGCCGCCACGAGTGAGGGCGCGTCATTGACCCCGTCCCCTGTCATGGCGATGACCTCCCCGCTTGCCTTATATGCATGGATTATCTTCATCTTCTGCTCGGGAGTTATCCTGGCGAAGACGCTTACATTTTTTATTCGCAATGCCAACTCGTCTACGCTTAACTCCTCCAGCTCTTTGCCCGTCATCACCTCTGTGCCCTTTATGTATATCCCGGCCTCCTTGGCAATGGCCCGCGCCGTTACCGGATAGTCACCCGTAATCATAGCCACTTTAATGCCGGCACCCTGGGTAATCTTGACGGCCTTCTTGACCCCTTTGCGCAAAGCATCCTGCAAGCCATATAGACAGAAGAAGGTCGCCTCTTTCATATCATGCTCTTCTATATTATCACCGGCCATCGTTAATGTGGCACCGCCAAGAACACGAAGGCCGTTGGCCGACATCGCGTCTATCTTCTTTTCTATATCCAGTCGTTTATCTTTGGTCAACTTAACTTTTCCTTCATCGCCGTTCCAGATAAAAGAAGACAGGGCGAGCACCACCTCCGGCGCGCCGACTATTGTTACAACTCCCTTGCCCTCATGCCGATGCAAAGTGGCATGATATTTACGTTTATAATCAAACGGTATCTCTCCTGTCTGTGGCGACTCCTCCTCAACGGTGATTTTATTAAAGCCAATTTTCTCGCCGAATATTCCAAGCGCCGCTTCCGTCGGGTCGCCTACGACGCGCCGTTCACCCGTCTTCTCGTCCTTTAACACCTCGGCCGCTGCGCAGAAGCTTGCAATAAGACCGGCACGGACAAGATCTGGATGATTCAAATGTTCAATGGTGGCCCCGGCCAATTTCACCGCGCCGTGGGTCTCGTATCCCTCCCCCTCGATAGTAAAGTCCTCGTTACTGCCGAGAAGCGCCACCTGCCGAACCACCAACTCGTTCATCGTTATGGTCCCCGTCTTGTCTACGGCAATGATAGTGGCCTGCCCGAGCGCCTCCACCGCCTGCATCTTTTTTACCAGAGCATTTCTCTTGCCCATTCGCCAGACACCGGTGGCAAGGACGAGGGTGAGCACAACGGGCAAGCCCTCCGGCACCACCGAGACAAGGATAGAGACGGCAGCGCGGAACATCATCCCCGGTGCCTCACCGACAGACACCCCTAAGGCAAAAAGTCCTGCGGAGAGAATAAGTACGCCAACAACAATGCCATATGATAAATGCCTGATGGAGCGCCGGAGGGGTATCTCGGTATCTATCTCGGCGATACTGCCGGCAAGCTTGCCTATCTCTGTGTCGTTACCGATGGCGAAAACAACAGCCACACCATTGCCAGACATTATATGCGTCCCTTTAAAGATTAGATTGTCCGCCTCTGTAATCGTGCTGAGTTTCTTGCTCGTTTCTATCGCCTGCTTATAGACCGGCTCGGACTCGCCTGTGAGCATCGCCTCGTCTACCTGCATGCTATGAGAGAGAATAATTCGAGCGTCGGCAGGAACTTTATTACCCTCGCGCAAGACGAGCACATCCCCCACCACAAGCTCCGTATCGGGGATTATGACCTCCTTGCCCTCGCGAAGCACAATGGCATTGGTCTTTGTAAACCTACGAAGTGCCTTGAGTGTCTCTTGTGCTCTGCCCTCTTGTATCGTGCCGATAACGGCATTAAAGAATAAAATGACCAGAATAATAGCGCCGTCTACAACATCGCCAAGTGCGAACACTGTAAAGCATGCCGTGAGAAGCAGATAGATAAGCGGGCTTTTGAACTGCTCCAGAAATATCTCAGTATGGCCGGGAGTGGGCGACTCCTTCATCTCATTAGAGCCGGAACGTCCCAGCAGTACCTTGGCCTCATCCTCCGTGAGCCCCTGCTCACTGGTCTCTAGCAACTCCAAAATCTTCTCTACCTTAAGAGAATACCACTGTGACTTTTCTGTATCCATATCAGTATATTGTACAAAAATTTCGGCAACCGCGAAAGGGAAAACAATGACGAACATAATTGATTTTGCTATAATCCTATTATGAAAAATCCTGATGATGTAAATAATGCCGATAACATAATCCCGATAGAAAATGGGCTATTAAGTAGAGCCGAGAAGACACAAGAAGTCTTAAAAAGGGTTATGGCCGAGCTTGAAAATCGTATAAGATTTCTTGAGTTTAAAAGATCGGAACTGCTTCAAAGAATTCTTCGGCTACATAATTCAACAAAGCTTGACGCCCGTATAGACCAGCAAGAAGATCAGGCAGAAAGAGAGTTGAAGGAGATAAGAGTAAGAATCAAGGCTCTGGACAAAAGGTTAGATAATACAATGCGTGACGAAGCTAGATTGGAATTTTTTATATCTGATTATAGAAACCAAAGGGCTGATAGAGAGGAGATTCAAACACTTCTTTCGAACATAGACAATGGGATTAATGTCTCTAGTAAAGAAATTAGAGAAATTGAGGAGATCTCCCCCTGTGTAAAGTGCGGAGATATGACCACAGAAGGTCATTGTTTCGGCTGTGGCAGACCAGAAGCTGAGTGCGCCTGTGACAGAGAAGATGCATAGCTCTCGATCCGTCATTTTGAAATTCTGAATTTAAGATTCAAAATCAGTTTAGTAACTGCAATGTCCACACAGTAGAGTCGGCCTTGTTTATCCAGAATATATTTTCTTCTTTGTCGTCTAGTATAAGCTTGATCATATCTTGATTACCGGTTGTCGATAGTCTGGTTGTTTCGCCACTCACAGTATCAACGCGCCACAGTTCGTCATTAAATAGCGTGAACCCCATATACCAATCATCAGGATATATCCCCGCCGGTACGGACACGGGTACAGCGCAGTAGAGCGTACTACCCGATTTTTTACTCCAAACGCACTTTTCGGGCAATGTTCGCAATGATAGACGTGTTGATCTGTCTTTGGCTACACTATAGACGCTTGCGCTAAATCCAGTACCGACATTTTCTGCATAGACGACCAGCTGACCATCGGGGGACATTTTAGCGGTCAGGCCGGGGATATTCTTAAGTAGCAACCTGCTTGATTTGTTTGCGACCGAAGTAATATACATAAAACCGGGGAGATTGGCGCTGGCCTTGGTTGTAAATGTGAGAGTGTTGCTCACCGGCCAGTCCGGCACCCATTCGGATAATTTAGAAGCAAATGCCGTTACCGGCTTATCCAACTTGGTTCTGTCTGCCGGGGCCACCAAGGCGACTCCTCCATCTGATGATGCATCCATATATAAAAAGCTTTTACCATCCGGGGAGACAGCGACAGATTGAACGCTATCTGGCAGTAGTGAACCTTCAAGAGAGCCGACTACCGTTGCCAGATTGGGATCGCCCAATATCTGCGCTGTTGGCGGTGCGTCTGCCGACTTGGCCTTGACCACTTCGGCATAGACTGTGCCAATAGAATTAATTTCATCGGTAAATTCCTGTAAGACTACCGCCTCCCCACCCTTGCCAAAGACAGCGTTGAATACTTTAGGTATTGTGGTATCGGTGACACGAGATGGAGCAGACTCATCTATCGGATGGTCCTCTGTGTGGCCGGTTTCGCGCTCTATATATCTGACTACCGTCTGGCCTATGATGTTATTATAAACAGTCATCCCTGCTACTGGTATATTCACGAGCCTGCGTGGTGCTGTCAGACTATCACCTACGCCAGATATTATAAATGAATCTGCGTCGTCAGAGGACTCGATGTTGTCGTTCGTATTAATACTTACTCCTTGCTCATTACTCCTTACCCCTGTTTGTTCCCCCACCGGGAAGCCCGCGTCACCTGCTACCGTAGGTCGAGGATTAGATGTCGGAGTTGTATCAGAGGAATCGGAGCGAAAGTAAAAGTAGCCAAAAACCCCGCCGAGTATGAGGAAGAGGATGAGGATGATGATTATTGCTGTAAGTTGTTTAGACATAGAGCGTAAAGTTATCTGCTTATATTATACAACCTCCTTCTCCATTTCTAAAGCCAGCCGGAGTTGAAAAAGTGCATCCTTTTTTAGATTAACCCGCGCCCATGCCTTTTGCTTTTCTGTCAGAAGCTCTCCGAGGCCAGCAAGAATAAAGGTGTTATCAAAGTTTTCCAGTTTAGCGATACAGCGAGAAAGGAATTCTGGATAACTGATTCCGGACTTACTCGCCACCAGTTGCTTGTTGATAGGCCAATCGTGTCTAAAAAAGAACCAGACGTCATATATATCTCGCGTCGCCCTGGCCATGCGCTCGTGCATCGCCATAAGTTTATTCGCAAACATATCCTCACGGGACATAACTTTCATACTAATACCCATATAATGCTCTACCTCATAACGATAGTTCTCATTTCTTCTGCTAATCTCGATTTTGGCATTTTGTGCTCCCTTAAGTTTATTGTCATAGGAGAGTAAATAAAACAATGTAAAGTATTTCTTTCGAGCCTCTTTTAGCGTTCCATAACCAGCGAGAATATTTTTAACGGTGAGGAAGATTATGTCTTCTTTTGTTTCATCAAGAATATCAAAATCCAAATCAACAGAGACTCGGTCTAGTCCGTAACACATCATGGCGGCGGTACCACCCTTAAATCCGAGATACTGCTCAATGGGCGCGCTCGAATAGATGTCTGTCAGTATCATCAGGAGTATCTTTTTGTGCTGTATCGGGTCTATAGACATAGGAGTGATTTATTTTTGCAGTTCATGTTGGCGATATTTCTCAACTTTTTTTGTTAAAGTATCCCCTCCGCGGTATAGGGGAAGAATCTCCGTGACTTTATTCCAATCAAGCGAACCAAGGTTATCAAAATAGTAATCCTTAGAGCGATATAAAATATCTAAAAAGGCTCGTTCGGGTGTGGCGATACTGAACTCTTTGCGGATCTCTACTCCGCGCGAATCCGCGAGAATATCGTTCCGCATTTTCTTAAAGCTGTAATTTTGCCCATCGCAATTAATATCTCTGCTCACATAGGATGCTAAGAAGATTGTTGAGTAGTACTGAAAGGTCATTCCTGATTGTGCCGTTACGGTCTCAAAGCTTATATATGAGGGCTTATAAATTTTGTTGGCTAGCTCATGCCTGCTGTACCCTTTATCCTTGCCATATAGACCGCGCCTGATATGATATAGCGCTCCTGTTTTTACATAGTAAGCTATGCGGGCTTCTGCCGTGCTTCTCTTTACAGGTGCCCACTCTAAAAGGAGGTCTTTGAATGAGAAGACCGTCTGATCCTTTCGCAAAAGTGCCTGCAAGTAAGACCTTTTCATGACGTGGAACTAAACATTAGAATAATCCTAACCTTTGGCTTCTTTGCAGTATATATTATCAAAGAAAGTTTTGCCAACCCTACTTATCCCCAGCATACCCCCCTTACCTTAGGAGAATTTTCGGTTATCTTGTAATTTGTTTGTCAAAAAAATCCCGCTGAGGATGAGGAGAAGTGTAGTTATTATTGCTGTAAGCTGTTTGACATAATTATTAAGGCAGGAATATCCAGTCTCCTGTTTCTTGGCTCCACTTAAATTGTTCACTTCCAGAAAATGGATTCCACGAGTTTGAAATCCTCACTATTCTTCCGTCTGGCGGATTTTCCAGTTTAAAAATAGGATTTTGTTTTACATGTACCTTGTCATTCTTAATTACGACAGAGATACAATCCCCATCGGGACACTGATATCTTTGAATATCCTTCATTCGGTCTAACCACAAAGCGGATTCGGTAAATTTATCAAGCCCTTGGTATTCCACAACGGTCGGGCTGGCTGGGCCTGCTGGGGTGGACGGAGTTGTGGCAGTTGAAGTACTCTTTATCCTCTCTATCTTGAACTTAAAGGTTACCAGCTCGGGATTTATTGTCTCGAGGATTAGGAATGCCGAGAGGGCGAGGACAAGGCCCATAATGGCATCCCAGATGCGCTTGTGGGCGGACGTTCTGGCCGCCTCGTTACCACTTATGCCGGAAGATACATACTCCAGTCCACCGATAATGAGTACAACAACGGCGATAAGTCCGGCCATGCCGACGACCAGCCTAAAGACATATTGTGCATATTGAGTCAAGCCACTGACCTTCTGGAGGGAGGAGGGTTTATTTGCGTCTTTTAACGGAGCCAGTAAATTATACTCCAATCCCTCAGCTACAGCCACCGCAGGCACTACAAATATCAAAAAGACAATTAGAGCAGGCAAAATTCGGGCAGTGAATTTAGCGAAAGAATGTTGAGAACAGTTGTTTGATTCGTATTTTGACATCTCGGGAAGTGTGATTTTAATTTTATGCATCATAGTAATGCCTGAAAAGTTGTGTTCTGCCTAAAATCTTGTCTGAACTCCCATAAAGTTAAGCGTTATGGGTACGGCTAATAATGTTTGGGTTATGCCGGCTCCGGAATTAATAGTGTGAATTATCTCGGCTGTTCCGCGCTTGTCGACGGGTTGGCGCAGGGTAAGTAGCAAGGGGTTGTCCGTGTCAGGGTTGGCTACCAGCCCATTGATAGACCAGTTAATAGCCGGGGGTTCTGACAAATTCAGGCGGTAGAAGTATGGCTCACTGCGCAAAGTGAGTTCTGTCGATAGCATATCAAATACACCCGTCATCGCACGCTCAAATAGTGTCCCCTTCAGCGGGCTCTCTTCATATACAGCCAGTCGCGCTTGCCTTAGTGGGATGGTAACAGCATTTTCTGCGATAATATCGCCAGATATGTCGCTCACAACCACGCCGATTTTTTCGTCAGAAAAACTGCTTATATTGTCTATTTCAAAATAATATTTGCCGTGCCCTGAAGCGCTCTCAATCCTATTGCCGTTACGTGTCCATTCATATATCAGGTTGCCGGCGCCTATTCGCGCGCCGACCGCGTCGATAAAGTCCGGTTCGGCCACTATCGTTGCCGACGAGCCAGCCGTAGGCAATGCCCTACCCGCATAGTAAGAGGGCACGTATGTGCGCGCCTGCCATAAAAGGGATACTCCGGCTGGGCGGAAGGATATAACCTTCTCAAGCACCTCTCCTTCTCGAGTGACAGCAGTTATATTGATAGCCGATTCGGTGCCGGCCGTGCCGACACGGACATTCACAACGCGCTCGCCCACACCAACCTTAAATGCCGTGCCGTTATTACTCCAAGTTATGTTAGACCTGTTCAGATCTGCGCCATAACTCGTAACGCGGATGTTTACCACCTCGCCAGGTGCCGGATTCTCTGGAGTTACGTCTGCGATCATTGTGCCGGAGATGTTAACATCGGAATAGGCGCGTGTCGCAAGCGGCATAATTAAAAATGCAAAAATCAAAATGGAAAATTGCAATGTAAAGTTAATAAATTTTGAACTCTGAATTGTCATTTTAATCTTTGATATTTCAACTTTGATTTTGGCTTGCCTTAAGCTCCGCCTTGGCCCGCTTAATAGCCAGCAACTGCGACGGGTCTGACGTTATGATCTGGTTCTCAGTATACGATGATATTACTTTGATGGCCACATGCTTCATGCCGGCAAAGAATATCCCCTCTCCGACCGATGACTCGAGCAGAAGGAACTTCTCCTCCTCTGTCAGATTAAACGTCTTCTGCACTATATCTATAGATGCCGGCGACTGCTTCATTAATAGCTGAATAGACGAGTTGGTGATTATGGGTAAACCATAGGGTGACTTTAAGAAATCTTCGACATCCTGGGTAATAGTGGCGAGTCCCAAAAAGTACTTTCTGCACCGCTTAGCCAATCCAAAGAGAAATGATGCCGTGTCGGGCGACTTCATCATCCACCATGCCTCATCAATAACGAGTAATCTTTTCTTCAGATCCCTACGTACCGAGTTCCAGATGTAGTTCATCACTATATGCATCGCTACCGGCTTGAGCTCGTCCTCCATATCACGGACAGAGAACACTACGAACTTTTTGTTTATATCAACATTTGTTGGCCTGTTTATAAAGCCGGCCCAGGTGCCCTGGGTATACTTAAGCATCCTCTGTGCAAGGGATGCTCCACCGTCCATCCCGGCCAGGACAAGCTCAAGGTCAGAAAGTAGCGGTGGCTCAAGGTTGTTGAAATTTTTATCGTGAGTAATGTCTTTAAGCGCGTATGTCTCTGTAATGGCATTGTCTATTATAGAGTCCTCTTCGGGAGTTAATCCTCCGAGCATAATGCGAAAGAGGCCCACGAGGGTGATGATATGAGACCGCAAGACATCTCCTGGCGACTCATCCTCATCAATGGGCGGCAGGTCAAAGGGGTTGATATGGTGCTCGGAGGTAAGCGAGATATTAAAGTATCTCCCACCAGCTGCCTCCGCCAAGAACTCATACTCCCGCTCTGGGTCTATCACGATAACCTCGGTGTCAAACATTAGAGTGCGTAATATCTCGAGTTTTGTCAAATAGGACTTCCCCGCGCCGGCCTTGGCGAATACGACACTATTATAATTCTCTAAAGAAAAACGATCAAACAAAACTAATGAAGAGTTATGCTTGTTGATGCCGTACAATATTCCCTTGTCCGAAGTAAGGTCAAAGGAGATAAACGGGAATATTGACGAGAGAGGCTCGGAATTTAATTTCGAGTTTATCTTGAGCTCATCTTCGGCAAACGGCATAACGGAGCGGAAGCCTTCCTCTTGTTGGAAGAGTGCCGGCTTGAGGTAGATAAGTTTGGCCTCTAGAATTGACTTAACCTCTGATTCCACATGGTTGAGCTCATCTTCTGTATCGCCATAAAGAGTTATATATAGCCCGACATCAAAAAGCTTCTCCCGCGACTGTTGCAGTTGATCGCGCAGACGCTCAATGTCCTGATATGCGGTGTCCAGTATAGGATCGCGCACCATCCCCTTCTCGGCACGGCCCTGGATCTGGCTCTGCACCTCGGCGACCTTCTTTTGTAGACCGCGCAGGACCTGTTGCGTGTCTATCGGGTGGATATGGATGGAGATGTCAAACATTTTATCGAGATTGATAATCGGTGAGAACCATGAGTCGGTGAGAAAGCGCGGGTACGACATCACAAAGAGAGTGCGACCTATTTTCTCGCCCAGATTGATCTCTTTTGGTGATATTTTGAGCGCCGATGGGGCCACTATATCGCGTAGGTCAAGCACCCCGGCCTCGTATATCTCGTGAGGCACGACCGGCGCTATTTCTATCTCTGCTCTGTTTTCTTTTTTACTAAATGGCCACATATATGGGGCTTAATTAGAGATTGTCATGATAATGCAGACGTTATCGGCTTTTCTAGCTCGCCCGGGTTAAAGAGCTTGTAGTATAGCTCAATAAGCTCCTCCGTACCCAGGGGAAAGGTCTTGACCCCACATCTGATAAGCCCTGTCTCTACTATTGATACACGTTGCTCAAGCTGGGTTTTGTTCTCGGCAAAGGTCATTAGTTCTCTCTCTGTCTGTTGTTTACTCGGCTTAGACCCTAGCAACTTGCCGATAAGCCCAGACCCCGCGCTGTTTGCTATAGATATGGCTGGGCTATACGGGATAACGACGAAGAATGTCTTGGTCATAATAGAGACCGATTCGGTGAAGTTTTTGATAAAGCCGATGTATTCGCGGATCTGAACCTTGAGCAGATCATTTGCGTTGGCCGATTGGCGTTCTTCGAGTGACGCTATATATGGCCGAATGTCCAGTCGGCGCGACTCGATAAAGAACTGACAAGAGAAGTCAAGAGAGTTGAGGAAGTTCTGGAATTGCATTGTTATCGCCTGCTGTTCATCTCCCGACTTAAGCGCGAAGTTAAGCGACGATGCCATAAGCGCCATTCGCAACCCCCCGTCCTTGAGTACGACAATCCCATCTCGCACCTCTTTGATTGGGACAAAATCTTGTGCTGCTTTTGAATTTACACTATTCTCCATTGTGAGTATAATTATATCGTTATATTATCACATCTCCTAACTTTGATCAGAAGGAGCACCCACTTCCGGCTTTTGATTTTGTATAGTGCGTATATCCAGTGACCATGCGATGTCTTTGAGTTTGTTTTGTGAAAGCACAGGCACTCGCATCTTGCCTTTTATACCATCAATCGTATTTGTGTCTTCATTCATACCCGCATTGGCCAGTCGGCTGGCACCTCCACCACTCACCTTGTCCTTGTGCCTCCATAGATATAGCTTGTGTGAGAATAAGTACTTGATGCCCGATTCGGCGACGAAGGCGAACGGTCGGCCATTAACCTTGGCAAAGGCCAGTGCCAGAGCGAAGGCGGCGAATGGCCCGCCTGTTATAATAGCCACATACAGACCCCAGAATTTAAAGGGTATATATAGCACCGCCACCGCGCCCATAAGGTAGATAAACTGCTTAAAGGTAAAGGGGCCGAACACCTTGTCTTCTATTTCTATAAATTGTGGTATTTGGAATTGCATAGCTAATTCTGTAGAACGGGGCCTATCCTACCGACTCACGATACGGATCCACCTCTGTATTCACCACCTTCACGTTATTAACCTTTTCCTCCATAATACTTCTTTGTTTCTCAACTTTCTTATTTATCGGTATCACGTTCCCCTTCGGCTCTGTTTGGAGCGAGTCGGTGGCAGTATGTAATGAGGATTCATCGGTGCCAGAGTTGGCAGAAATAGACTGCGCCAGTCCTTGTATTGCATCCGCCTCCGCCCGCTCATCCATCTCCGTTCTCGGTTCTCCGCTATTTGCCACTCTTCGCCCCGAGAGTGGACTCGGAGTCGGATTCTCAAGTTGGCGCAAAAGTTCCTCCTGCGACAGCTCCACTTCATCCACACTGGCCGAAATATACTTGGCCTCTAGTTTACGAAGTGACTCACGGATGGGGGTAAACACCTCTTGACTTATGCTTTGCGCCACAATGCCAGCGGTTGCAGAGTCCATCGGTACCTCCTTTATCATTCGGGGGATAAAATCTTTGGTGCTTGTCCAGCCAGTCAGGATGTCTGCCACGATTTCGCTCACCATTGAGTATTCATCAATATGCAGACCGTTGCTCTTGCAGATATCAAAGAGCTTTTTAGCGGTATCTGGATGGCTAAAAACAGCCCAAATATCCTTAGGTATCTCACCAAATCGCTGTTCTCGTTCTTCTGCTGTTGGTTGCATTATAATCGTTTTAATTTTTATCTCTCCCTACTATACTGGGCTAGATGGGCCGGCACCTGCAGAGCCACTACCTCCACCTGCTCCCCCCGGTGTCGCTAACTCTGGAATCTTCTGCTGAAGAGGATCTTCTTCCTCGGTTGACTTGCCTCGCCCTCTCCCCTTCTTTTCATCATCATCATCATCGCCTGATGAGCGGTCTTCCGGGTTCCAGAATTTCTTGGCCGTTCCCTTTAAGTAGACCTTTTCATCATCCTCTCCACTTTTAATCTTGAAATCATAAAGCTCCTTTCTCTTGGCGACATTCTTGACGGCAAATGCATCATGTATATAGCCCATTGTCACCGTGGTGTGGGCTTTTAGCATTTCGCCTCTATTTGGAACAGTAGCGTCTGGTATCAATGCCCCTTCATGCAGTTTGGCGACATCCGGACCCATTTTTTTGAGAATATTACCTATGTCTTCACTTGTTTTATTTGTGTCATACAGAGCATCTATCAAATCGTGCTCATTGCGCGCATCTTGCGGAAGTTTGTCTTTAAATAGTTCATAAAGCTGCTTATTCTCCCTAGCAGCATAAGCCCCTTTGAATGTGCTCTCTTTATCTTTTGACGACATCTTGCCGTATACCTCCGACCCTACGCCCGCGCCGGCCTTTTTCATTGCTAGATACATCTGTTGTCTTTTCTGTGTAGCTGAAAGCGTGGAGTTCTTCTTGATGTCGGCGATAAGTTCTGTGTAGTATCGGACATTTTCCTCTCTACCTGCCGCATAGCCACCGGCATTGATGGCTTGGCCGGCGCTAGCCCCGCCCATAGCATAACCCAATGCCCCACCAACAGCTCCGCCGAATATAGGTGGGGCACTGCGGATGTCCCAACTCCCCTGACGAATCGGCTTGAGCCAGTTTTTTCGCATTCTTTTCTTCTTGTCCTCATCCCAGTCGCTTTTGCCATCAATATATTTTTCGAACATGTCTCCTCCCTTACCTCCGATAATAGACACTCCGGCAAGAGCGGCCCCGCCGGCAAGTACGCCACCCACAAAACCTACCGCCTTTTTACCAAATTCCTGGACTGATGTTGTCAGTTCATTGGCCATCTTTGCGGACTCTCGCAATCCAAGCTTGAGGAAGACAAGGATAATGATAAAGTTGAGATAGTATGATGCTCCCATTGTGTCACCGCTAGTGTCCGTATGAAATTTGCTAGCGGATGTGGCCAAATAGGCGACCATATATAGCACAAACATCATCATCGGGGCTACTAAGCACTGGTTAATAAGCATCGTTGACCATTCAGCGGAGTATTTCTTTAGCTGGGGTATAAAATAGCCGACGACAGCCAATGGTGAGAGTACGAGTAAAAAGGCGAATGTCGCCAGACGACCGATAAACATAATGCCGACCATAAAGAAGAAGTATGCAAGCGTCAGGATGATGACGATAAGCAATATATCTCGGCCAATGATTTCCGAGGTTGTTCTCAATCTTTCCATAGACCAGAAGTCTGGGTCCATAAGTTGACCCAATTGAGAGCTGTTTCTGAATACGGCCGAGACGGAATATTCATTGTCGTTAGTGAGCGCATTATAGAACTCTAGAGTCAGGATATTGGATGCATCAATAAACATACCTGTAATCAGCATACTGAAGTTAACAAGCAAGGCCGCCAGGATTATTTTAGGAATAGTCTGCTTGGCATTGACGCTCGCCAACTGCAAGATTGTGCCGATAGCCACGTACAACAGTATGAATATAAAGATCATATTGGCCAGATCGCGCACCAGTTTCCAGCCAACATTGATTATATCAACCTTGTCCAAGTTGGTCTTAAAGTTCAGAGAGATACCCATGTCCATTATGGGACCCATAAAGGTGAGGGTTAACGAGGCCAACTCGCGAACGAACGCGACAATGGCTCCCAAGACTGAATTAACCGTGAAGTTCCATGAATTGGGATCTAGTACATCTTGCACCGCACCAACCGCCATTGCTCCACCGAGACCGGCAAAACCAACACCGGCGGCAGTCAGGCCCGTACCCAAACCGACCCCGCTTGCCACCGTTGTAACTAGGCCACCAAGTCCTGCTCCAA
>Ga0066639_10003675_pt1 | contig 13260 bp, 18 predicted proteins | sample CryGeyCG2114_010_2_FD_59504 | JGI IMG/M metagenome (GOLD analysis project Ga0066639, IMG submission 59504) | Groundwater microbial communities from aquifer - Crystal Geyser CG10_big_fil_rev_8/21/14_0.10 | ecosystem: Environmental > Aquatic > Deep subsurface > Groundwater | place: USA: Utah...
TCCACCCAGAAGGTATTTTCTGGGATTTTTATCCAAGTCAAAGAACTCATCAGCGGCCTCGATTAATCTAGCAGAAGCTGATTTTCCAAAAGTCATTACTTCCACTTGGCAACCGGCATTTAATTGCAGGTACTGAACTAGAGGTACAAAGTCTCCATCGCCGGAAACTAAGATAACGGTATCTAGTTTTGGAGAAAGACGGATAGCGTCAACCGCAATACCGACATCCCAATCACCTTTCTTTGAGCCCCCAGCAAATATCTGAAGGTCTTTGCTCCGAGTTTCAATCCCCTGCTTCTCTAAAGCTTCGAAGAAATCAGCTTCAGTACCTTCTTCGGTGGTAATAGCATAGGAGAAGGCTCGAATTAGTTTTCGATCTCCAACTCCGTCTTTAACAATGTTTCCAAAGTTAACCTTGCGGTGGTATAGATTTTTGGCACTGTGATACAGATTCTGGCTGTCGATAAAGACACCAACCCGCTGTTCCGGGTGTTTGATTATAGACATAGTGTGTATAAAAATTATTGATAAAAGTTAGCGAAAAGAAATTTATGGAAAACAAAAACGCCAGATAAGCTGGCGAAAAAATTATTTTTTGAGATCTAATTTTTCTATCAAAGACTTGTAACGCTTTGGATTTTTCTTAGAAAGGTAACTAAGATGAGTTCGCCGATCCGCGACCATGGCCAAGAGACCACGACGCGAATGCTTATCTTTCTTGTTTTTCTTCAAATGCTTAGCAAGTTGGTCAATTCTTTTAGTTAAAATGGCTACTTGCACTTCAGGAGAACCAGTATCATCTTTATGAGTCTGGCTTTCCTTGATAACTTTTTGCTTTTTTGTTTTCGCTAACATCTCATAGACTATAGCATACTTGGGGGTTTTAGCAAGTTTAGGCATTATTTTCCGACCTATGGGCTATAATACCTATATGGATATCAGTACTCTAAAGAGAGAATTTCTTGAATACATGGAGATTGAAAAGGGTCGGTCGTTGAAAACAATTTCTAATTACGATCATTATCTTGATCGATTCATTAACTTTTCTGGGATTAAGCGGGTCTCAGATATTAACGATGAACATATTCGGAAGTACCGCTTATGGTTAAACCGGCAAGATTCTGGCCGGAAAGAGCAAGGGCTTAGCCAGAGTCTCAAAAAAAAGACTCAGAACTATTACCTGATTGCTCTTCGGGCTTTTCTGAAATATCTAATGCGTCGTGGGATTGAGTCGCTCTCCCCGGAGCGGATTGAGCTGGCTAAAGTGCCGGAAAGGTCTTTGGAGCTAATCTCCTCGGACGAATTACAACACCTAATGGAAGCACCGGATGGAAAAGATCTAAAATCTCTCAGAGATCGAGCCATTTTAGAACTACTCTTCTCTACCGGGCTGCGTGTTTCCGAGCTATGTTCCTTAAACAGAGATATTAATCTGGCCTCGGATGAACTGTCTGTCCGGGGTAAAGGTGAAAAAATTCGAGTTGTTTTTCTTTCTGATAGGGCTAAAGAAGCGGTTCGAGAGTATTTGGCCAAAAGGGCTGACATGGCCGAGGCCCTATTTATTCAATTAGGGCGTAATAATACGGAAGAAAGAGATTCTCGGATCACTTCCCGATCAGTGGAAAGGATTGTTAAGCAGTATGCTATTAAAGCTGGTATCACCAAGAAAGTTACCCCTCATGTTATCCGCCACAGCTTTGCTACAGATCTCTTGCAGAATGGTGCTGACCTGCGGAGTGTGCAAGCACTATTGGGACATGCTCATATCGGCACTACCCAGATCTATACGCATGTGACTGATAAGCATTTGAAGGAAATCCATAAGAGTTTTCATAACAAAGGCAAATCTTGACATTTTAATTATAAAATGCTAGGGTCCAGAACAGATCGGACTGTTCCTCACAATTAAGGAGTCGAGATATGAAAATCTTGATGTCAGTGTCATTGCTTGTTTTGGCCGTGTCCCTGTCAGCCTGCAACGAAGCCCTTACGGTTGGACCATTTGGGTTTTCGGATCAGTTTGCTGGCTCTATCGGGGCGCCGGCACGAACTCAGCCTCAGCTGAATATCGGTTCCCGATATAACAATCTGGAACAGGAGCAGATGAGGCAAGCACAGAGCGGAGATGTTGTTCTGCACCGATATCCGTATCGGGGTATCGGTGATGTTGAGTATGTCATGACCTATCTCCAGAAAGAAGGTCAGGAAGCATACATCGTCAATGCTTACATCCTGGAGTACCAAAGGGCCAAAGGTCGGGAGTATGTCTGTAGTATGAACTACGACCGATACACCCCCTCGATTTTCGGACAGATGGTTGAAAAGAAACTGGAGGGGATGTTCCCCGAAAGACAACTCGCTTTTCCAACAATGTACTAACAAGGAGTCGAAGATGAAACGAAAGATGTATAGCTTGCTTTTGCTGGTCTCGATGATGTGTTTCGGTGGTTGCCAGACTCAGGTTCGGGGTTCCCTGTCAAAGGCCCTGGTTTTCCCGGATGGCACGGAGATGTACACTGGCGTTCAGGAGTACAACAACCTGATTGGCCACAACGCCTCATCTCTAGTTACGGTCATGAAGTTTCCGGACGGCCGGGCCTGCGTCGTCAACCAGAACGCCTTCACCGATGATGGGCTGGTCAAGGCCGGCATCACAGCGGCCGCACAAGGCGCCATTGGTCAGGCGGTACGCCGCCCCAATCAGATCAGTGTTGGCAATGCCAATGCTGGGGCTTCCAGCGCCAGCGCTTCCCAATCACAGAGCGATGCTTCTGTGTTCTGGGACAGTAACTAGTTGCTCCGACAAGTACGAAACGGATTTCCTTTTGTGGAAATCCGTTTTTTTATTTCTAAATGATGTATAATTAAAAAGATCTTTGAACTAAAGGTCGTTGTTTATCAATAAATATTAATAAGATATGTCAAACGTATACGTAAAATGGCTTCTAATCATTGGAGGTCTTAACTGGGGTCTAGTTGGAATCGGAAACCTATTATCTCAAGACTGGGATGTTGTTGGTTTGGTTCTAGGTGGATTCTGGAGTGGAATAATTGCCAACCTAGTCTTCATTATCGTTGGTATTGCCGCTGTTGTCGGGCTATTTTCAGGTTCAAAATCAGCTTCTGGAATGGGCACAGGAAACTCAGGAATGTAATCTCCTTAATTCTATTGGAATTCATAAAAACACCCTTAGTTCGGGTGTTTTTATGTTCCTCAAATATCTTGACAGGGAATTATATTTATGATATACTTAGCACCAGAAAGTGAGGTGATCTATGAAGAAGATCCTTCTTCTTTTGGTCGTTGTTTTTTTGCCAGCTTGTGCTCGTGGGCCTCGATTTCATGACGCGCTTTACAGTCATGAAGTTGCCCCCACCTTCTCGCACCTGCACCAACCGGTCGAGAGTCTGGCTCTGAAGTGAACCGAGCTCTTCCCCTTGAACCGCCAACATCCTGTAGGTGGTTCTTTTTTTATCATGTTATTATCACTACATGAAAATTGTTTCTTGGAACGTAAATGGTCTTCGAGCCGTAGTTCGCAAAGGAAATTGGCAGGATATTCTGAAGAAAGATCCTGATATTTTGTGTTTGCAAGAAACCAAGTCCCAAATAGATCAATTGCCACCAGAGATAGCTAATCCTGATGGGTATCATGCCTATTTTTCTTGGCCCAAAGAGAAGAAAGGTTACAGTGGAGTAGCTATCTACTCTAAAGTAAAGCCAGATTTGGTTAAGGATGAGTTTGAAAGACCGGAACTAAATGCTGAAGGTCGAATTTTGGAAGTTCATTTCGGAGAAATTGTTTTATTCAATGTTTACTTCCCAAATGGTGGTGGTGGCCCAGTTAGGTTGGAGTATAAACTGAATTTCTACGATGCTTTTTTGGAATATATTCAGGAGTTAACTAAGGTAGGCAAGAAGGTTGTCTTCTGCGGGGATGTGAATACTGCTCACGAAGCAGTAGACCTTGCTCGACCCAAAGAAAATGAGAAAAATACGGGCTTTTTGCCCGAAGAGAGAGCTTGGCTTGATGAGGTAATTAGCGCTGGGTACAGTGATATTTGGAGAGAAAGTAACCCAAACAAAAAGGAATCCTATACCTACTGGGACCTGAAAACTAGAGCACGGGACCGGAATGTTGGTTGGCGTATAGATTACTTTTTTATTTCCAACTCACTAAAGAAAAAAGTAAAGAAAGTTCAAATTTTGAATGATGTTTTTGGTTCGGATCATTGTCCGATTTCTTTGGAAATAGAAATATAAAAAAACCGCCCGACGCGATTGTGTCGAGCGGCTGAAGGCGAGTCTCAGCCCGGAAATCTTTGAAGCTGGATGCGATATCAAAAAATAGAAATTGGAGGAAGGTTATATATAGTTGGTGATTCGCATCAGAGGGTGCTTGACTTGATTTCGAAGTCAAACCGAGAAGCCCTTCAGAGGCCTCAATCGGAAAGAACTAATGTTAAGTTTAATTTTTGTCCCTAAAGTTTAAGTGGGAAGAAACTAAAGGACAAAACTCAACGAATCTGAAACTATTATAATGTCCTTTAGAAAGAGAAGCAAATACAAAGCTGTGGATAACTTTCTGCTACTCTACAAAATGTCTTTTTCGAATTTTCTCAATTTTCTCTTGTTCCTTTTCTTCTTGCATTTCCTTACCCTTTTCTCCTAGTTTCTGAAGATCTTTAGCATCCAAAGACAGTAACTCCTTTGAGCGTTTTAGGAGATATATCTTGTCATTTAGGCCCGGATCTTCCAAAACTTCCTCTAAAAGGGCATGTAAAACCCAACCAATTTCTTTACCCGGTTTCACATGAAGCTCTTTTATTAAAATATCGCCATTCATTTTCAGCATCCCAACAGACACTGGATCAGACATGACTTCCTCAATCATGGAATGGTACTTTCTTAATCTATAAGGATCTTCTTTGGGTCTACCCATACCAATTCGATCGCAGATACGGACGTTCATTAGGTCCCAGATCATGTCCTGGCCGACATTTCGGATCATGCGTCTAATAGCTGTTTGTGATATCTGTTCGGTATCAGCAAAAAACATATGCCAACGGACTAGTTTGGTTACTTTCTCAATGGTTTCACGTGAAAAGTGCATTCTCTCAAGAATCTTCTTTGTCATCTTAGCTCCGATCACTTCATGGCCATAGAAGGTCCATTCTTTCTTGCTGCCAGCCCTTCTGGAGGCTGGTTTGCCAATATCATGGAACAAAACAGCCAGTTTCACATGAAACGGGTAATCTTTCCCAACTGCGTGGGCCAAGCTCTTCATTAGATGCTCCCAAACTTCGTATTTGTGGGCTCCACCTTGTTCTATACCTACAGATTCGAGTAATTCAGGTATAAATTGCTCTAAAAGGCTGGTTTCACGAGAAACCTCTAGGGCTATACTTGGGTTAGCTGAGTTCAGAATCTTAGTGAATTCATCTCGAATTCGTTCCTGAGAAATCTTAGCTAGCAGTTTAGCGTTTTTTTGAAGCGCTTCACGTGTAACATCCTCGATCTGGAAACTTAATTCAGCTGAAAGACGGACGGCACGGAGCAATCGAAGGGCATCTTCCTGGAATCTGGCAGACGGATCCCCTACTGTTCTAATTATTTTGTCCTTTAGATCATTCTGTCCTTTATAGATATCCACAAGCTCTGCACTTTCTGGATCATAGGCTAAAGAGTTGATTGTAAAATCACGACGGGCCAGATCTTCTTCTAGTTTGTCACTAAAAGATACTTTATCCGGGTGCCTATTGTCTGAGTAAGTTGCTTCGGTTCGATATGGTGTAACTTCAATTATCTTTAAAGTTGGGTCTTCTGATTCGATCTTTACACCCACAGTTCCAAAACTGTTTTCGTAGACTGAGTCTGGAAATAGCTTCTGGATCTCTTCAGGGGTGGCATTAGTTGTAAAATCCCAGTCTTTAGGCTCCTTTTTAAGCATTAGGTCTCTAACACAACCTCCTATCAAATAGGCTGAAAAACCACTATTTTTAAGGGTTTTGGCTACACGTGAAACTTCCTTTGGGATTGATTCTGTGTTTATTTTGCCCATGCAAGTTAATTGTAGTATATTTTTAAGGCTACAGCGAGCAATTTGTGGCCTCGTTGCTTTATTTTTAGAAAGTAATACTGTATGATTCTTCATATTGCGCCTGTAGTGAAATGGATATCACAACGGTCTTCGGAACCGTTATTCTGGGTTCGAATCCTGGCAGGCGCGCCACTCCTAGATAATTTTATAAATTCGAATAGACAAAATATTTTAGTATAGATATAATAAGTCTGTTCGAATTATATGCACAGAGAAGAAACAAGAATGAAAGCTATTGGACTTCGAAAAGAGGGTTATTCTTATAATCTAATTTCTGAAAAGATTTCTGTTTCTAAGGGCACTTTATACGAATGGCTTTCAGATGTTCCATACAGGCCGAACCAAGAGGTTTTAGACAGGATTGGCAAGGCCAGATCTGTTTCTGGTCTGAGAAAGCATCAAGAAAAGTTGAATTCTATAAATTTGGCTAAGAATAAGGCTAGAATACTAGTTGGTGATGTTAGTAATAGAGATCTTTTTATGCTTGGTCTTGGTATATATATCGGAGAAGGTACTAAATCTGGGAATATAGTTAGGGTTATTAATGCAAATCCCATGGTTATAAAAACAACGATCAGGTGGTTTGAAGACTGTTTTGGACTTGCAAAAGAGAACTTTCGATTAAGATTACATCTTTATCCAGATAATGATACGGAAGACAGTATTAGCTTCTGGATGAATAAAACTGGTCTTTTGCGAAGTCAATTTTCTAAAGTGAGTATTGATAGGAGGCTAAACAAAAAGGCTACTAAGAATGGCAAATTGCCATATGGCACGGCACATCTAACAGTTAGATCTAATGGTGACAAAAACTTCGGTGTTCTTTTGTCCAGAACGATTAAGGCTTTGATCGATCAGGTTTTATGGTAGTATTAACGAGCGCGGGTATAGTTTAGTGGTAGAATATCACGCTTCCAACGTGAATACGGGAGTTCGATTCTCCCTACCCGCACTCAAATTAATGTCCTCTAGCCTAGTTGTCTCTAAAAAGTAGCCTAATAAGGCCATTTTTGTGAGAAAGTGGGGATAACATTGGGGACATGTGTATAAAAGACAGTCAACATTGTGTCCAAGAAAAGTCTGTTTTGTGCTGAATATGGCCTTAAATAAGGGTATTTTGGTAAAAGTCAGTGATTTATTTAAAGTCAAAGTGTTTCACGTGAAACATACTTAGTATATTTCACGTGAAATGGGGTTTTTTCAGATTTTATCAGTTAAATTAAGGCTATATTGTGTAATTTGATATTTCTATGCTAGTATAACTCTGTTCGGGGTGTAGTGTAACGGCTAACATGCTCCGTTTGGGACGGAGTGACTCCGGGTTCGAATCCCGGCACCCCGACAAATGAAAGATTCTTCCTTTAAGGATTACATTCTTGATCAGTTGTCGGAAATAGGGGATTTAAGATCTAAATCGATGTTTAATAGTTTTGGTTTATACTCCAATGATGTCTTTTTTGCCATTATCTCCGACGATATTTTGTATCTAAAAACAAACGAAGAGACTAAACCAAGATATATTGAAGCCGGCATGGGTCCCTTTATACCTAGTCAGAAACAAATTCTCAAAAACTATATGGAAGTACCAGAAGAAGTAATTGATAACAAGGAAGAGCTACTAGATTGGGCATTTGAATCAATTGAAGTTGCTCAAAAATCATGACTAAAGAATTTAAAAAAACTAAAGAAGACTTTGTTTGTGAGAATTGCGGGGAAGAGGTGAAAGGTGATGGCTATACCAATCATTGTCCTAGATGTTTGTGGAGTAAACATGTGGATATCCACCCGGGAGATCGGCAAGCAGAGTGTGGCGGAATGATGAAGCCGGTTGAGGTAACATCCAAAGCGGGAGAGACGGACCTGGTCCACGAATGTGTTAGGTGTGGTTATCGAAAGACTAATAAGGCTTCTAAAGATGATAACTTTGAGGCTATTATTCGGCTTTCTAAAATTGATAAGTAAGTCCTTTTTTGTTAGGATACAGCAGATTGCGGGCATAGTTTAGTGGTAGAACATCTGGTTGCCAATCAGATAACGGGAGTTCAATTCTCCCTGCCCGCACCAGATGAATAAACCTTCGGGTTTAAACAGTTCGGGGACCAGTAGGCCACGCAGTCAATAGAAAAGGTTAAAAATGTGGTATAATATAAGTATGAAAGTTGAAATTCCGCAGGCAGTTTTAGCGACTTTGTGGTCGTATGACTCCGAGAAACTTGATTACGAGCGTGACAAAGAGCGTATCATTACCAATGTATTAAACTTAGGAACCAAAGAAGCCCTCGATTGGTTGTTTGGAACGTATTCTCGAGATGACATTATGAGCTTTGTACTTCATCCGCGCCCAGGAGAATGGAATAGAAAGTCTCTTACTTTTTGGGGTGTTGTGTTTGGAGTGGAGACTAAGCCAGTTTCTCGATTTTAATATGCACTGGAATATTTTAGATAAGGAGCGCGCGGACATCCTTCCACTTTTTGGATCTCTTAAGGATGATAAATTTTATCTTGCCGGAGGAACAGCTTTAGCACTTCAGATTGGACACCGTGATAGTATTGATTTTGACTTCTTCACACCACAGCCGGTTGATACTAATAAACTTTTTGAAAAAATACTTGCTGTTTTCAAGGATCATCGGGTTGCCAAGGTTCAAGATGAGCCCAATACGCTTGGTATTATTGTGGACGAATCAATCAAGATGAGCTTCATGTCGTATGACTACGAATTACTCCGCCCTCTCGTTGAAACTGAGTTTTTTCCCCTGGCTTCCATTGCTGATATTATCTGTATGAAATTTTCTGCTATTACCAGCCGTTCGGTTATGAAAGATTATGTTGATATTTATTTTATTCTAAAGCAGATGTCGCTTAAAGAAGCACTTGCTCTTTGTTCGGTAAGATATCCGTCTATTGATACGGCACTTGTATTAAAATCACTCGTATATTTTGAAGATATTGTTCCGGAGCCGATTATGTATAAAGAGGGTAATGATACGGAATTTGAAGACATTAAGGATTTTTTACGAGCACAGGTGAAAGGAATTTATTAGTGAGGGGTCTTTGGTAAATGAAAACCACTAGCGTGAGCCAGTGGTTTTCATTAGCAAGTTTTTGTTTTATGCGACCGAAGTCTTTTTGAAGGATAAAACTACCTCCATTACAATCAATGATACTATTGTACCGAAGATTACTCCAGGAAGCCCTCCTGGTGACTGAATTGTGAACTCCCAGAGATACGCTGAGGTACCTCCGAGTATCATAGACAATATTCCTGCAGAAGGTGTAGCTCTTTTGCTAAATAGCGCATATAAGAACGGGATAACCATTACTGGTATCCAAATTGCATATAGAATAAGAAGTGTACTAATTAGGTCGGGGATGTATAGGGCCAATATTGCACCCAGTATACCCAAGACAACAGTTGCAAGCCTACTGATTGTTAGTTTTTTGCTTGAGTCCTCTTCCTTCCAAAAGAAAACATCATTTGAAGCTACAACAGCACCTGCTTGTAGAAGGGAGTCAAGAGAACTCATGACAATTGACAGAAGGGCAATTAGGAAGAATCCGAAGAAACCAGCACCTAGAACTGTTCCAGCGATAGTCATGGCGGCATTATCTGCCACAGTTTCCAGTCCAATTATTCCGTTACTTGCAAAGATTCCTATCAGTAAAACAAAGAATAAAATCACTGGAGTTAGTATTCCTGTGGTGATGAAGGTTTTTTTAGAAACCCCTGCGTTTTTTGCCGACAGAGCTCTGCCAACCATTGGTGGTAGGAAAACCTCACCAAACATCATGCTAAAGACAAACCCCAAGATTGCTAAGAAGGACATTGCGCTAATAGTTCCAACTCCTAAATCTATTCCTTGAGAAACGGCACCGGAAAAACCAATTGATGATTTATACATGGACACAAGTAGGAGCATAATCAGAGCAACACCAAAAATAACCGTTTGATAGGCATCTGTGTAAACTGACCCTCTCATTCCACCGAAGTATGTATACAAAACAACTACGCCGACAACTATAATTGCTGACCAGCCTAGAGAAAGACCGGTAAAAGCACTTAGAAGGCTACCAGCAACTTTGGCCATGATTGATGTGAATCCGATTAAGAGTAGGAAAGAGAAAACACCAGACAGTAGTTTTCCATATTTACCATAAGCATTTTGCATAACATCTCCGTGGCCGTATATGTTGGATTTAAGAGAAAGGGATATTGGTTGGCGTATTGATTACGTTTTTGCTAGCAAAAAGTTGTTTCCTAAAATAAAAGATTCTTTTATCAAAAAAGAAGTCCCCGGTTCAGACCATTGTCCGGTTGGTGTGGATATAGAATCTGGAATGAGGCTAAACAGTCCTGTATATCCAAAGGAAAAGCTATTTCCTTGACCTAACTAGATTAAAAGTCTAATCTCTAGTTAGTTCTTTAAGACAGCTTGTCTGGGGCCTTTGGGACGTTCTCAAGGGTGAGGGATAAGCCAAAACAGAGGAGGCATATTATGCCTAAGCCTGTCGTTTCCCTAATGCAGTTGACCGGTTTGTTGCAAGGGATCGTTACCAATCTTCTCACAGAGTTGGGGCATCTTGGTGGCGGTGAGGATGACCTTCGGATTCTCTCGAACAGCCAAGATCCGATTGTCAAAAGGGTAGCTCAGACTATTCTCATGAGCTTGGAGAAGTACGATCCGCCTACCCTCCACAAAAATTGGCCTGAAATTTGTCAGGCTCTAAGGTTAGGTAAACCTGATCCGGCAATTGTTTGGGCCAATGCTCTGGCAAGACCAGCCAGTAGGGGTGGTCGGCGTTTAGCCTGGACTTTCCAAGAGTTCTGGTCTTTCCGAGAAGTTCATGGACCGGTTCCTTGGTCGCTTCTTCAGCAAGAAGCCGAAAGGGGAGGTCAGGAGCAAGATTCCCCGAATGGCAAACAAATGATGGTTCTGTTCGGGGCCATTGAAAAGTTCAATTTGCCATATCAGGAGTTTTTCATGCCTCCGGTTGCCGACTACATGATGCGTCGATATGTTGACAATGGAACCGCAGAAGTTTTGCCTGATAGTATCCCCGAGCAAATTGATGTCGGGAAAACTGTCGAATGGCGCGGAGCGGAATGGATTGTGGTCGAGAACCGATACGGCTTCGGCGACGACAACCTGTGCATTGTGCCGGCTGAATGTATTGCTATGGACCTCTGAATCAAACAACCCCTACTTCGGTAGGGGTTTTAATTGACAAAAATGTCTCTTGGGTTAGACTCGAGAGTGGAACGATCTGGATTATTTCAAAAGAGATAGCCAATGTTCCATCCATCAACCTTGATGAAAGTTAAGGTTGATGATTGTTGAGACGAGGAGGCACTTTTCAAAAGATTTCGCCAATGTCTCAATTAATATTATGATGACGATGGGAGGGGTTGTAAAATAGGGAACTCTTGTCAGCACTCTCCGGTTTTGGTCAAACCAAGCTGGAGACTTTGGAAGACGGAAGTGACTGTTCCAAAAGATGATGGTCATGTCTTCCGAACCCGCCAAAGTTGGCGGGTTTTTTTGAACTTGAAAATTAGGTTAACATATGTTAACCTAACTATATGCCTAAAAACAAAGATTTTATATCAACATCCGAATTGGCGAAACTTCTGGGTGTTAGCCGAATTGCTGTTTTCAAAAAGATAAAATCCGGACAAATAAAGGCCCAAAAGATTGGCCGGAACTACGCCATTCCGATCGAAGAATTTAATACTATTACTGGCAAGTTTATCGGTGCTGAGAAGAAAAGAGAAATAGACTCGATTGTAAAAGATGCAGTTAAGGAGTACGGAGAAGCTTTTAAAAAGCTGGGTGCCGAATAAAATGGCCAGATTAAGAATCACAAAGGTTTCTCTGGTTGATGTGGAGTACATCGCTCACCGATTAGCTCAAGAGCTGATGGATTTTAATGAACCGATTCCACCATTCGATACCAGGTTTCCTGATAAGCTGGAGAGTTGTCTGAAGACACCCTTTCAAACATTTGACCATAAGAGTTTGTATCAAACTATTGAAACCAAAGCTTCAATTCTCTTTTATCTAATGATAAAAAATCATCCTTTTCAAAATGGCAACAAAAGAGTTGTTATTATGACTCTGATATACTTTCTGGTTTTAAACAGGAGAAGGCTTACTCTAACAAACCAGGCTTTATATGAATTTTCTAAAGGTGTAGCTTCTAGTAATCCAAGAGACAAAGATTCTGTTTTGGCAACGATCCGAGATCGTCTAATTAAGAACTCGACCAGGGTTTAATTGCACAAACAAAAAACCGCACATCATGTGCGGATCTTTGTAAGTTGGATAAACCGTTTATTATCGAACTGCTTCCTTTAGAGCTTTAGCGGCTCGGAACTTTGGAACTCGCATAGCTGGAACCTGGATAGGCTCGCCAGTTCGAGGGTTTCGTGCTGTTCTGGCGGCTCTCTGCTTGGCAGAGAAGATTCCCAGTCCTGCAATTGAAACTTCCTCTCCTTTCTTTAGGCTTTCTACCACTGAGTTGATGATTGTATCAACTACTTCCTCAGCTTGTACTTTTGTACCACCAAGTTTTGCGTGGACGGCCTCAACGATTGCTGCTTTATTCATGTCGTAAATATGTTAATGGATAATATGTGATCAAAATGACCTAGATACTATTATATATAGCCATATTTTTAGTGCAAATGGCTATTAACGAGCGTATTCGATGACTCGGTTCTCTCGAATAACATTAATTTTAATTTCTCCCGGGTATTTCAGCTCGTTTTCAATTCTTTGAGCTATATCCCTAGCCATCTTCTTGGCTTCCAGATCGTTAACTTTATCAGGTTCAACGAAGATTCGGACCTCTCGACCGGCTTGAATAGCATATGATTTCTCCACTCCTTCAAAAGAGTTGGCAATTGCTTCAAGTTCAGTCAATCGTTTGATGTAGTTTTCGACACTGTCTCTCCGAGCTCCTGGTCTAGCTCCGGAAATGGCATCAGCCGCCTGCACAATCCTTGATTCCAAGGTCTCGTATGGGTATTCCTCGTGGTGTGCTTCCATCGATTTAATTATCCGCTCGTCGGCTCCGAATTTTTGCAGGATACGTCTTCCGATATCAACATGGGTACCAGAAACTTCATGATCGATGGCTTTACCGATGTCGTGCACCA
>Ga0066639_10003677_pt1 | contig 13249 bp, 20 predicted proteins | sample CryGeyCG2114_010_2_FD_59504 | JGI IMG/M metagenome (GOLD analysis project Ga0066639, IMG submission 59504) | Groundwater microbial communities from aquifer - Crystal Geyser CG10_big_fil_rev_8/21/14_0.10 | ecosystem: Environmental > Aquatic > Deep subsurface > Groundwater | place: USA: Utah...
TCGGAAAAAGAGTGATGAAAGATGCTGTGGATGTATTATCTGATTTGCGCAAAATACCAAAAGAAACAAGAGACGTGCTTTCAAGGCTGCAACGCGGAGACTTGGCAATAGACCTGTCGCACACAGACATCAGGCATTTGGGATGGGATGTTGAGCTGAGCAGCAACCGCCTAAGCTATGCAATACTGACTGCAAGCTTATTGGTTACAGGAGCAATGCTTATTGATGCGGGAACAATATACAACGGGTTTTCACTGGCATCTATAATATTGTTTATTGCAGCAGGAATATTTCTGATGCATCTTATATACAGCGTACTTATGGAAGGAAAGGGCAAAGATAATCATAAATTCAATATTAAATAACGAAAGATATAAAAACAAATTAGTCTACTGAACATAAAAGAGGCCTTATGAGAAAAACAATCAAAAAAGCATTAAGCATTGGTATAAAAGCCGCAAGAATGACATCAAGAGAATTATTTTCCCAAATAAAAAAATTAAAAGCAAAAGGCATAACTTCATCACACGCAAAAAAGCTGGCTGTTGAAGTCCAGCGCGAAGCAAAAACAGAAGCCAAAAGGCTTGCAAAAGCATTGATGGCAGAAGCAAAGCATGGAATGAGTGTTGCAAGAAGAATAAAAAATAAAGCAAAATCAGGAAAATCCCGAAAATCAAAGAAATCAAAGAGGAGACGATGAGCAATCATCACATATTAATATTGGGAGTTGTAATGGCAGTCGCTATTTCAGGCATGATTATCACATTCAATCCGGAATTATTAGGACAAGTAGTCGGAGCAAACATGTATGGAGAAACATACAGCAATTACGGAGTTCAAGTCAATGATGTTCAAGCAGGCGCAGTAAACCCCGGACCAAGCGCATATGTATGCTGTTCAACAGCCTCGCTTTTAGGAGCAGGACTGAATGACTGCCCTTCAAACAACGATGGTGTTGTGGAATTATGTTCTTTGGGGCAGGGAGTTAATGGCCCTGAATTCAAATATTCCTCGTGCTATGCGGGAGAAATAAGGTGTCCTCTGAAATGAAGCAGGAACACATAATTTTTGGAATTATCATCGCTTTTGCAGCAATAGGATTATTTAATGTTATTTCACCTGTCAATACAGGAAATGTCATAGGCACAGTTGACCTGCTTCCAGCATGCACTGACACAGACGGCGGAATAAACGTATTCCAGCAGGGAACAATGCGCGGCAATTTTGTTGCCACAGACTACTGCTCTGAAGACGGACCTGTAGACGCTTGCCGTTCAAGAGAATGCAAATTAATAGAATTCTTCTGCACCAGGGCAACAACACAAAAGAACGAGCGCGGAACAAGCCAGGCATATGACTGCCCGCCGACAGCTCCTGTATGCGACAAAGGAAAATGCGTTTCACCTTCAGATGCAGTGACGCCTTATGAATTGAAATAAATTATTCTTGAAATACTTGCAATTAAATTTATATACTTTAAAGCGTGGTTTTAAAACAAAATGAACGCGTTTTTGAAATTAGCAAAAGAAAGAAAAACAACTTATGATTTTGGCGCTCAAAAGCTAAAAAATAAGGACATACTGAACATTCTTGAAGCCGCAAGATGGTCTCCATCCTGCACAAACACACAGCCGTGGAGCTTTGTTGTGGTCACAGACTCGAATTTAATAAGCAAGCTTATGGAAACCGCAAATTACGGAGACTTCCACACCCCGCCGCCGTTAATGATTGCAATAATATTGAGAAGCAAGTTCTGCGAAGGAAAAAAACATTCCTGCTTCAGAGGCACAGTTGAAGGAGTATTTGACACATATATGAGCTGCGGCATAGCCGCATCACATATGCTTTTGGAAGCAGAAAATTTAGGAATATCGTCATGTTTATTGACTCCGAAAAGAGATACTGCGAAAAAATTGTTGAAAGTCAGCAAGGAAGACACAGTTCCTCTGCTATCGGGCTCGGCTATGAGAAAAAAGGAACATTCCAAAAGAAAAGAGAAAGACGGGCGCTTAAAGACATCGTGTTCTATAATTATTTTGGAGAAAAGGATGCTAATACAAAAAGAACCTTGTCGCAATGCAGATAACATCAGAAGGAATTATTGTTTATCCAGAACAGGAAGTATTGGCAGAATTGCAATGACTATTCTGACTTTTCCTCTTTTTTGAAAAAGTTATTGACTGATTCAATGCGGGCAATAAGCTTTTGATATTCGGCGCTTTCAGCATTGTTTGACTTTGGCATTTCATCCATAAGGGCGAGATAAATTCTTGCAAGAAAATTGATTTCAGTGTCATATGAAACTCCCCTGCCCCTCTTGCTTCTTATTAAGTTAATAACATCAAAAGAGCCCTTTGATATGGCCTCATTGACCTTGCTTCTTGCAATTTCATCCAACAATTCTATTGTGCTTTTTTTTAAAGATACGCTGATTTTATCATTCTTTTCTGTATCATTCATTTTCTAAAATCCGATATTCTTCGTAATCGAGCGATATGTTTATAATATTTTCTACTAATGTTGTAGTAACATCAAATGCGGTTTTATTTTTTTAAAATCTCGAAATTTACCTGTTACTTATCGAAAGTATTTAGAATACAACCATCTAAGTTTTTATCAACCTAAGAGGGGAATTAGGCTAGTCGCAGTTTTTTTTATTTATTACAAACAAAATTCGCCCGCAATTGCCAAAATGCATGTCGAATCAAAAGTGATTGTAAATCTGATTCGGACAGCGCAAAACGAAAGATTTAATGAAAACAAGCTTTCAGGACTGGTATATGAAATCAGAATTAAGAAATACAATGAAAGACTGCAGGAGATTAAGAGAGAACTGCCTGGACTGGAAAAAAGATACAGGGAAGGACAACATCATAAGCACAAGAAAGCAAAAAAACATTCAAAAAATCGCAAGACTGCGAATAAAAAAGACCGCAAACTGAGAAAAAAGCGGTGAACACCTTTTTAAATAGCACACATATGGGGAAATTATGAGTTTCAAAGAATCATTGCTGAAAAAAGACCCTTTTCCTGAAATTGTAGGCCAAAACGAGGGGAAAAAACAGCTGGCAAGCGCCCTTTTGGCAGGAAGACACGTAATTATTGTCGGGCCGCCAGGAATAGGAAAAACAACACTTGCGCGCAATGTTGCTAAATTGCTTCCGGAAATGACGGTAAACGACTGCGCATACCACTGCCTGCCATCAAACCCATTATGCCCTGAGTGCAGGTCAAAAACTCCAAAAACAAAGAAAATAGCAGGAATTGAAAGATTTATCAGAATACAGGGAAGCCCTGATTTGACGGTTGAAGATTTACTCGGGGACATAGATCCTGTGAAAGCATTGAAATTTGGCCCGACAAGCCTCGAAGCATTCACGCCTGGAAAAATCTTCCTTGCAAACAACGGAGTATTGTTTTTTGACGAAGTAAACCGCTGTCCGGAGAAACTGCAGAATGCTCTGCTCCAAGTTCTTGAAGAAGGAAGCGCAACACTTGGAGCATACAAAGTCGACATTCCCGCAGACTTCATATTTATCGCAACAATGAATCCAGAGGAAACAGCAGCCACAGAGCCTTTGTCAGAAGCATTCCTCGACAGGTTTGACATAATCACAATGGACTACCCTGAAACAGTCATTTTGGAAGAAGGAATAGTTGCAGAGAAAGGCGCCAAATTAGCAAAATTTCCGGAAAATTTATTGAAAACAACAATCAGCTTCATACATTTCATACGCTCGCACAAAGACCTGGCAGGCAAGCCGAGCGTCAGGGCAAGCATAGGATTATATGAAAGAGCCCAGGCCAATGCGCTGCTTGCGGGAAGAACATCAGTTATACTGCAAGACATAGAAGACGCAATACTCAGCGTATTGAGCAAACGAATAACATTAAAGCCGAGCGTGAAATATTTACAAACGCCAGTCGAGTTCTTGAAAAAAGCTTTTGCTGACTTCAGAAGGGAAGAACAGCAGAAAAATGCAGGAGATGGGGGCCTTTAGCGGGCAGCCATTGCAGTCCCAGGAAAACATAAGCGAAATCGAAGGCAACATGAAACGCTCTGAAGAAGGGCTTTCACACACAGTGCTGCCGGATGAAACAAATTCTGAAAACGGAAAATTAGTCGAGGAATCAATAAACAACGGCGTGATGGGGTTTACACCTGACATAATGTACGCAAAAATCGTGAATAATTACAACACAGCAAAAGACTTGTACGGAGAGACATTATTGCGGCTGTTGACTGGATTTACGACAAGCACTTTAGACAGGAATATCGCATTTCCAGAATTTCAAAGAGAGCTGAAGGAACGCCTGAACCAAAAATTTCAGGAATTGGAAGATGAAGAGCTTATTTCACACGACGGGCAATTGACAGACAAGGCTGTCAAAGTCGCTTCGCTCGTGATTTATTCCAAAGAGCTTGACAGGCTGGCAAAATTATCAGGGAAAGGGGACATGAAATTCAGCAAGGCAAGCACATATGGAGATAAAACACACGCCCGCGAATTCAAAAAAGGAGACAGGTACGCGGATATTAATTTACGATTAAGCATAAAGAAGGCAGTTTCGCGCGGAAAAATCTCTGTCGGCAGAGATGACCTGCGGACTTCGCCGAGAAAAAGCCCGAATTCAGCAACCATAGTTTACGGCCTTGATGCCAGTGCAAGCATGAAAGGAGACAAGCTGAAATTCTGCAAGCAGGCAGGAACAGCGCTGGCATTTCAGGCAATAAACCACAAAGACAAAGTCGGCATTGTAAGCTTTGGAACTGTTTTAAAGACAGTTATTGAGCCGACATCTGATTTTTCGCATTTACTGCACGCAATAACCGCAATACGCGCATCAACCCAGACTGACTTCGAAATATTTTTGCAAAAAGCGACTGAGATGCTTGCAAGAAGCAAAGGGGCAAAGCATATTGTATTACTAACCGATGCGCTTGCGACTGTCGGCGAAAAACCAATGGAAAAAACACTGCAGGGCGTCAGCGCTGCCCGTGCAAACGGAATTACGATCAGCATTGTCGGCATAAAGCTCGACGCGAAAGGCGTAGAATTGGCGAAAAAAATTGCTGAGACAGGAAATGGCAGATTTTACCTTGCAAAACAACTCGCTGATTTGGATATGTTAGTTTTAGATGATTATTATGCGGTAAGTGCGTAATGACTTATTAGTGAAGGGAAATGTTTATTATTACTTGTGGATTTGTAAGTTTATGGAGAGAATTAATCAAGAAATACGCAAGAAAATCATAAAAAGTATGACTGAAGTAAATGAGGGTAGAATAATTTCAACTCAAGAATTAAAAGAAATAATGGAAGATATAGATAGAAAATCTAAAGGTAAATCTTGGGCGCAAATAACAGCTCCGTTGCGTAAAGCAGCCAAAAAATCAAAGTTTAAAGAGTCAGATGTTGATGCTTTAATTCACCGTGTGCGCAGAGAGAATCGCAACAAAGTTTAAATTCTAATTTAACTATTAAATTCCAGTAAGCTATAAATACTATGCACAAGTCTTCATTCTTATGAAAATACTCGCATTCGCAGATATGCACAACAGCATAACCGCGTATAAGTCAGTGCAGTCTAAAGTTTCTAAGCATAATCCTGACATTATTATCTGCGCCGGCGATTTTACGGTATTTGAAGAGCACATTGAAAGCATGATTTCAAAAATAGACGCTCTTGGAAAGCAGGTGTTGCTGATAAACGGCAACCACGAAGAAGAACGCGTAACTGCCAAATTATGCTCTTCGGCAAAAAACATAACTTTCATGCATAAGAAAGACGTTGTCATTGACGGCGTTCGTTTTATAGGGTTCGGAGGCGGCGGATTTTCTCCAAGAGAGCCGGAATTTGAAAATTTTGCCAAAAAATTAAAGCTTGACAATACGCCTATTGTTTTGATAACTCATGCTCCGCCATATAGCACAAAAATAGACTACCTTCATGAAGACCATTACGGGAACATAAGCTATGCTGATTTCATAAAATCAAACAACAATGTTGTTTTGGCGTTAAGCGGGCACTTTCACGAAAATTTTGGAGGGATGGACAAACTGAACAGGGCAGTTGTCGCAAATCCAGGACCGGCAGGAATAATATTCGAAGTTGAAATCGTGAAAAAGCGATAGTTTTCGCAAGTTATTAATACCTGCTTTTCAGCCCTTTATATATGCGGAAGCTAAATAATGACCAAAAGTGGGTAGTATGGAATGGGGGATTATGGTCAGCATATGATAGCTTGACAGCATTCTTTCTTGTCGCTTTTGCCCTATCTTTGGATGCGAACAACACAATCATAGGATTAATCGGAGCAATACCGTTCATAGCAAGAGTAATATCGGAATTGCCCGGAGCAAAGTTATCGGAATTTTACAACAGAATTTCATTTACAGTATTTTTTGCGACAATCAGCAGATTTTTGTGGCTTGGAATAATATTGGCGCCGTACATATTTGTAGACCATCCCTTAATGGCAATAATAATCTCTTATCTTGCAATCCGCCTGGTTGAAATGATTCCGGATCCAGCATGGACCACAGTGCTCGCGGATGTTGTGCCAATAAAAATTCGCGGCGAATTCTTCGGATTTCGGAATAGAATAATAGGCATTGCAACCATATTTGCAACAGTGCTTGGCGGATGGTATCTTACATTGTGGCCAAAGGAAAGCACAACAGGATTCACGACACTAATGGGCGTCGGAGTTTTGTTTGGATTGTCATCAGTGGCGGCATGCACCCGCGTAAAAGAACCCCGATCAAAAGACCACCACCATCACTCATTAAAGGAATTCTTCGCATTCAAAGGACATTTTAAAACATTCGCGATCAGCTCCGCAATATTTAACTTCGCAGTAATGTTCGCTTCGCCATTTTTTGACGTTTACATGCTGAAAAATCTGGGATTGAGCTATTTCTTCTGGACAACCGCAGGAGCTTTGGCAATCGTCACAAAGATAATCTCATACAAATATATGGGGAGGCTTGCGGACAAGTATGGAGACAAATCAGTATTATTATTATCTGTTGGAGGAGTTGCGTTAGTTCCCTTAATGTATATGTTTATCACGCCGAGCATAATATGGCTCATAATCCCTGTTCAGATACTGTCTGGATTAATGTGGGCAGGAGCTGACATAACGACATTCACATCGTTCTTAAATTATACTGACCCTAAAAAGAGAGCGGTGCAAACAGCTGAATTCAATATTATTGTATCAATATCCATGATGATAGGCCCTATAGTCGGAGGCTTAATCGCAGACAAAGGCGCATTCATATTGACAGGAATTCCTCTGGTATTTGCAATAGCGACTATAATGAGGGCATTAGCCGTGGGATTATTTGCGCAGCTTCCAGAGGCAAGAGTGAAAAACAAAAAATCACTGGCCGCAATATTATTGCAGGAATTCATATTGACTATACACAGGGGATATTCCAACAAAATACACACTGTGGTAAAGCGCGTCGACTTAAAAGAAGAATAACTTATTAAACCCCTGCCTTTTTTGAGTTTTATGGAATTCAAGGAAATGCTCTTAAAATTAACATCAGACCCTGTATTCACTGAATGGAATTCTTTGCATAAGTCATGCTATCTTGCGCATGCATTTGTTATGAAAGATGACAAAGGCGAAGAATTATGGCAGTTTGGATATTACAATCCAGAAACAAAGAAAATGACCACTTTTTTGAACGAATACGGCAAAATAAAAATACTGGCAGAACAGGAAGTGCTGGAGTCAGGCAACAAGATTGAAACCTTAACCCCGGAAGATGTAGTCATAACAGCTGAGCAAATGAAGGCATCCGCGCAAAAGATTTTGGAAGAGAATTACAAAAACCAGCCAGTGTCAAAAAGCTTTTTCATCGTGCAGGATATTGGCGGCAAAGGGCCGTTGTATAATTTAACATATTTCACAATGACCTTCAAAACAATAAACATCAAAATAAACTCGAAAACAGGAGAAGTTATCGAGCACAGCTTAATGGGGCTTGCTGATTTCGACAAAAAGTAGTTCTTGAGTATATATGTTGCATTTACTAAAGCTTTAAATATCATTATACTTGACATTTTAACATAAAGGGGTGGGTATTAATGGCAGTAGAAGTTAAGTGGAAACAAGTAAGAGAAAATTTGAGCTTAAACACGTTTTTTAAACTGGAAGAAGACGAAGAATAAAAAATCTTTTTTACTAAATATATTTAGAAAAGATTTTTTAAGTTCAAACTTTAAGTCTGAACAGTAAGTTAATATACTTCTTTTATTTTTTATTTTTATGATTGTCCGCTTTAAAAAAATTAAAAATCATGCCATAACTCCGCAGTATGCGCATTCAACAGATGCAGGAATGGACTTGTATTCTGCTGAGGATTACGTTGTTCCTTCTGGAAAGCACATTCTTGTATCGACAGGCATCATAATGGCGCTTCCTGAAGGATACGAAGGTCAAGTGCGCCCAAAATCAGGGCTTGCGCTGAAAAATGGCATAACTGTGCTAAATACGCCAGGCACGCTTGACGCAGATTATCGCGGAGAGCTTGGAGTTATACTGATGAATCACAGCTCTATTGATTTTATTGTCAAACGCGGAATGAAAGTGGCTCAGCTTGTTTTGAAAAAATTCGAGACTGCAGAGCTTGTTGAAGACAACAATCTTGATTCTATTGAAACAAAACGCGGAGAAGGCGGATTCGGAAGCACAGGATTACATTAAAAATGGCTTGAAGAATTTCGGCAGAGTAACTCCACGCTGACCCTGATAATGAGCTCCTGCCCCATAAGGGTTTTTCGGCCTGTTAGTCCTGTAAACATCCAAAATGCTCAATACGCTCCCATGGATTAATTCGACTGGCTTAGGTTCAGTTGATCTGCGCTCTCCAACACAAGTTGCTTCAAACCCTGCATCAAAAAATCCAGCATAATGCTCAATGCCTTCATAGCCTGACTGTGAATATGGGCGGAGTTCTCCTGAGAAAAATAACGGGATGTGAATTTCCTCCAATGAACTGCACAACAGACAGTCATTGCTGTTTATGATCAAAGGATTTTTTCCAAATATGAGCGGGGCAAAAAAATCCAATGGGTTATAAAATCTCTTTTTTGACAAGTCAATCGGCTCTGGAGTGTCGCGTGTTTTGAAACCAATCAAGTTATTGTTATTTTCTGCTTTTGCATCAAGATGTATCGCAAGACCACCGTTGATTATGGTATGCTCTGCAGGATTTAAAGAACCATCCTTCTTTCTATGGTATAAAATCGGCTTTCTTTCAATATTCCTATTAAGCTCCCTTTCTGAAAGCTTTGAATCGTAGCCGCTGAAAAATCTCAACTGCGCCATTTCAATTCCAGGATGAACAATGATGTTGAATGCCAATGGAGTTATCATTAAATACATGTTAATATGCTCATTTCTTGGAATATTTGAGGACAACTCATTAAAATAAATGTTAAAATCAGAAATCAACCGGGAGTTGATAAATAACCTTCCGAGACTGCTTTTTGGAGAGCATTTAATGGATTTTACACTGCCATTAAGAACAACACTTTCAAGAAGAGGTATGACGTATGTATATCCTTTTTTCAGCTCATATCCGCTTTCAATACTCACTGGCTTTGAAACTTTGACAAGCTCTTCAAGCACTCTTTTGTCCTGATGGATTATGGTATTTCTTGCATCTGCTTCGAGAAGGTAGACAGTATTCCCGAGCCTTGCGTCATATGAGCATGGCGGCGGTTTCTGTTCCTGATCAGTGTAGTTGCGCTGAAATTTGTATGGCAGAATAAGATTTTTCCCTATCATCTGCTCAATATCCATGTCAGAAAGATTGATGCCTCTTTCAGGGTCATGAGCATAAGGGTCTGAAGAAACCTCCTCGTAATCTTCCATATTGAGGCTCTTAGAATTGACCTTAAAAACCTGCTTAATCTCAAGACAGTGATAAAAATTCGTTTCAATAGTTTAATAAATGATTATGGCATTGTTTTTTTATGTGGTCTGCAGAAGAAAATGTATCTTTATTGAATGATGCTGTTCTTAGAAGGGAAACTCTTGTGTTTTTTGCAAGATGCTCGATACGCTATTCCGGCAGAGCTGAAAGCTATGTTGAGGAAGGGGAGCGAGTATTTTTAATAAAATCCGACGGCGCTTTGATTGTGCACCAGCCGACAGGAAATGCGCCTTTAAATTACATGAAGCCCGACACTTCCCACAGCTTTTTTGTTGAAAATAACATATTAAAGCTAAAAAGCACAAACATAACAATGAAGGAATTTCTTGAAGCGACAATATCAAAAATATTATTTTTTAACAGCGAAAAATTAAACGACGGGCAGACAATAATTGTTCAGGGCACTGAAGAGGACATGAGTGAAATGCTGATGGAACGCCCCGAGCTTGTTGAAGAAGGATTTAAGCCGGTGTCAAGGGAAGAGCAGACAAAATACGGATTTGTGGACGTTCTGGGAATTGATAAAAATGATGTGCTTACAGTCGTGGAATGCAAGCGCTATTGCGCGGACTTGTCTGCAGTCACTCAATTGCGCCGTTATGTTGAAAAAATAATGGTGTCAAAAGGAATTGCCAATGTGCGGGGCATTTTGGCTGCGCCCAAGATTACTGAAAATGCCCAAAAAATGCTTGAAGACTGGGGATTTAAGTTTGTTTCAGTAAACCCTCCAAAATACCTGGAGAACTTCAACAAAAAACAGGCAAAGCTTGATTTCTTTTGATTATAAGATGTTTAACACTATGTGATTATCTTCCCTTATTGTGATATGCTTTCTGCCGCATTCATACACCTTTATTCCCTTGTCCCAAATTTCAATGTTGTCAGATATTTCAATCAGCATAATTGTTCTTTGATTTTATGTTTTAAATTGTTTTCTTTTCAATTCCGAAAAAATCATCCAAGAATTCGGATTATTTTCAGTTTTGACGTCATTCCAGACACAAATTCAGCCTTTTTATGCAAAGTTTTTTGGACAAACTTCAATAATTCCCTGTTGGCTTTGTTGTCTTCAGGAGGGGCTTTAATGGAAATTTTTACCGCGTCCCTTTCTTCATCATATCCTGTAATTTCAGTCTTCTTTGCATTAGGCTTTGCCAGAATTCTTAATCTGCCCTCTTTGATATATTCCTGCATTTACTTATAGTCTCTCCAAGTGTGTTTGCATTCTTCGCACTTGAAAAATCTTGTTTCAGGCTCATCCGCCGCTCTTGTCTGCTTGCTCCAGAAAAATGCCTTTTTGTGATGGCATTTTGGGCATTCCTGCTCTATGATCGGCAAGCTTTCGCGCTCTTCAATGACTTCAATTTCCTTTCTTTTTTTGGTTTGTTCAGTAAATGAAACATTAGCCTCATGAACATGGCCGCAGGAGCACGCAAGCACAGTTTTCTTGCCAGACGCTTTCGGCATCATTATGCACTTGCATTTAGGACAGAACATCATCAGTAACCACTTCCTATTCCAACAAGACTCAAAAGGTTTGCAAATCCCAACTTAACCCATCCAAGGTATGGAACTCTTAAAACAGCTTTTCCAAGAACATGCGACTCTGGAATGGCGTCCTCGAAAGGAGCTGAAGCGCAGTTATGGTCGCCTTTTGTTGAGAATGTTTTTCCATCATTGTCAAACACTTTGACAGCGCGGTGAATGATAGGGTCTGCGCGGTCAGCGGCATACACAATAACATCACCCTGCTTTGCATTCTTGGGCGATATTAACACCATCAAATCCCCTTTGTTGAATCCATTCGTGAATGGATATGTTTTGAATGTTTCCTCATCAATTTTGTAATTCTCGTACAAATCAGACTGCATAATCTCGGTGTTTGTCGTCAGTTCAGTTCTGCAGACAGAATTCCACCATACATTGAAAGAGCCGTCATGCTGCATGCTGCCTGAAACAACTGCGACAATCGGAAAACTTGTGCCCATCAAAGCTCCAAGAACAGGGTAGACAACAAACTTTATTATTATGAATGCAAGCACAATGTTCGCAATCCAGCTGAGCATGCTGTCTTCTTTCCATAAAAAATCCCATATTGACTTCACTGCTTCCTTAAAGCTCATAACACATTGATAATATCCGGCTTTTAAAAAGGTTTAGCAAAATTAACTCTTATTTCATACGCGCTATTTATAAACAAGCATTGAATTAACAGAATTATGGCACAGCACACCCAGAACAGGAAAGCCGGCAATTTTCAGGGAATACTTCAATTAAGGAATCCCACAAAAGAGCTCATCGAGTGGGTGCAAAAGACTGTGGCAAAAGACAACAAGGCCGCAATAACATTCACAACTCCTGTTACAGGCGGAGTGGACATGTATTTTTCCTCCCAAAAATATCTCCGCGCATTGGGGAAAAGAATTGCTGAAAATTTTAAAGGAGAATTAAAGTCCTCCCGCAAATTATGGACTTTAGACAGGGTGACAAGCAAAGAAGTGTACCGTGTTTATGTGATGTTCAAACTGCCTTCATTCAAGAGAGGATTGGCATTTTCAGCAGATGGAGAAAAATACAAAATAATACGAGTTGGAAAGTTTGTGCAGGTGCAAAATCTGAAAAGCGGAGAAAAAGAAGACTGGAAATCAGATAGAGTCAAAAAATACTTCATGAAAGAATAATAACGTTTCCGCGGCCTTTCTTTATTCTTTTGACTTTATTCTTGTGCTCCAATTCAGTTATTAACAACGACGCCTTTGCTTCAGACATATCTCCCAATTTCTCCCGCAGGTCTTTTTGAGTGATTCTCCCGCCTTCTGACTTAATTATCTTTAACGCCCGCTCAACATCATTTTTTTCCCTGGATTCAGGTTCTTTATCTGCTTTTTCTCCAAGTTTTGATTCTTTATTCTCTTTTTTTGATTTCTTGAAAATCACCAAAATTATGCTTATTGCGACTATTGCGGATAATATCAGGGCAATGATTATTGTCCAGTTTGTCTTTGCAGGAGCATTGATTTCAAGATCAGCAATGTTTTCATACTCGTCAAGATAATTTATTTCTTCAAGACTTGGAATTAGTATCAAGTCAAGGTTAAATTCACCTTCATCTTTCACATTGACATTAGTCTGGAGATACAAATCATTCTTGGCTTCCTTTGCCTCCAAAACATAAGAACCTGTGGGCACTTCCACCTTGTACGAGCCGTTTTCAGCTATGAAAACCTGTTTTGGAACTGTGTTGATGCTTATCAAAACATTGCCAACTTTCTTAAAATCCAAATCATAGA
>Ga0066639_10003678_pt1 | contig 13245 bp, 13 predicted proteins | sample CryGeyCG2114_010_2_FD_59504 | JGI IMG/M metagenome (GOLD analysis project Ga0066639, IMG submission 59504) | Groundwater microbial communities from aquifer - Crystal Geyser CG10_big_fil_rev_8/21/14_0.10 | ecosystem: Environmental > Aquatic > Deep subsurface > Groundwater | place: USA: Utah...
ATCAAAGGAAACTAGTCCCGCAACCTTAAGCTTATTCCAATAGGATTCAACGTATATGATAGGAATTGTCACGCGCGCGCGGGGCAGCGGTGGGACTCAATAAGAAAAACCGACCTTGCTGGTCGGTTTTTCTATTACCAATCACGGATAGTTAGATACGAATAGTTCTACTGTCTAAAGTTTTCTAGGCTACATTTGAGGTACTCAAACCTTCTTCATCTTTGCTTAACTCAAGACGCTCTTCATCATTTAACTCTATCTCGGTAAGACTAACGACACTTTCATAAAGCTCCTTGGTGTCTGCTGTAAATGTATCTTGTAGGGGTGTGTGCATTGGATCCGCGGTTACTTCCATTGTTTTATACTGCTCCGTAAGTTTCTTTATGCTCTCATAAATAAAGCTATTGCGATCGAGCGGGTCAGGGTGTTTTCTTGCTACTCTCATTACAAATTTAATCATTAAAATATTTTTCCATTCTTCGTTGCTACTGCGTTCATCCTGTTTTTTTCCATAACTGAATCTAGCTCTTCAAGGAAATTTAACGGCTCAGAAACTTCTGCTTGTTGCACACCCTCTTGTTCTCGCATAGTTTTATTCTTAGTTAATAACTAATTAATCTATTCTCCTATCAATAACTTCTCTTTTTGTCAACCTCAAAACGTCCCAACAACATTCACCATTGTCGGCGTTAACTTATCCAAGTAGGTATCAAGTGCTTGTACGGTACTACCCGCGGGTAATTCTCTTTTTGCCAGAGGGTCAGCTTCTAGCGACGTTAATAATTTCTGCTTTAAAATATATGGTCGCAATACATTTCTACGATAATCCGCAATGCTCCAGCCCCACAGCTGCTGCATTGCATTTTGCACTTGCTCTAGTGATCCGGCCTGCTCAACCACTTTTTCTAGCGAAGCATCAACCTCTTTTTCTGTTACCCAAATGTTGTGTCGACTTGCTAGCGCTTCCGCAATGAGTCGCCTTCTTACTGTTGTCTCAACAAGCTTTTTAATATCGTCTGAAGTCGGAACCGTTGCCATTGCTGAAAACTGCTGACTGTAAAAAAACGTTAGCGCGTTAGTTTCTCTGTGTAGCGTGTGGTAAAAAATAGGATGAACACCAATAAACGCATAAGGCAAAGGCACGTAATCAGTCAGAATCTTTGCCAGTGTGGAATGGGGCTGCTTAAACCCGTAAACCAAGGCAGCGGCCAGTACGATACTTCCGAAAAAAACTGTTACCAACCCGCCATAAACACGCCCTGCTAGTTTATGAAGACGCCTGCCACCGCTGAGCAAGAGAAGTTGCTCGTGTGATGACGGTAGTTCGTGTGAAGGGTCGAGAACAACCGGTTTTTTAAGTGGCGTAAATCTTGCTACAACTTTTTCTTTGGGTTCTACTTTTGCTTCACTGGGTGCTGGAACGCTACTGGGTTTTTCTTTGGCAGCCTTTTTCTTCTTTGTTGGCACTGCCGCAGTTGCCTTTTTTTCTTCACGTTGAAGCCAACCAAGCACCACGTCATGCATATGCCTCCTGGTCTCTTCGTCAAACTGCGGTTCTTCTTTTTTATCTTTGTCAGGCATAACTATTTATGACCAAAAAACAACTGCCACCAGCTGGCACCCGCGCTTGTGGGTTCTTGCGGCGCTTGCGCGTCTCCTGAATTTGTCGCTTGCTCTGTGCCATTGGGAACAACAAAAACTTTTTCTCCTGGTTTAGTCATATTAAATCTTAGGCGAGCTTCTTCTTCGGTAAAAGCGGGAGTACGAACATATTCTAGCAGTTTATTTAAATCAGTGTTGTCGTTTCTCAATTCTTCTGTCTGTTTGGTAAGCGCGTTGGACTCTTTTTGAATTTGATAACGCTTAATGACGAGCTTCACATTGCCAACTATTAATAACGCAATAATAATGCCGGTCGCCCATGGCCAGAGTTGTTCTTTTTCTAAATGTAGCTTAAGAAATTTCATTCTTTATTTTTTGCCTGCGGACGGAACAGTTCTCTCCATTCGTCCTCGTTGAGGTAGCGATGGACCATTTCTAAAAGTTGACGCTGCTCTTCTGTGGATAGTGAAATGAAACGATCCCACCACCACTCCCCCGTCGCTGCTGCTTTTGTAGTTTGAAGCTCGTCCCGAAGGTTGCGTAATTCTGCGCAAAGATCTCGCGGATGCCCAACATGACGAAAGTGAATGGATTCTGAACGATCCTTCGCGCGTACTATTACTGTACCGTATCTGAGAATAGTTTGCCAAAAACCCTTGGTCTCTTCCTCTACTGAGCTAATAAATGAAAGTGGGATCTCGACCATTCGTTTGCTAAAAAAGGCACGCTTCTCAATCACAATAACTCTTTGGCTTGTCGCAATGAGTACGGTATAGCGCCACTTGTAGTACTCTCGAAAAAGCAGAATAATGGCGACAACAACTATACTAAAAAAAGTAGCTACACCAAACGTGCCTAGTTTAAACAGTGGCCAGAGGAAAAAGAACGGCAACAAAAAAAGAACCAACAGCAAAGCTATAGTTAAAGAAAAGCGGGTCCAGTGCTGTCCGTCAAGTGACACTAAAGACTCGCCTTCTCTTAATGAAACTGCAAAATACTCCTCGGTAGTTCGGTGCATTGTCAATGGGATGGTTTATTTTTTTTGTACGAAAGTACCAGATAAATAGTATTGGTGCCCCGGGCAAGGATCGAACTTGCGACCATTGGCTTAAAAGGCCACTGCTCTACCACTGAGCTACCGGGGCATGTTTGGCTAGTATAGAAAAGCTTCTGCGATTGGGCAACTTGAACAGGAAGCCATTCAGCGTTAGAGTATAATGACTTTTATGGCAAACGTAAAATCTGAAGACCCGTCTCGAATACCCCCGCAAAGCATAGAAGCCGAGCAATCCTTGCTTGGAGCAGTTTTGCTTAGCAAAGACGCCATTATTCAGGTAACGGATATGGTTTCGCCCGCCGACTTCTATAGAGATGTCCACGGGATCATTTTTGAGGCTATGCAGGACCTTTTTGCTAAGCAGGAACCTATTGATGTATTGAGCCTTTCTAATAAGCTTGAGGAACGCGGAAAGATCAAGAAGATTGGCGGACGCGCCTACTTGGCAAGTCTTTCAAACAACGTCCCGTCTGCCTCAAACGTGAACCACTACGCAAAGATTGTACAGCGTAAAGCAACGCTTCGAAGACTAATCGACGCTGGTATTGAAATTACAACTCTTGGTTTTGAAGAGGACGAAGACCTTGACGTCGCACTTGATAAAGCGGAGCAACGGTTGATGACCGTTACCCAGCGTTACATGCAGCACCTGTTCCGCCCGATGAAATCTTTATTGACCGAGGCCTTTGACCGTATTGACGAACTGCATCGCCAAGGAGGAAAACTGCGCGGGATACCAACCGGCTACAAGGACCTTGACGACAAGCTTGCTGGCTTTCAAAAATCTGACCTTGTCATTCTTGCTGCCCGCCCATCGATGGGTAAAACTTCTCTGGCGCTTGACCTAGCAAGACACGTTGCTGTTCGCGGTAAAACGCCAGTCGGTATCTTTAGCTTAGAAATGTCTAAGGAGCAGCTTGTTGATAGAATTTTATGTTCTGAAGCTGGTGTTGATTTATGGAAAATGCGAACGGGTCGCCTCACCGACAAAGGCGAAGACGATGACTTTACCCGTATTGGGCAAGCAATGGGAGTACTCGCGGAAGCACCTATCTACATTGACGACGCGGCAAGTGCTAACGTCATGGATATTCGCGCACGAGCCAGACGTCTTCAAATGGAAAAAGGTCTTGGGCTACTCATTGTTGACTACCTGCAGCTTATTGAGGGTCGTGGTAATACTGACAGTCGGGTGCAGGAAATTTCTGAAATTAGCCGATCACTAAAAGCACTCGCTCGTGAACTGCAAATTCCGGTACTGGCGCTGTCCCAGCTTTCTCGTGCTGTTGAGGCGCGTAGTCCTGCCATCCCTAAACTTGCCGACCTTCGTGAATCTGGTGCTATTGAACAGGACGCTGACGTCGTTATGTTTATTTACCGAAAAGCGATGGATAAAAGCATCCGTGATTTGCCGCTTGAAGAGCGCAACATTGCAGAAATTTACATTGAAAAACATCGTAACGGACCAACCGGTAAGGTCGAACTGTACTTTGATGAAGGTCGTGTGAGTTTCCAAAACCTACAACGGCAGGAAACGTCCACCGCAGGACCAACATTCTAAGATGCGCTACCCTGCTCCGGTTCAGCGTCTTGTTGACGCCTTTTTGGTTCTCCCAGGTATTGGACGCAGAACGGCCGTTCGCTTTGCCTACTCTTTGGTCTATGGCAGCAAAGAAGATGCCATTAAACTCGCGAAAGCTATTGAAGAGCTTCACCCCAATCTTACCCGTTGCCAATTATGTTTTTCGTACAGTGAAAAAAACCCTTGCGCCATTTGCGTTAACAGTAGCCGCGAGCAAGATCTTCTTTGTGTGGTGGCGGATGACCGAACCATATCGGCTATTGAGCAAACGGGTAGCTACAAAGGGCGCTATTTTGTATTAGGCGGCGTGTTGAACCCTGTAGATGGTGTTTCACCAGCGGAGCTAGAATTGACTGCCTTACACCGCCGAATGCAAGAAGCAACTATTCAAGAAGTATTTCTCGCTTTTGACGCCGATACCAATGGCGAAGCTACAGTTTCCTATCTGACGCAGGAACTACGTAAGTACAATGCAAAAATAACAAAGCCAGCACGGGGCTTACCCGCCGGTTCTCGACTGGAGTATGCGGATGAAGTAACGCTCGGTGCCGCGATTTTGGAGCGAAGAAATGGCAAAAATAATGACCTCTCTTAGGAGGTCATTATTTTATCGATGAGCACTTTTGTGAAGTGTTGCCGGTGACCGATTTTTCTTCGGTAACGGACTTTTGCTTTGTACTTAATGACGTCAATGGTTCGGCTGCGTCCTTGTTTCTCTACCGTTGCTGAAACCTTGGCATTTGGAACGGTTGGCATACCGACGCTAACTTTTTTACCATCGTCAACCAAAAGTACCTCTTCAAATTCGAGCTTATCGCCTTCTTCGCTCGGTAAACGCTCGACAGAGAGTCGCTGACCTTCGGTTACGATATATTGCTTTCCACCTGTTTTAATTACTGCTTGCATAGAGTTATGAATGAATACGTTTCGCTATTCTACCCAAGATTACCGGGCCTGTCAAGTTTAATGAGTAGCTAGAATACTTCGCTTGTACGCGTCAAGATTTTCTAAGGCGATACCGGTGCCGCGCGCCACACAAAGCAGCGCGTCGTCGGCAACATACGCCGGTACGCCTGTTGCTCGGCTAAGGAGCTGATCGATGTTGCGAAGCAATGAACTGCCGCCAGAGAGCACCATACCTTTATCGATGACATCAGCTGACAACTCTGGTGGCGTATTTTGTAATACCGATTTTGCCGCATCTATAATGCCCTCCAGCTCCGCCTGAATGGCTTCGGTAATATCGTCCGACGTTACCGTTACCGTCTGCGGCAAACCGGTTACCATATCGCGACCTCGGACATCCATCTGTAGTTTTTCTTCGAGGTACAACGCAGACCCAATTTCTATTTTTATATCTTCTGCCGTCCTTTCGCCTATCGCTAGATTATATTTTTTTCTAATGTACTCTGTTATGGCTGCGTCAAATTTTGTACCACCTATTCTGACGGACGTACTGGCCACAATGCCGCCAAGAGAGATAACTGCCATTTCTGATGTACCCCCACCGATATCAATAATCATGTGCCCCGACGCAGAACCAATCGGAATGTTGGCACCGATGGCAGCGGCAATTGGTTCTTTGATGATGAATGCCGCCTTTGCACCTGCTGCCATACAGGCGTCAATCACCGCACGGCGTTCTGTTGCCGTGATACCTGCCGGCACGGCGACCATTACCTCTGGCCTAAAAAATCTGACGCCGCCAAGCGCTTTATTGATAAAGTAGCGCAGCATTGCCTCGGTTGTTCGGTAGTCCGCGATTACGCCTTCTTTTAGTGGACGCAAAGCGGTAATGGTATCCGGTGTTCTTCCGAGCATTTCCTTTGCCTCGTTTCCTACCGCCAAAATCTTTTTGTCGACTATCGAAATAGCGACAACAGAAGGTTCATTAATAACAATGCCACGCTTAGGCAAATGGACAAGCGTGTTGGTCGTTCCGAGGTCGATGGCGATTTTTTTGAGTAACATAAAGGTACTACAGTATAACTGGCAGCTGACGGACTGGCAAGTTTGGGCTACTTCTTATCTGCTAAGCCCGCCGGTAGTCTTTTACCACACCATTTTAAAAAGTACGCTGCAAAATCTCGCGCATGAATAATACTTACCCGTAGACGTTCGGCCGACTCACGACGATGGTAATGAATCATGGCCACGTCCGCGACGTAGTGCACTTCAAAGCCCACTTCCCACAACCGACGACACATGTCAGTATCAGCAAGGTACACAAAAAAGCGTTCATCGAGTCCGCCAATGACATCTAGTGCAGATTTTCGAACCATAAGACAACTCGACATCAACCACTCAACCGGCCGCGTACTTTTATGGTCCCAATCGTTAATGAGGAAGCGTGCAATTTCTTTTTTACCGCTATTTGTCTTTGCCAAAAAACTGCGTCGATACAATGGCGTCGGTAGGCGGTAAAAACGATAGGCAGAATACTGCACACTGCCGTCAGCATTATTGAGCCGCGGCGCTGCCGCGCCAACCGTAGCGTGTTCTTTAAAATACTGAACTAAGCGATCAACTACGCTGCCTTCAAAAACAAGATCGGTGTTTGCAAAAAGAACGAATGAGCCCTTAGCAACTGCTAGTCCGTTGTTAGTACCTGCGCTGTAGCCTCTATTTTTTTTCAAAATAACAGCATTAACGTGTGGAAATTCTTGTGCTAATAATTCTTTGCTGCCATCGTTTGAACCATTGTCGACAACAACGACTTCATACGTAACGCTTGGCTTATACTTTTCTACACTCAGCAAAAATTGACGCAATAAACCACGCGTTTTGTAATTGACAACGACTATGGAGACTGCTACCTGTTGTTCATCCATAGGGTTACTCTTCTAGGTTCTGCTTTTTGGTAAACGTGCTTACGTTTTGCGCTTAATGCTTTTCGCATAGGTATTACCTCGCGCAAAGCTTTAAGCTGGCTAGGATTTGAGAACAGTACATAAAAGAACTTACCAAGCTCGTAAAAAAGGGTCTCGAAAAAACTTCTCGATAGCAATGGCACATACGCCGTCCCCGCCAGGAAAAATAGATGGTTGCGGTACGAGCGGTAATTGCTTTGCTCGGAACGCATGGCTCTGACTTTTGCTGCGGTAAGCGGCTCATTATAGGCATGCCCACGGTCAGCTTCTCCACGCACACTACGATGATGGTAAGCAATTGCGCCAGGAACGACAAGGCTCCCCCACCCTGCCAGTTGTAGCCGATAGGCTAGATCAATGTCCTCCTTGTACGCAAAAAAATCTTCGTCAAAATACTCTACTTTATTATTGCGTTGCAGTACCACCGCATCAAGCGCTGCTCGTCTATAAAGTGCTGCGGTCGCTGGTACACCAAACACCTCTGTGTCCTTATTGCCGTTAACCAAAGCAGCACGCTGACCACGCAACGTCTCAACAACGCGATGGTTTCTAAACAGTGTCAAGCCAAACGCGTCTAGCAAAGGTTCACTGTCAGTAGCACTGTGGTTGTCCGCTCTCAGCAACGACCCAGAAAATGAACCAGCGTTTGCGTTTACCTCTGCCGCGCGAACTAGCAAAGAAAGATAATCGGGAGCTAGCGCAACATCTTGATTGAGCACAAGCACATATGGTGTTTGTAATTTTTGAATTAAATTGTTGTACGCGGCGGCAAAACCAGTGTTTTGGTCTCTTTGAGAGAGTGAACCACTATTAGTCTTGAGCCAGTCCGCAACCAATGTAACAGAATTATCCTTTGAACCGTTATCTAGAAACAACGAAGTAAAGTCTTTTACCGTCTGCCCAGAAATACTTTTGAGAAGTACTGGTAAATATGCCGCCCCATCCCGCGTTACAACAAGCACCGTAACCATCATACGTCTCGTACTTTTTTGGTTACGTTAAAGCCAAGCGGACGACCAAGTAGTAATCGCGTCTGCGCGTCAACTGCAGGAATAGAACCAAACAAGATAAGGGTAAACGGCAACAGCGCCCACTGCAGCAACATTACTAGATACTGATGTGCTTTTACCTCTGCCGGACGCGGAGGAAGTAACGACATTCCGAGAATTCCACTTACAAGTATACCGACCATGGCAAGCTGAAGAAGAAAAGAAAGTACAGCTGGTGCATTCTGCGCAAACACAGTGTTGTTTACTGCGCCAGTTGAAAGCAACAACGGCAGCTGACCAAGTGCGGTAATAAGAATAGGAGCGGTTGCCCACGTATACATACCTTCACCTAAGTTCCAAAGGTAGTGCACCTTTTTTCGCAAAGGAATATTTGGGTGTTTCCTGAAGTTCCACAACATAAATGGAAGATGCTCGGCACCCCAAGCCCATCGCCGTTGCTGACGATACAGTTCGACCAAGCTTGCACGGTAGCTTCCTGCTGAAACCATATCCATAGAAACCGGTACGTACATTGGCGCTACTGAATAGTTGCCCTCGTAGCGCAAAAAACATTGCAAAAAGATTCTTGAATCCTCGGTGACGATCCGTTTTTCCCAAAAATCAACGTCTACCAGCGCTTGCCAGCTCATGCTATGCGAAGAAAACGTAAACAGTCGTTCTGGTCGCGCCAACTCGGTCATTAACCAAAAAGTGGTACCTAAGGCGGCAATACGGACCAGTGCTGGTGACTCCCATAGATTATTATTATAAAGTACTGCAGGTTGAAAACTAGCATGCTGCGGATCTGGATGCGTGAGGTACATATAGGTCAAACATGAAAAATACTCAGGATGCACAATAGTATCAATATCAAAAGCAGAAACAATAAGCTTGCCATAACTAATTCCCTCGGCATCAACATACTCTTTTGTGCGCTGTCCTGCCCAGTTCAAATTAGAACCTTTACCGGGAATTTCGTCAGGCAAATCTGCAGGATGAAGGGTAACCACAATTTTTTTAAAAGCATCACCAAAACGGTCAATGACTTTGTCCGCATAGGCGGTAAAATTAGCGGCATCCCTCTCTTCTCCCGCTAAAACGATGATAAACTTCTTGGGATTATAATGAATTTGCGAAAGTCTTTGGATAGTTGCGTTTATTACCTCAAATGACTCCTTGTACGTTGGCAAAAAAATAAGGTGGTAATAGTCATCACTTTCTTGGGGCAAAGCCCTAAGTTCTCCCGACCAGTCCCTTTTCATGTCACGTCGATAACGTCGCCAAGAATGAAGTAAATAAAAAACAAAATAGCAGACACGAAACAGCCAATACAAATCGTAAATGATAACCAAACTTATCGCCCATAGCGGTTTTGTTAGCGACAAAATAATTGCCAGCAAAAAAGTAAGCCAGACCAAGGTGCCCGGAATCATTTCTAGTAAGCGATAGCGTTGTCTATCGGTCATAATCGTTTTGCTCTCGGCGCCGAACCAGTAGAGGCAGCGCAACGCTAATAATAAATAAAATCGCGATTGCAGTTGCGGCATAAAGTTTTTGAAGCGAGGAAAGGGAGAGTGCCAAAATACCAGACAGCATGGTTAGCATATAAAAAAGCAATACAACAAGTCGGACACTTAGACCATACTTAAGCAGTATAAAATGTAGGTGCAACCGGTCCGGCGATACTGGTGATCTGTGTTCAAAAAATACACGGCGCAAAACGACCCAAGTGGCATCTAAAATAGGAACAGCTAAAATAATCCCGGCAGTTGCAATTTTACCGCCAGCAATGACTGCTAAAATACCTAAACAATAACCAGCGAAGAGACTCCCACCTTCTCCTAAAAATATTTTTGCTGGCGACCAATTAAAAGGAAGAAACCCAAAAAACGCACCGCTAATAATTGCCGCCATTAGCGCGGTATCCGGCTGCAGTACTGGCGGGCGTAAACTTAAAATTACGATAACAAGGGCCCCAATGCCCACCACACCGCTTACCAGCCCATCGAGGCCGTCAAGTACTTTTGTCGTTAGCATTGTCGCCATCAGCCAGAGAACCGTAAAAGCAACACTACCTAAACTAAGTGCATAGGAAAATCCACCCACGCTAATAAGTGGTAACATTACTTTGTCGATTCTCCAGACGCCACCAAAAGGGTTGGTAATAAAGTTAACACCAACACCAGTTAGCACGGCTAACAAAGCAGCAATAAACGGTAAAGCTAATTTCCAAAAAGTGCCGAGTTTAAAGCGGTCATCTATAAAACCCCCAATCATTAAAATAGTTGTGCCCAAAAATGCGCCAAACAAATACGGCACTTTGATGTAGTGCAACAGCGCATCGGGATTAACAAGCAGGAAAAAAGTGGTAACAAACGACACGGAAAACCACACGGCAATACCACCCAATAGCGGTATTCGGTGCTGGTGCATCCTACGTTCACCCTCGATAGCGGGATCATCTATCACCTTAAAACGATAAGCGAAACGCATAACGAGCGGCACTGCTGCCGCCGTTAGTACTGCTGCTGCTATAAATGCAAACGCGTAAATCATAGGGTTTTACCCTTTATAATGCCTATTTCTCCATTGCTATCAAGAACAATAGTATCGCGACGCTTTACCTGTCCGTCAAGTAGGTAACGGGCCAGTCGAGAATCGACATTATCTTGAATAGTTCGACGCAAAGGACGCGCACCATAGACGGGGTCGTAGCCTTTCTTTGCTAGTTCCACAATAGCAGCATCGGTGACTTGTAAGGCTATGCCGTGCGCAGCTAATCGCTTCTCTACTTTCTTCAGCAACAATTTCGTTATTGCCAGCAGATGGGCTTCGGTTAATGGCTTAAAAATCATTACCCCGTCAAAACGGTTTAAAAACTCTGGTTGAAAATGTTTTCCAAGCTCCTCTTGGCGCAAGTGCTGATCTATATCTGGAAACGGTATCTGCTCACGTACAGATGTAACAATGTACTCTGCACCGGCGTTCGAGGTTGCAATAAGAATAACATTGGTAAAATCAATCGTCTCTCCGTCGCCCGAAGTCAAACGACCGTCATCCATGACCTGCAAAAAAAGATTTAAGACGTTAGCATTTGCCTTCTCAAGCTCATCAAGCAGTACCAAAGAAAACGGATTCGCTCGAACGGCACCAGTTAAGGTCCCAGCCTCGCCGCTCCGTCCAGTTCCTAGAAGCCGAGAAATACTATTGACGTCCTGATACTCTGACATATCAAGTCGAACCATTTTGTTCTCATCCCCAAAGTAAAGGGCCGCAACGGTTTTTGCTAGTTCTGTTTTACCGACACCGGTAGGCCCTAAAAATAGCAAGGTAGCAATTGGTCGCTTAACGTCTCGCACCTCTGCCCGAGCACGACGCAACGCATCGGCTACGGCATTCACCGCCTCTTCTTGGTCAATCATTCTCTCGTGCACTCGGTCCTCAAAAGAAAGCAACAAAGCAGATTCGTTTGTATCGACTTGCCGTACGGAAATGTTTAATTTGGTGCTTAAAAATTCATCAACATCAACCCGTAGAACAATACTATGCTCACCTCGTTTTTTTCGTACAAAAAGAGAAACTTCATCAAGCACTTCAAGTGCTTTTTTGGGCAGCCGTCGGTCAGGTACAAACTTGTCGACCAGCTCAACTAAACGGGCAATAGCATCATATGAAAAATAAACGTGATGCTTAAACTCCGTCAGGGCAACTCTGGATTGTACAATTTTGATACTCTCGTCCACCGTTGGCTCGGAAACCTGAACCGTTTCAAAAATACTCGCAAGCGAACTGCCTTCCATATACTTGCGGTAAGCTTCAGGTGTAGTAGTGCCAAGAAATGGTATCCCAGATCGGCGTAAACTTGACGCCAACACTTCCGCCAAGTCAACACTTCCCTCACCTCCACTTGTTATACCATGAACGCTATGCGCATTATCAATAACAAGAGCTATGTTACCCGCTCGTGCAGCTTCAAAAATGATACGCTGTACTCTTTCACCCGCTTCGGCCGGTGTTACCCCACTCACCACCCGAGGCAGCAGTAGACTCATTAAGCGTTTATCCTGAAGGTTTGCCGGTACTTCACTAGTAACCATCCTATCCGCAATGTCCTCAAGAACACCCTTTTTGCCTACTCCTGCATCACCAACAAAAAGTGGCGCACCACCTCCTTCAAAGATTCGTAACGCAGAGTTAATAATTTCCTGTCTACGAATAGTGGGAAGAAAATAACCCCGCTGCGCAGCCGAAGTTAAGTCCTCAGAAAAATGGTCTAAGAGCGGCGTCGCTAGTGCGGTCATTGCTCTATCAAGCTTACCTTTAGGACGAAAGCGACTTCTCTCTCTAATATGTCGATAGCGTCGCCGGAGGAGCTGTTCGTTTTCTTGCCAGAGCACAACGTTTCTTATTTTCTGTCCGTCTACATTTACGTCATAAAGCACCTCTGTAACCAAGGGACTCTCCAGCACCGTCGCAAGAAAAAGACTTGGTATATCAATATTTTTTCCTCTGTCTTCATACGTTTCGCGATAACTGCTCTCAAGTACTCGTTTCAGCTCTTGGTAGGCATCTGCTCTCGTGTTTTGCTGCTCTTGCGTTAAACCTCGAGCAACTACTTTTCTAATTGAAACTATGTCTACTACCCCCAATCTGGCGAACATCTCTCTCACGCTTGCAGTAGTAGAAACCGTGAGAAACAAATGGCCAATACTAAATGGGGTCTTCTGCTGCCTAGCTAACTGCATAGCTCGAAGTAGCTGAAACTTGGCTTCTATCGTAAGCACCGCATAGATATCAACCGCTTTTGTTTTTCGCCAATGAACACGTCCTTTCTTAGTTTGCCTGTACACTTTTATAGGAACTCTTGTAGTACCCGCAGAATCACGCTCTATGCTCGTGTATACATATAATGCCGCGAGTGCCCCAACCCAAAACATAAAGCTGCCAGCAGAAGCGTTGGTAATTGAGTAAATTTTATCGAACGACGAAATCTCGACCAGATCAATAACTGCGCCTACAGAAAAGTGGAGTAAAGAAACAACGGCGATGGCAAAAAATATAAAACGAACAATATTTTGCGTTAGCAGATAAAGCCGATCGTTTTGTAAACGAGTTTCTGTAATATCTTTTGGTACAAAAGCGTTT
>Ga0066639_10003679_pt1 | contig 13244 bp, 17 predicted proteins | sample CryGeyCG2114_010_2_FD_59504 | JGI IMG/M metagenome (GOLD analysis project Ga0066639, IMG submission 59504) | Groundwater microbial communities from aquifer - Crystal Geyser CG10_big_fil_rev_8/21/14_0.10 | ecosystem: Environmental > Aquatic > Deep subsurface > Groundwater | place: USA: Utah...
TTGAGTCAGAAAATAATTCATTGCGACGTCAATAGATACAGTGTCGACTTTTGTTTGATTATAGGGTATAATTGCTTAATTAAAAATAAAAACAAAAATGAAAACACAGTATATAGATAATTTGCTTGTGCAGAAGAAGCTGGCGAAGAGTGAGCTTGCAAAAGAACTTGGATTTTCAAAGAATAAAGCTGTGGTGGGAATTTTTCTTGATAAAGCCCTTAGCGGAGCCGAAGAGAGAACAATGTTTGAAGTGCTGATGGGTCTAAAAGATATAGATGTAAATGTGGTGGTTTTGGCTGATACAAATATGGAACTAGCCGGTATGGCAAAAATCCTAAACTACAACAGAACAAATAGACGCAGACTTTTAGAATCTGCTGATATGGCTTTGATTTTTGATTTTAGCGATATAGAGGAGCTGCTTCTAAATGGCATTATACCTGTAAGCGCAGCAAGACCTGAAATATCTGATTACAATCCAAATCACGAAACTGGAAATAGTTTTGTTTATAATAAAAAAACTCCTTGGAGCATTTTTGCAGCTTTAGTAAGAGCTGTAGAAACTTTTAAATTCCCTTACGACTGGAAGCATATCGTAAGGCAAGGCGTGAACTCAGTGAATCACGACTAGTCTAAACTTCTTGAACCTCCTCCTGAGCCTCCCACATCTGATGTGATGGAGGTTATTGTGTCTATAATGTCAGAAAAATTGATGTAGCGAATAATATCTAGACCCATAGCTTTACCAACAGTTCCAACAATTACAGTAGCTAAAATTGTAACTATCAAACCTATAATTGCATAACGGATGGTAGAAACTGCCGATTTTATGTTTTCTTCTTTTCCGCCAGAGAGAATAAATGAAATACCTCCAAAGAAAATAAAAACTACAGATAAAAACCCTGCAATTATTAGGGCATAGGCAAGACCACGATTAATAATTTCTAGTAGTTCGTAATTTTGAGCGGCTTCAACGATAGATTTACTACCGCTACCACGAGAAAGTCTGCTTGGCATATGAGGAATTAAGTTTGCAGCTACATACTACGCTTCTTGACCACCTGGTTCAACTATCTTTAAGTTGACACGTGCATCATGTTTAGAACCGATGATACGCAAAAGAATTCTTAGAGCTTTGGCTGTTTGTCCACTTTTTCCGATTAGCTTACCCATATCTTCTTTGTTTACTTCAAGAGTAATGAGTACTCCCATTTCATCAATTTTCTTTTCAGCTTTAACATCTTCCGGATGATCTACAATTTGTTTTACAACATATAAGACAAAATCGAGATCTTGATTGTTTAATTCGTTAGACATATCTTAAGTATGTTATTGAAATATATGTAAGATTCTAGGCAGAGATTATTCTTGAGTTTCAGCCTCTTCAACAGCAGGAGCTTCTTCAACAACCGGTGTTTCTTCAACAGCTGGAGCTTCTTCTGGAACTGGAGCTTCTTCTGCTGGAGCAGCTTCAGCAACTGGGGCTGGGGCTGGGGCGGCAGCTGGAGCTTTAGGCTCAACTGGAGCTTTTTTGCTAACACCTTTTTTATTACGAGGTCCAATATATTTCTCCATTCCTGTAACGCCATCTCTTTTCAAAAGTGAAGCAAGTGTATCTGAAGGTTGTGCACCTAGAGATAACCAGTGATTCACACGATCCATATCAACAGTAAAAACTTTTGGGTTTTCCGCTGGGCGGTAAAATCCAATAGATTCAACGAATTTTCCTTTTACTGCACGAGCCTTTTCCTGCACTACTATACGGTAGCTTGGTTGGCTTTTCTTTCCTGTACGGCTTAATCTTATTTTTAACAAGTTGGTTTTCTTAAACAAGTAATTTGCGGGCTTTATTTTAGAGCTTAAGCGACATAAGTCAAGCAGAAATGTTATTTTGACTATTTTTCAACTGAGTACGGAGGTTTTTGATAACTTCCTTACCTGCTTTTTCGTTTATTTTATCAATAATTTGCACTTTTCTCATGATAACTTCTTGAGCAAGAGCGGAGTTGTTTACATTTATAACCAGGGTGCCGTTTTTGTAGTAGGCAGGAGTAATTTGATCAGCACAAACGGGAAAAAGCTCCGGAGTTACCATGCGAAAATCATGACAAATTTTGGCAGCTTTCATTTCTTGAGCAATACCAAAAGTTTGAGCAGCTTTGGGAATTAGTTTTTCGAGTGGTACGAACATAGTAGTTTATAGGTTTCTTCGGCGGTTTTTTGCCATGTAAACTTTTCGGCATATTGTTTTGATCTACCAATTAAGTCGGCTTGGAGATCAGTATCTTTATAGAGCAGTTCGATCTTATCCGCAATGTCTTGAGGGCTATAAGGATTAAATAAAATTGCATTACCGTTGCAAATCTCAGGTATGGAAGAAACATTGGAGGCAACAACAGGGGTAAGGCACTTCATAGCTTCGAGAGGGGGGAGTCCAAAACCTTCATATAGGGAAGGAAAGGTGTAAATTTTTGCTGCATTATAAAGATGATTAAGCTCTGATTCACCAACTAACCCTGTGAGAGTTATATCGTTTTTGAGGTTGAGATTTTTGATTGTATTTAGAACTTCCGGGTAATGAGGGTCTGGCTTTCCTGTTATTACTAGTGAAAGGTCTAGGTTTTTATTTTTAAGAATTTGGAGAGCTTCTATGAGACGGGGAAGATTTTTGTGACTTCTCCAAACGCCTGTGTAAAGAAGGAAGGGTGTTTTGATTTTGTATTTTTTGAGGGTTTTATCAAGAGCAGACTGAGATTTTACCGGAAAAAAGCTATCTGACACGCCATTATAAATAGTTTTGATTTTTGAGGCCTTTATTTTGAGGTGCTTTTTTATGTCTTCCTTTGTACTGTTTGAAACTGAAATTATTTTCTTGGCTTTGATAACAGAATTTTTAAGTACTATCTGATATGCCCAACGGTGATAGAAGCGTGTCATTTTGTTGCCCGGGAAGAAGGAAAGGATAAGATCGTGGATGGTTACGATGTAAGGTTTGTTATAAAAAATTGGGATGTTGAAGTGAGGGAAATGCACAATATCGGCGTTGGCCTTATTTAAGGCGATGAGGAATTTTGTTTGTTCGGCGAAGGAATAGTGAGGGGAGTTTACAAGAATTTTTTGAACATTTGGCTTGGTTATTTTGAATTTTGAGTATTCGGGATCGTTAAAGAAGAGCGTAATTTTGCCTTTGTGGTTTGCAATAAGGTAATTTACGATTTCATGAGTATAGCGCCCAATGCCAGTAAATTTTGAACTAAAGAGCCTGCAATCTACGCCTATATGAATTTGAGAGTTTTTCATTTACTAAAATAGTAGCATTTTTACTTGTATTTAAAAGTTAAATATATTATCTTCCCATTTGCCCTTAAACAATTCTTTGGGCTGGCAAAATGGAGCGGTAGTTCAGCTGGTTAGAACGCCTGCCTGTCACGCAGGAGGTCGCGGGTTCAAGTCCCGTCCGTTCCGCCATGCTTGGAAAATGAAAGGAATTTTATTTCTTTTCTAATTCGCGGTAGGCTTTTATGAACATTACTCCGAGGTTATGGTTTGGAGCGATGTAATCGCTAAACAGCTCATCGTTTACTGTCATTGTTTCCGTTCCTCTCGTGGAAATGATGTGAGCATTTGGTCTGTGAATATTCCAGCTAAAAGTCCATAAATATTCTCGCCTCGTTGCGATTTTCCTTTTACTCTTTCATATTGCGCTTTTAAAAGCTCTTGCATGTATTTTTGAATCTCAGGATCTTTGAGCGATCCGAAGAAATTCGCCACATTTATGGCTTCATTTAAATAATTTTCCTGCTTTTCTATGTTATTGACAAATCTTTGCAGTAGTTTTTCCTTTTGATCTTTGGTCATGTTGCTTAATAGGTCTTTCAGGCGATTGAAGCGGGAACTAATCTTTAAAAAGGTTCGGAAATTTTTGTAATCAGCTTCTGTTATCAGATCATATGAACTTTTGTTCTCTTTTTTTAGTCTTACCATCAGGCGATTGAATAACCCATTAAAGGTTGAGGCGAAGACCTCTTCTTCTCCAAGAGTGATGAGTGTGTACAGGGTCCTTGAATTTGCGGTTTCAACCGATTTGAACCTTTCTTTGTCGGGCCTGTTATGAAGGTCTTTTATTTCTCTTACACCATCTAGTGCATTTACTTTCATTGTTGACTCGACTGATATTGCACCAATTTTAGGGTGTGAGTAATACAGGTTTGAAAGTTTTTCAAAAAAAGCGTTTGTGTTATGTAATTCTTTCTCTATATCTTCATATTTTTCTCCACGGTTGATTATATTTTCGATGAAGAAAACAATGTTTTTATTTTGCTCTCTTTTTGCTCTTTGAATAATTGCAAGAATTTGTTTGTCCAGTGGGCTTCCTTTTTGATTTAGTACTTTTTCTATGGCAGGATTGTCAACATAATTCAACCAAGCCAACGGATCTGATTGAATTATGTTACTAAATATTTCAATTGCATATGGCTCTTTGATGTATACGTCTGCATAATTCGTGGCAATCAACGGTGTTTTTTTTGCAACTTGACGGGCTGCTTTTTCTAGCACTTCTTTTCCATATGGCTCTTTCGCATATATCTCTGCATATTTCAAGGCAGACAATGGAGATTTTTCCGCCGCCATTAATATCACTTCTTTTGTATAGAGTTCTTCTTTATATCCGTCTGCATATCTCAAAGCAGATCCTGGCGCTTTTTCCGCCGCCATTAATATCACTTCTTTTGCATAGGGCTCTTCTTTATACCTGTCTGCATATTCTAAGGCATACTTTGGATCTTTTTCCGCTGCTTGGCGGGCTGCTTTTTCTAGCATTTTCCTGCCTTCTGCCGTGAATTTCATTTCGTTTCCGTATTTCAGAACTTTCTTAAAAGTTCCCCCTTCATCTTCAATTAATTTAAACCATTTTTCATACTGAGAGTTTTTGTGTTTTTCTTCATGTATGCTGCCTGATATTGTTGACCCCAAAACCATTCTTTCTTCTCTCAAAGAATCGTCGATTGCTCGCCTCTCAGATTCCAATCTTGTTGAAAGAATCTGTTCTTGTGATATTTCAGGAGATTTTTTTGGATTTTCAGACATATTATATTATTTTAAAGTTAATCTTTGTATTATACCATAAAATTTTATTATTTTCAATTAGATATTAACCAAAAATCGTATCTTCTGCTGATTTGAATAGAAGTAGGTTCTAATTGCCCGCCTGGGGCGGGTAGACTGTTTACTCCCTCCCGCCATGCTTGAAAAAGGTGGCTTGGGGAAGCTATTTTGAATGTATGTATGGATGGCTGTTGACTTTGTGGTTAGGGTACGATATACTGTAAATTAATCTATCGTACCCTGACTTAATTATGTATCTTTCTCTAAAAACAATTAAATCTTTGGAAGAGAAGCTGAAGTTGCTTAATGATTTTAGGCCTCTGGAGCCGACCGTGCTACGCAAAATTAAGGAACAATTTGAGCTGGAGATGACCTATAACTCGAATGCGATTGAGGGCAACTCCTTAACACTTAAAGATACTTTTTGGGTAATCAATGAAGGGCTGACGATTAAAGGAAAACCTCTAAAAGACCATTTGGAAGCCAAAAATCACAAAGAGGCGTTGGATTTTTTGTATGAAGTAATAGAAAAGGACAAGAAAAATACCATTTCCGAGCATTTTATTAAACAGCTCCATCAACTGGTAGTTAAGGATTCTCAAAATGATATAGCTGGTAGATATAGGGGTGGGGACGTTTATATCTCCGGGGCAGATCACAGGCCGCCGAGTTTTCTGGATGTGCCTCATTTAATGAGAGACTTGTTGAATTGGCTTACTGAGAATCGCAAGAAGCATCATGTTGTTGAATTGGCAGCGTTGTTGCACCATAAAATGACCAATATTCATCCGTTTTGGGATGGAAATGGTAGAGTGTCGCGTTTAGTAATGAATATTTTGATATTGGAAGCGGGTTATCCTTTAGCTATTGTGTTAAAGAATGATAGGAAGAGGTACTATCGGGTTTTGGCCGAGGCCGATAAGGGATCTTTTAAACCAATTTGTGAATTTATTGCGCAATCCGTTTTGCGGGGGTTGAACATTTATTTGAAATTGCTGAGCCCACCTAAGTCAAAACAGGGGAAATTTGTAAGCCTTAAAGAATTAGCGAAAGATTCTCCTTACTCCTCGGTGTATTTAAGAAAGCTGGCTACGCAGGGTAAGTTGGAGTCTTTTAAGGAAGGTCGGAATTGGCTTTCTTCTAAGGAGGCTTTGAAGAATTATATTGAATCTATTGATAAGAAGTAGGTTCTAATTGCCCGCCTGGGGCGGGTAGACTGTTTATTCCGTTCCGCTATGTAAAAAAGAAAGAAATTTTAAGGCTCAAATTCTTAAGTCCATAAAACCCTTAGCGAGCCGCGAAACGCCCCAATAGGATCGTGATCGCGAGCAGCAGCCTGAACCACGTAAACGTCACCGTCATCACGATTACCACTGAGCGCATCACCAGCTTCTCTGGTTGCTTCATCAGTTAAAAGCCAGCTCCAAGTTTGACTATCAAAGTTACCTTTACGTTGAAGTACTTCCTTGTATTGAGCTTTAGACATCAATTTAATTCCCATAGCCTCAGCTAATTCAACTGCACTCCCGTTAAATTTCTCGTCGGGATAATTTTCTTTTAGCCAAGTAGCTGCCTCTGCATCATATACACAGTTTCTCGCACCTGATGGTGTTTCTATTGAACATGTACCAATGTCAAAACCACTATCATCAAAGTTATAAACATCAGGCCTATGACCTTGAGCTTCCATTTGGTTAATGCTCCAAAGAGCTTCTGGATTTGCCTCTAAAGCTGTTTTTACTCTGTTCCAATCACAGCCTTTGTGTAAATGACTGTTAGCGTCAAATCTTGTTCGCAGAGTGCTTAGAGTGAGTTCTGCGGCTTCTGGGGATAGTTGTCTTTGAGTAGCGTCAGCAAGTTCAACATTAACAACAGACTCACCTTCTGCCTCCGGCAATGAAAATGTCCCTTGAATACCTGCTGAGGCAAGTAGTCTTTTTACTAACGCTAAAGTTTCACCTCTGCGGTCGCGTAGAACTTCGGTAATTTCCACGTCACCTTCCGATAATATTGCCTGTGCAGCAGCATCTCTAACCTCTGGACTTACAGTTGTTGCAACTTCTACAACTGCCTCATCTGCGCCGCCTGTTTGTACGTCTGTAGCTGATTTCAATTTCATATGGTTCGCATTATAAATTTTAAGATTTAATCTTTAACAAATTTGCATAGTTTGTCAATCTATACTCATTCTCTTAAAAACCACTTTGAAAGTTCGGTCTTTCCTGCGCCAGGTGAGCCAGCCATAAAAATTGAGAGCGGACTTGTATCAGGCAAACAAATCAAATCACCTGCAAAGTCTTCTTTGATTTTTTTTATTAGCTTTGATAAAAGCTATTGCTTCTTCTTGGATATTGCTCATGCTCATACTGTTTGATGATTGTGCTTGAAGAATACATTATTGATTATTGCCAATAAAAGCTTATTTTTAATATTCCTTGGTTACTTCGGCAATGAACCAGATTTTAATTGTGTTCACCTAATTAATACGTTCCTTTTATTTTGCAGTCTGCATTAGGATTTGGATTTGCAGGATAGGAGACAAGGGGATCGGATAGCGTATCTGAGCCCTCAAGAGCTTTTAAAAGATCAAGGCCAACCGGCACTGTCCCACTTTTTTTAACGTCCCAACAATCTGTAGTCCACTGGCCAGTTTCTTGGCCATTGAATTTTATCTTACAGGTTATTTCGTCGACATCACTAGGGCTACCTATACAAAAATCTCCCACTCTCTTTATTTTTGCGGCTACAGACTCTGCTTCTCTGTCTACTGCAGTAGAGCCTCCCACGGCTTCGCATCCGGCCCCTGAAGCGAGGGCTCCAGCCATGGCTAGTGCACTGGCTACTTGTCTAACACGTTTAGGCATTTTCATGATGTGAGGATTACAATTAGTATGTTTTATTATATCATCTTGGTTAATTTTGTCAATGGAGGCATTTGCTAATGGGGAGATTGATCTATGAAATACGTTCTAATTGCCCGCCTGGGGCGGGTAGACTGTTTATTCCGTTCCGCTATGGAAAAAAGAAAGGAATTTTAAGGCTCAAATTCTTAAGTCCATAAAACCCTTAGCGAGCCGCGAAACGCCCCAACAGGATCGTGACGGTAAGCAACCCACTGACCCACGTAAACGTCATCGCCAAAACGATAACCGTAGAGCGCATCACCAGCTTCTCTGGTTGCTCGATCAGTTAAAAGCCAGCTCCAAGTAGTTCGACTACCAAATTTACCTTTACGTTGAAGAACTTCCTTGTATTGAGCTTCAGACATCAGGCTAATTCCCATAGCATCAGCTAATTCAACTGCACTCCCGTTAAATTTCTCGTCGGGATAATTTTCTTTTAGCCATGCTGCTGCCTCTGCATCATATACGCAATTTCTTGCACCTGCTGGCGTTTCTTCTGAGCAAGTACCAATGTCAAAACCACTATCATCAAAGTTATAAACATCAGGCATATGTCCTTGTGCTTCCATCTGATTAACACTCCAAAGGGCTTCTGGACTTGCCTCCAGAGCAGTTTTTACTTTGCTCCAGTCACAGCCTTCGTGTAAATGGTCATTTGTCTTAAATCTTGATTCGAGGGTGCTTAGAATGCGTTCTGCGTCTTCTGGTGATAGTTGTCTTTGAGTAGCGTCAGCAAGTTCAACATCAACAACAGACTCATCTTCTGCCTCTGGCAATGAAAATGCCCCTTGAATGACTGCTGAGTCATGGAATCTTTGTACTAACGGTACAATTTCACTTCCTTCTTTATCCAAAACTTCGGTAACAACCCTAACCTCTGGGCTTTCAGTTGTTGCAACTTCTACAACTGCCTCATCTGCGCCGCCTGTTTGTACGTCTGTATCTGATTTCATATTGTTTGATGTTAAATTTTAAGATTTAATCTTTAACAAATTTGCATAGTTTGTCAATCTATACTCATTCCCTCCTGCCATGTCTTTGAAACCTTTAAAAAAGGTTTCAACGTTTCCAAAATAGCGGTTGTTCACAAAAACATTTCCTCCTTAAGCTTCGTGCTTTTTGTTGGCAGGGAACCCTCCAAAGGCGGGCAGGCCCTCCAAAAGCGGGCAGACACGAAGCCTACCACAAAAAACTAACTTAAGTGTGATCGGAAAGTTTTTACTAACTCTTTTTTTAGGGAGGTGGGCGGGTTGCGTATTGACGTTGTCACTACGCTGCTGTATAATTTGGATACACTAATAAATTTCACAATGTCTCAAATACAATTACGGATAGATCAAAAAACAAAAGATTCAGCCAAAAAAGTGCTTGATAAAATTGGTATCGATATGAGCTCTGCTATCAAAGTTTATCTGAAGCAGATTATTATAACAAAAGGGATACCTTTTCCTTTGTTGACTGAAAATGGCTTTACTCCTGAACAAGAGAAGGCTGTTTTAAAAGCTTCCGCAGAAGCCAAGGAGAGCAAAAATGTTACTAAAGTTATGAGCACAAAAGAGGCTATTGATTATTTGAACGCACTTTAATGAAAATACGGTATCATAAGAATTTTGAGAAAAAATTTAAAAAACTTTCCCCTGATGTGAAAAAGAACGTTGTTTCTGCTGTGAGAATTTTTTCAAAAAACCCTTTTTATACTGCGCTTAAAAACCATCCCTTAAAAGGTTCACTTAAAGGTAAGCGCGCTTTTTCGGTTACTGGCGATGTGCGAATAATTTTTGAAGAGTATGATGGCTATGTTTTGGTCATCATGTTGGACGTTGGAACTCATAATCAGGTTTATTAGAGATAAAAAAACGTTCGGAAAGAGTTTACTCCCTCCCGCCATGTCTTTGAACAAGATTCGATGATGGAACTAACAATTAGGTTTATTAAATATCTGAAACGGTATCAGATGCGGGTTCATGTTCTTCCATAACGCCTTCTAATAACCCTCTTTTTATAATTACCATATGTTCGTGTGGAATATGCCCATGAGAGTTTCTTTGCCTTAATGCAAAGTCTATTCTTTTTACAAATTTACAGATTTGTTCTTGCAAGTTTACATTTACACCTTTTGTGACGCATAGTTTGAGAAATGCTAATTTTATTACCCTGAGAAGCCTGAAGTAGTATTCTCCATAATCACAATTTTTACTTTTTTCATTAAAAATGCGTTTAATCACTTCTTGAGCATTTTCCATGGTTGATAATTCCCCCAATTCCAAAACCCACCCCATTACATGCTCTACACTTTTCTGTGAAAGTTTTGTCTCCCTTGCTAAACTATACAAATGTTTAATTTCTAACATTGTCTTTGATAATGCTCCTCCTTCTGTAACTGTTTCTTGTGAATCCGAATCACTTTCCTGTTTCAATTTTTCAATTCTGTACTCATTCCCCCTAACTTCCAATTTCAATCCTAATCTCGCTAAAGTTTCAGAATTTTGAAGATGAGTGATTGCCCTCTTGACTTCATTAAATCCTTCTCCAATAGATTGTGCTATTTCATTAACGTTTTTAAATGCGCCTCCTTCTGCGTCACAACAAACAGCTAAAAAAATTGCAACTTTGCCTGTTGGCAACACTTGATGCAAAAATCTAGCTTTGTTTTTAATTACCACCATAGAAACTGGCTGCGATTGTATGCGTGGATTTTTTAGATAGTCTGTAACTAAAGATGGAGATGAAGAAGCTAATTTACGTTTGATCCTATAGCGTGTTATGCCTTTAACCTGCTTTTTTTCAAATGTGATTTGATGATCTCCCAAAATAACTGCACATTTTGTTAAAAGGTATCCAAAATATTTTGAATTGAATTGAAAATTTCCTAATTCTTTAATTGTTTCAATGGTGTAATAGGATTCATCTTCATCAGCTTTTTTTGCAAGAAACATTATAATCGCTAGTTCTCTTTTTGTTAAACGAGCGGAAAGAATTGATTCAACCTGAGACTCTAGAGGTGAGTCGTTTAATAAAGCTACACTTTCGCTATCATCTCTTTTTTGTTCTTCAAATTCTCTACCTACAATATGTAATCTTAGCATCAATTCTCTATTTTGCTCTTCTAGTGCTGCGACCATTTCTTTTAGTCTAACCGCTTCCACCGTGGCATTCAATGCTCTAACTACGGCATTTTTTTTATCTTCTTCTGCAACCTCAAGCTGCATTTTTAATTGAGCAACCTCAGCAACATCTAGAACACTTTTTACTTGCCTCTTATATACTTCCGAGATAGCTGTAACTTTTTGATTCTGATTAAAAAGGTTGTTTGTGGTTTCACTATTCTCCAAAATTATTTGAACGCTTTGATTAGAACTTCCAATAAATGCGATGCCATTTCTTACAAAAATTTTTGCATCCAGAGGTTTTAATTTTTCATTGAGACTATTGATAGCTAAGATTATTTCATCTTCTAAAATATTAATTGCCTGAGTTATGTCTGTGATTTTTATACCCAAAAACTCATTCAATATCGACTCAAGAACATATTTTTCAAGTGGAGATATATTACTACTTTTGCATAGTTTTAAAACTTTAGTATGCAATTCTTTTTGAGAGGCAAATTCATTATCACCATCATTATCTTCGTACCCCTGTACAAGTTCCCCCCATTGGTCACTGAATATTTGACCATTAGAGTGACGACTCCACTTTCTAGGACTTGCTAGATATAAAGCATTTGACCCCAGAGTCCATTCGTCCCTATGTGTAAAACTAGGCGAAGCTAAATTTTCATTTACTCGTAAATCACTGAACGGTTTTGACTTCCAAACGCTTCTAAAATTAAAGCTATTGAGGGGTTTTCCAGATTCCAAAAAACGATCCTTCATATGACCACGCTCTACTGTACGGGGAAGTCCTGCATCTAAAAATTGTTGTAGGAAAAACTCTTGAATACTACCACTTCTTGCCTGAGATAAGGCTTTCTCAACCTCTTCTGACGTTGCTGAAATGAGCGTAAAAATGTGTGCATTTAAAACATCTCTTTTTTTGATTGATACACTACTTGAGACTAAGGGCTCTTTAGATGGCGATACTGGTATTTCTGGTTGTGGTTGTGCTGGCTGTAGTTGTGCTGGCGAGAGTGAATCCATTTTTTTTATTATAGGAGGCGGATTCTATTATGTTTTAATTCAGTAGTCAAAACATAAATTAGTTATCTCTCTTTGTTGATTATTTTTTATCAACATCTTCTATAGCCTTCTCAATAGCACCTTTGAGACAAAGTACTAAATTGTGCCCTTCGTCTGTTGGAGCGGTTGTAAATTCTTGCATTGGTTTTGATGGAGTTGCTTTGCCGGCTCCGTAAACTACAGTTTCGACAGTCACATTTTCAGTTGGAGCGCAGGGAATGCTTATAGATTTGTTGCCGCCGGAATAATGATCATGACAATCTTGTTCGCAAAACTCAAAACCATATGATGCGCCTGCACATTCAGCATCGGTTATTGTGTTTGATGAAGGTGAGGTTGACCTTGTCCACGTAAATTCTGTCATTTCTGGCTGTTCACGGATTATTACCGCACCTAAATGCGAACCTTCATCTATAAGTCTAAATCTTTCATTGGCAGTAATTAACTCAACTCCACTTTGAAATTGCATAGATGGCGCCTTAAGTTCGTTTGGGTGCAATTGCATTTCCTCCTTAACTCTTTTAATAACAGAAAGTCCTTTATCGCGAATGTCACGAAGAGAAGTGTCTAAGATTTGATTACATGGGTCTTGATCTTGGCCTGTGGCGTATCTCCATCGAGATTAACTGAGGCATCGGCCTGTGCAAAATTTTGCCCTTCTGGAAAGGCGTCAGAACAACCGCTAAGAAGTGATAATGTTAATAATGATTGTGCAAATTTTTTCATGGTTTCTTTTTTAGGAAGCTTGCTATTTTGAAGGGTTTTTGTTGTTTTGTCAAGAGGGGGGGTGTTTGCGGTGATTATGCAACATTTTGGCGGAAATGCCTAATATATCCCTGGGATGGAATTTTTGGCTGTGATGGATTTTGGAGATTTTTTTTCGTGGGGAAATGTGGGCGAAGTTGAATTTTTTGAGTTTTTTGATGGAAATAAGTGGGGGCGCGCGTCAGAGGGCTTTTATGGCATTTTAGGGTTGAATTCTTAGCGTTAAAATCTATGTATTTTTGGCTTTCTGCTGCGGATTTTGGCTTGATTTTTCTGATGAATTTTGCTAATGTTT
>Ga0066639_10003685_pt1 | contig 13230 bp, 12 predicted proteins | sample CryGeyCG2114_010_2_FD_59504 | JGI IMG/M metagenome (GOLD analysis project Ga0066639, IMG submission 59504) | Groundwater microbial communities from aquifer - Crystal Geyser CG10_big_fil_rev_8/21/14_0.10 | ecosystem: Environmental > Aquatic > Deep subsurface > Groundwater | place: USA: Utah...
ATTGAGCCCAAGCGTACAGAGGCAGGAGACCGGGTTTACTCTGGAGAGGATCTGGGAAAGCTTCGTCTCTTTGCAGAACTCACCAGTGCTGGTCACCAGATTGGAAAGATTTCGCGCCTCTCAGTAGAAGAACTGCGAGAGCTTTTAAGAAGAAGTCGGCAGGTGCATCCCAGACATGAGGATGCCAGAGTTCAGGCACAAAAGTTTTCAGTCCGGATTTTAGCGGCTTTAAAAGAATACGATATAAAAGAAGTGAGCGAAGCTTTAATCCAAGCTCGTTTAATTATGAGTACCAAGGACTTTTTACTCTTTTTTTGCACTACCCTTTTTCATGAACTAGGACAATTATCTCGGTCTCATGATTTTTGTGTCGCTCAAGAGCATTTGGTTTCAGCACTGGTTCGCGATCAAATCTTAAAAATTCAAATGCCAGGTCCTCGATTTGATCGCAGAATTGCATTTGCCACTCGCGATGGGGACTATCATGAGTTTGGAATCTTGATTGCAAACTTTCTTTTTAGGATTTACGGATATGACACCTATTATTTTGGGGTCAATTTACCGGCTGATGCCCTGGCAGATGCGGTGAAGGAGTTGAGACTTTCTAGTTTAGTTTTAGGTAGTGTTCAAACGTCCTCCCCGGAAGAACTTGAAAAAGAAATTCAGCTTTACTTGAGCTCTTTAGATGCCAAATTAGAGGGGAGGTTGAGCGTGTATGTAGGGGGAGTGGAGTCTGTAGGGAATCCCCTTAGCCGTGCGGCGCTTTACTCCAATCTTGTTGTGCGTGTGATTCCCACGCTCTTTGAGTTAAATGAACTGATTGAAACTGGGCAAATTTAAAAGAGGCAGGGACAACTTGTCTCGCAGATTGTCGAGTTTTTACCTCTTTTTTGCCTCAGTGGGAGTTAAAAGCAGCAAGGCTTTGGTACAGTCGTTGCTCTCTTTAGAAGTGAGAAGTTAAACATGAAGGAGTGCCATTATGGTGAAAGTGGTGAGATTAAAATGGGTTTGGATTGCACTCGCAGTGCTTTTTCTTCTTTTTGCAATCAATAGAGGAGTGTCTTCAAAAGATGAGGCCTCTACTGTAGGAGAAAGCCAAGAGTTTCGTGGGAAAGTCCTTGAAGTGATCCATCCAAAGTCAGATGAGGGGGTCGACATTTTACGATTAAAACTCCAGGATGGTGAGCGTGTGATGACAGTTGATTTTGAGGCAAGCCTTGTCCAGTCCCTGAGGGGGGCTCATTTTGCTGCAGGAGATGAGGTTTATGGAATTGGAATTCGACTCAAAGGGGAGTCTAACTCCTATCTCGCCCAAAAAGTTCAAAAGAAAAAAGAGTAAAAATTACACGTTTTAGGTTGAAATCTGTCACTACCCTCGGTAGAAGGCTCATCTTGGTTTGAAGCAATAGGGTCTCGGTGAAATTCTCCATTGGGGCGTTATAAGCCATTCTTTGTGAATCAGCTCAGTGCGATTCGTGCTGGCTATCTTATAGATTGAAGCTTCCAGTCTAGTGTCTTAAGGAGTAACTCATGTCTGTTCTAAGAACGGTTCTTATCGTATTTTCTGCTTTTTTATTCACGCAAAATCTCATAGCCCAAGAAGTTGAAACCCCTTTTCGAGTGGGGAGTGAGCTTTACACGGTTGCAGCCCACATCACTGTGATCTCGGGAGAGGAGCTAGAAAAGGCTTCGAGTGTGATCGAGGCTCTAAAGGGCATTCCAGGGGTTCAGGTACGCAGCTATGCCGATAATGGTGTGAATACCATTGTAGATTTAGGAGGCTTTGGAGAAACAGGAAATCTCAACGTGGTCCTTCTAGTGGATGGAATTCCTCAAAATACGCCAGATTTAGCAGGGATTATTTGGACAGACCTCCCGCCAGTGAGCTCGATTGAGCGGATTGAGATTTTAAAAGGCCAAGGCGGAGTCCTTTACGGAGACCACACAACTGGTGGGGTGGTGAATGTGATCACTAAAAATAGAACAGGCTTATCCTCTTCAGCTTTATCAATCATTCCTCGAGTCGAGATCCAAAGCTTTGGCTACAAACGAGGAGAAGTCACAGTCAGTAAGCAATTTGACGAATTCTTTTTTGGACTCACTCACTCCGAAAGAAAGCAGGATGGCTATCGCGAAAACGGAGGGGACCGTGGCCAAGACACACAACTCAATTTGGGGATGGGTAATCCAAATAAAGGGTTTTCTGTTTCATTGAAGCTAGGAAGAAATGACGATGAATACGGACTCCCAGGGACACTTTCTCAAGAAGATTTGGATGCGGGAAGAAGTCCCAGAGAAACAAATGAGCCAGAAAACCGTGCGACACGAAATTCAACTCAAGCAACTTTAGTGACCACTTACTCTTTTAATTCAAATCAACAAATCAAAGTGAATGTGAGCGTGAAAGAAAGAGATTCATTTTTGCACTATGATTGGGGTAGTGGGTTTGTGACTGATTTTGACTATTCCGATAAAACTCAGTCAGTGAGTCCTCAATACCACATCGTTCAACGAGTTTTGGGTCTTGAAAACAGCATTACCATTGGAGCCGATTTTTTAAATACAGACCGCAGTGTTCAGGAAAATGGGACGCTTGAACCGATGGATTTTTCGAGAAAAGAAAAGGGCACTTTTGTGTCTAATTCAATTCAAGTGATGCCAAACGTTTTTTTGAATTTAGGATTGAGGCGCTCTCAAGTTCGCTACAATTTTAAAGACGAAACCGTTCAGCACGACTTGAGCGCAGGAAATGTCGGTGTGGCATTTCGATTTAAGCCACAAAGCAGGCTTTACCTTGCTTATGATCGTTCTTTTAGAACACCAGTTTCAGATGAACTCACCACTGTTGAGTTTAACCCGGAGACCTATGAAGTTTCGACCAGCATCAATCAGAGTTTAAAGCCTCAAATCACAAAAACTCTTCAATTGGGGTTACAGCACCAGATTTCTAGAGAACTCAGTGCTGGAGTGATGATCTTTCAGATTAAAAATGAAAATGAACTCTTTTTTGACCCCATCAACGGGTTTAGCAATCGAAACCGAGACAATACCACTCGTCAGGGAATTACTATAGAAGCCGCTGCTCGGATCTTGAATGAGCGTTTGAATCTTTGGGGGAACACGACTCTCATGAGGGCAAGGCTTGGAGCGGATGCTTCAGATCCATTTGAGGGAAATCAGATTCCAGGTGCCACTCTCCGTTCAGCCAATGCGGGGATGAATCTTCAGGCCACGAAGTCTCTTCTTTTATCTGCTGTGACTCATTGGCGAGGGAAATACACGAGCTTCAGCGATTGGGGTAACACGCTTCCAGAAGCTCCCAATTACTTGGTTGTTGATCTTGGCACGACCTGGAAGGCTCGAAATTGGCTCATCATGCGAGGTGGGATTGATAATTTATTCAATCGAAGAAACACCGATTTCACATTCTATGGGAACCAACAGTATCCGAGTACGGGGAGAAGATTTCGACTTCAATTCGAAACCCCAGTCCACCGACACTAAAAGATTTTCTCTTAATTTTTGGCGGGTCCATTTGATGGTCTCGCCGATTGCAGTTTAGAAAAGTGTGTAAAAAATACAGTTCGCGACTTAAATAAAACTCCTATTCTTTTATTGCTTTAAAATGGATCTTGAATTTATGCTTCTCTTCGATTAACGAAGCAAGGCGGTCGTCAGTTGTAGGGGAGAATATGGGAAACGGGTTTTCACCATTTAAAATCATTCGAGGAATTTTTTTTCTCATTTTACTTTTCTTTTTGTTAGTTCAGATAAGCCAAAAAGTGAGCGCAAGTGAAGAAAAAGATCCTCTCACCCCTGGTGGGGATTCCTTCTGTGGGCAAGGACTCCATCATGGGGCCACAAAGACGCATCGAGTCTAGGCCTTCTCTTCTAGATCGTCTACATTGAGCCATCCAAACTTTTTAGGGGATTTTCTAGGTGTGGGTTCGAGTTCGGCGACTGACCATCATTGCACTTTTATTCACGATTCAGGGTGCGAGTGCCGTTGCTAAAGATCCTCCGTCTCTTCTCTCAGAACGCGATACTTTTTTTACAGACTTCCAATTGGGGGTGAGTTCTGGGAGTGGGCCTTCAGAGAGCCGAGGGTGGCAGACCCCTCCCAAAGAGCCATTCTCGCAGAAGCTCCTTGTGGTTCCGCGAGTCGTTTTAGCAATTCCAAAATTTGTCTTAAACCTCATTTTTCAGCCACTGCTTGCACTTGGACGGGTGATTCAAAAACATGCCGTGATTGAACATGTGATGGATTTTCTCTACAACGATTCAAGGACACTTGGGATTGTGCCAACAGCAAAGCTTGCAAGTGGAGTGGGTCTTTCGGGAGGAGCGAAACTTAAATATAAAAGTAAACCGCATGGAAAAGGAGGAAATGAAGCTCACTTAGAAACGCGCTGGGGTAAGTACCGCCATCATTTTTATGAGGCGGCTTATGAGGGAAAGGTCTTTGAAGGAATGCCCATTCGCTTTAGTTCGCGAGCGCGCCTAGAATCCTACCCCCTTCTTCGTTTTTATGGATACGGAGATGTAGACACAGGAAAGAATGGGCCGCTTCTGGGGCCGCGAGATTCAAATGTGTTTACGCGCTACCGAGAGGATCGTTTCCTCGCTGTTTTAAAGGGGGAGATTGAAACGGAAACAGAAAGTGAGTTTTTAAAGCCTGGATTTTCTCTGATTTATAATGACCGAGATTACGCCGGAAAAATAGGAAACCACAATCCAGACCCCTCAATAGAGAAAGTCTATAACCCGTCTCAGATTAAAGGCTTTTCTCAAAACGTTAAAACCTTAGAAGTGACCGGAGACCTTGAGCTCGATTTTGTCGATTATCCAGGTCAGCCCTCTGAAGGACATGAGTTCTCTGGGTTTTTTGGAGGCGTGCCCACTCAAAGCGGGATTGGGTATTTTCATTATGGGTTTGAAGAAAAGGTCTTCATCAATTTATACCGAAAAAATCGAGTCCTTCTTTTAAGAGGGATGCTCGAAGCGGTGGACGGGAGTGAAGAGCGTTTGCCGTTTTTTGCACTTCCTAGGTTAGGGGGAGCAAATCGCTTAAGGGGCTATCCGACGGATCGATTCAGAGATGAGCGAGTGGGAGTCGGAACACTGGAATACCACTATCCGGTTCACCAGTATGTGATGGGGGAACTTTTCTTTGAGGGCGGGACGTTTTCAAAAACCTATTCAGATCTTGGGAGTGATTGGAAATTTGGTGGGGGATTTGGATTTTTGATCGGCACAAAAGAGGATTTAAAATTTAAACTCGATTTTGCCTATGGGGATGGCTATCAGTTTTCTCTTTCTTTAAATCCAACCGAAGCTTTTTACCGTCGGGAGCGCCAACTATGAAGAAATCCGTTTGGTGGGTCTTCCTCGTTTTGTGGTATTTTTGCGTGGTCTCCTGTGGGAGTGTTCCGACAAAAGAGGGGGAGGCGTTATTTAATCAGGCCCCAATCGTTTGGTCTGTGGATGATCAAAAAAATATTGAAGAACCTGAAGAAACGGAGTTTTGGTTAGCTGATTATTTTGATCTCTTTGTCACTCGTTCGATGACAAGAACACTTGAACTCCGCACAGATCAACCGGCTCTTGACACGAATGCCTTGGATGAGGTTCCTAATAGCAGCTGGTTTACCAATCGCATCGGAGTTCGAAAACTCACTTCACGTGAGATGGCCAGAGGCTCCAATGAAAATGGGCCTCCTGAATTACCCCTAGTGGTCACAAAAGGAAAGGTCTTGGGGGGGAATCCTGGTTTTTTTGTCAAAGACCGCCGAGGAAAACTCTTTATTATTAAGTTTGATACAAAGAGAAACCCAGAGCAGGAAACCGCTACGAGTGTGATCGTGAATCGCATTTTCTGGGCTCTGGGATACAATGTTCCTTCGGACACCGTCTTTCATTTTTGTCGTAAAGACATTTCAGTTTCAGAGAAGGCCACTCAAAAAAACAAATTAAACGAAAAAATAAAAATGACAGATGAGAATTTAGATAACATTCTAAAACAATCTCCAGAGTTAAAGCCAGGCTGTTATCGCGCTAGCGCGAGTGAATTTTTGGATGGAGTGCCTAAGGGAGGGTTTTCTGCCGAAGGGACGCGTCCAGATGACCCAAACGATCAAATTCCCCACGAGCATCGCCGAGTTTTAAGGGCTCTTCAGGTTTTCTCTGCTTGGACTGGGCACACGGATATCAAAACAGAGAACACGCTCGATATGTATGTAAATGAGGGGGGAAGAAAGTATCTCAAGCATTACCTTGTAGACTTTGGAGAAGCACTTGGAGCGCATGCTTCTGAGAAGGAGCGCTATGAGGATGGTTGGGAACATCTCTTTGATTGGGATAAACAACTCCTCTATTTTTTGAGCTTTGGACTCTGGAAGCGCCCCTGGGAAGATCGAAAAGACACTAAATGGAAATCCATCGGCCCCTTTGTTTCAAAACCCTTTGATCCAGAGGCTTGGAAAGAGGTCTATCCATTTTGGCCACTTCATGAGGCAACTGATGAGGACCTTTATTGGGCGACAAAACTCATTATGCGTTTTAATCGAGCTGATCTTCAGGCCATTGTGAAAGAAGGGCAACTTTCAAACCCCGAGGCTTCTGAATATTTGGTTGAAACGCTTTTAAAAAGAAGGGACGCCATTGCAAAAGCCTTTTTATATAAAGTCTCTCCACTTGATTACTTTAGGATGAAAGAAGGTCGGATTTGTGCCGTCGATTTGGGGCAGGCGGCGGGCTTGAGCGAGAAGAGCACCCTTCAACGAATGGATTCTGAGGGAAAGAAAGTCGAAGCGGAATTTCCGACCGCAAAAGAAGGGGATCTTTGCTTCCCACTTCTTAAAAAGATGGGCTATGCGAAGGATCGCCTGAGAATTGTGGTCGACGCTCCCGTTCAAAGGTTTTTGCCTCTACTGGAGCTTCACTATGTGAATCGCGAACGTCCAAAAATCCTGGGCCTCATCCGTAAACTTCCATAAATTTTCATTGGTCGCGACTTTTTGTCGCTTTTAAATTGTCTATTTTGCCACATAAAAATCTGCGATTGAGCATTGTGGGCGGTCTAAGGGTGGCACGACACTTGCAATAACTTTTAAATGAAAAGGGGACTTGGCGCAAAAACTATAAGTGTCAAAAGGAGGCGATGTGTTTGCTAAATTAAATCAGTGGATTGTTATTTTAATGACGAGTTTTTTAATGAGCGCGAGTGTGAGTGCAGCACTTAAAAAAGAGCCTGTGCCAGCTTACAGTAAGATGTGTGCCTACAGCGTGATGCAAGGGGATACTCATACGATGGGTAGTGACCAAATTTCAGTGACCTATAAAGATCACACTTACTACTTTTCAACTGAAAAGAGTCGAGATCAATTTATAGAAAACATCCGCTCTAATATTTCTCGTGCGGATCAAGTTTGGGAAGCAAGGCCCGTCTATGACCGTCGATGAGTCCCGATACAGGAGTTGAGGGACTCCCACTTCTCAGAGCAGGAGTTTGATTGAGGGTCTTTTTTGCAGATATCTAAGCTTTCATTATAAAGAGAGAAGCAGGGAGCGGGTATTTTATTTTCAGCACTGAGTGTTTGCATAAATTCCTGCAACTTGTCTTTACTCAGATCCTGAATGTAGGGGATGAATCGGTCAGTGCCTCTGGTGCTCATGCGCTTTTCTTTGATGAGAACGAGGGTGTAAATAGCGGAAGTCAAAATGACAATAATCCAAAATCCTTGAGTGAATTTTTTTGAAGTCTTCATTTTTTAGATTCTAGCACGTTTTTCAGCTAGGCCCTTCGGTTTTGAATTTTTCTAGTCAGAAGAGAGTGGCTCTCCTTTATAAGCCATTTAAAGTCTCTAAAGATCCCTCGATGCAAGAGAAAAAGAGGAAGTAGAAAGGTAATCTGGTAGAGGAGCATTTGAAGAAAGAGATGAAGGTTCAAGAAGTAGGTTCTAAAAATTTGAAAATTGAGAAATCCCACCCCGTATAGGAATACCCATTTTGTGAAAACGCGGGATTCAAAGTATTCTCGGGTGACGATGAGTGTGAGGAGTAGAGCCAAAAATTCAGTGAGTATCGCGCCGTAGAAGTAACCTCTGATTCCAAAGTGTGAAGTGAAGTAATAAATAGAAGAAAAATTTAAGAGGAGGTAAAAGATTTCGATAGTCATCCGGTTCATTGTTTTACCTGTAGAATTTAGAATGGATTCATTTAGAAATCGGAGCATCGTGAGAGAAACGAGAAAACAAGCAAGTGGAAAAATAGGAAGGCTTTTCAGCCAGACTTCTTTAAAAGCAAATTCAATACCTGCCTTTGAACAACACATGATGGCAAAAGCGATATAAATTAAAAAGAGACTTGTCACCTCAAGACCTCGAGTGGCGAGGTGTTTAAAGGAATCTTTATTTTCTTGAAGAAGCGAAAGAGAAGGAAAAAAAATTTGATTATAGATCATGACGATAGAAATCGGAATGCTGCTGATTCCCACCGTCCAAGTGATGAGCCCTGCATCGTGGGTAGAGAGATTTTTAAGAACGACAATCGGAAAAACAAGGCCCTTTAGACTCCCAATAATACTACTGAGCTGAAATGTGAATGCGTATTTCAAGTGAGGTTTGATCGCTTGGAATTTTAAAGTAAGAGAAGGAAAATAGGGATTGAAGCGATAAACTAAGAAAGTACCACAGATATTCCTTGCGAGAATTGCGATGATAAAGCTCCAGGTCCCATAACCTAGCTTTGCTAGAACAATTTGAACGAGGTAGAGAAGAGAAGTTTCTATCACCTCTACTTTTGCAAGATTTCGAAATTGAAGTTTTCTTCTAAGTAACATCTCTGGCATGTAGCGAATGGTGTAGATGGGAATTGAGGAAGCGAGGACTCGGAGCATTGAGATTCCTCGATCTCCTAAATTATAGGCGTTGGCCGCATAAGGTGCTGCAAACCAGAAAATGAGAAAAATCACGATGGCTTGAGTAAAGTTGAGAAGGGTCGTCGTGTGCAGTTCTTCTCGGCTGGGGTCTTCTTTTTTCTGGGTGAGTGCTCCCCCCATCCCGAAATCTGTAAAAAAAAGTGCCGCACCAATCCAGTAGTTTAAAACAGCAAATTCTCCGTATTGAGTGGGCTCAAGCCAGAGAGAAAGGAAATAGACAGACGCGACCCGAAGTCCGTTAATGATGATGGTCCTGAGGAGCAAGTGAGCAAAACCCGTTTTACTGCTCTCGTGGATGGATTTCACATCAGGCTGAATGGAGCTCATTCTGGACTTCCTAAGTTAATCTGGTTGGATAAGATTTGTCAGGAGTCTGCTGAGACTCGTATATCCTCGCGCATAGGAGGAATTGTTCAAATGTAGAAAGTAAGCTGAAAATTAGGCCAGGAATCCCATCTTTCCAGGCACTCCGTTTAAAGATTTGAATTAAAAAATAGGAGATGGGCATGAATACGATTTTTCTCAAACCGTAAGGTATTTGTGATTTATTTTCTTTTAGGGCGGCTTCTACATCTCTAAAAATAGTTTGGAGGCGTTCATGAATGCTGGGGGCAGAGAGGTGGATGATCCAAAAAGGTGCTTCTCCACAAGCACCTTGGATCAGGATTTCTTCGTGAATAGAGGCATTGTTAAAATGGCCTTTTCCCTTTTTAAAAAGCCTAATAGGAGTATCAATGCCTCTTCCGTGTCTTAAGAGACGGTTTAAGAAAATCTGTGCACGATGGAGTCGAAAGCCCATAAATAATTCAGTTTTTTGGTTGAGCCACTCTTTAAAATCTAATGTACTTTGATCGAGCCACTCATCACCATCGAGGACTAAAATCCAATCAGTTGTGAGTTGATCGATAGCAAATTGTTTTTGCTTGGCATATCCCATCCAGGTTTGATGGAGGAGTTTAGCCTGGGTACTTTTTACGATGTCTTGTGTTCCGTCAGTACTTCCAGAATCGACAACGACGATTTCATCTGCCCAAGAGATGGATTCGAGTGTTTTTCGAATCGTCCGGGATTCGTTCAAAGTGACAATGGCAACGCCAACAGTGAGAGAGGGCCTTTTGGTTTGGGTCATTTCCCTTTATTTTCGACGATTTTGGAGTAAAACTCTAGGGTTTGCTTTGCAATCTCGGTCCAGCTGTATTTTAACGTGGATTTCCAGGCAGTTTCCCTTAAAAGAGCCATTTGGGCAGGTTTTTCATTGAGAAGAATAATTACGCGCTTTGCAATTTCCTCCCAGTTCCCCAGTGGAGCCATTGAGTCTCGGGGGAGAAGAGAAGGGAGTCCAGGGGATTCATAGGCGAGCACTGGAAGTCCAGAAGCGAGCATTTCAAGGACGGAAAAGGGAAAGCCTTCGAGATAGGAAGGAAAAACCCCAATGGAAATTTTTGAAAGAAGCGAGGGGAGTTCTTCAGGAGTGTAGTGGTCTATGAGCGAAATTTTTTCTCTCACACTCGGGCTAAAGTGTTTTTTGACAGCTCTGGGGTTTTGAAAGAGGCCTTTCCATCCAAGGAGTGTAAATGAGACTTCCGGATCGTGTTGGTGAATGGCCTGAAAAATTTTTGGGAGGTCATGTGCGCCCTTTCTAAAATCAAAAGTTCCTACGAAACAAACACTCTTGGGTCGCGGATCACTGCGATTAATTTTTGAAAAAAGAGTTTGTCTTTCTTCTGAAATCCCGTAGGGGCAGACAGTGATCTTGTTTTCATCAAATCCACGGCGAACTAAAAGAGCTTTGTCTTGTGGGTTACTCACGGTGAGGTAGTCACAGGCTCGAATCGATTTTTCAGATCGATTCACCAGTTCATTTAAAGTTTTTTGGTTTTTTTTGGCATTTAAGAGGGTGGAGATAAAGTTTTTAAAGTTATTTGGCTTTGGAATCTGAGTAGTGAGCAAGTGTTGGATTAAAAGGACTGATCGAGCAACCAGGATCGGGGGGTTTAAGAAGTCTTCTCTTTGAAAGGGGAGATAATGGTAATCCAAATCAATGACGTCGTATTTTCTGGCATTTACCTGAATGTGGCTTTTAAGGGCATTCGCATAGGCCATGATCTGATTCTCACCCCTCAGTTGATAGAACTCGGGGCAAACATCGATCGGAGTGATTAAATCTGCTTCTACCCCGATTTTTTGAAGTGCTTCTTGTAGCTCGACATAGACTTTAGCTCCACCGAGTTCTTTTGTGGGGGGAAGTGGACTGCAAAGAAGGACTTTCATTTTATCTTTCTATTTAAGCAAAATAAAGGAGGCATTTCCCAATGAGAGAAGCTCCTAGAACCAGTAGCATGGTGTTAATTTTTTTAAAGTAAAAAATGGTAATCAAGCCCAAAGTTAAAAGAAGGAGTCCTTGCCATTGAAAAAGAAAAGATCTCCCTAAAATCCAGCACGCGTAAGCAATGAGACCAAGCGAAGCAGCATTTAAGTGATCTAGGGATTTTGAGATCCAAGGGATACTTCTCATCTTTGGAATGAGTGGATTTAAAATCAGAACAAAGATAAAGGAGGGAAGAAAAATCCCAATTGTTGCGAGTAGGGCTCCCCAGAATCCATGGATGAGTCCTCCAATGAAGGTGGCGGTTGAGAGCACAGGACCTGGGGTGAATTGTCCGATGGCAATGGCATCTGAGAGTTGTTCTAAGGTCAGGAGGCTTCTTTTAAAAACGAGTTCATCTTGAAGGTAGGCGATCAAGACGTAGCCACTTCCAAAAAGAACAGAGCCAATTTTTAAAAAAATCAAAAAAAAGCTACCAAGTTCAGCCTGAAATTTATTTTTAATAGGCTCTAGCAGAATGAGCCCCACAAGAGTTGAGAGGATTAGTGAGAAAATTTCTCCAAAAGAAAGAAGAGAAAACAGAAGGGCAAGTCCGGAAGTGAGCCATTTTGAAGGAGATTTAATTGCTTTGGAGCGTAGTTTTAAAAATGCTTGAAAGATGATCACAACAACAATCACTCGAACTCCAAATAAGTAGTCATTTAAGTTGGGAAGGTGACTTCCTTTAAGATAAAGCCAGCAAGCGAATCCAGTGATGAGAGAGGCGGGAAGGATAAATCCAACTCCAGACAAGAATAATCCGCCGATTCCTCCTCGATGGTAACCACAGTGGATTGCCATTTCAGTGGAATTTGGGCCTGGAATAAGGGCAGTTGCCGCAATGAGGTCGAGGTAGTGATTTTCATCCATCCATTTTTTCTCATCGACAATTTTTTTATGAAAAAGGGCCATGTGGGCTGCAGGTCCGCCAAACGCGATGAGGCCGAGTTCGAGGAAGGTTGAGAAGATTTCGAAGAGTTTATTCATCTTCTTCACAATACTGAAGAATTCTATTGGCTGACAAGCCTGGCTCTAAAAAATATGCAGTATCTCGTTTGATTGGTGTCGATATCACTCCTAAGGCAAGAGAGGCGGCAGTATATTCCAGAAAAGCTACCCCAGAATCTGACTTGAGGTGTCTTTGTCAAGATCTGGTTAAATAAGGGGGCGTTCTTCCAAAAAATCTTCAGTTTTATCCAATTATTGACGATAATGAAGGGTAACTTTTTTGGGTTGGAGATTCTTGGTGAGAACCGCGTTTGATCGATTTTTAGCTCCGTTTTGCTTTCTGATGGTCCTGATCGGACAGCCTTCCTTTGATTTCAATCTCAATGAATTCAACATTAAAGACTCAAAATCAATTGTTTTAGAGGTAGTCTCTATCGATCTTCCAGTTGAGTATCAGTTTTTAGATTTAGAGTTAGAGCCAACGGATATTTCTGAAGAAGAGGATGAGGATGTGATGTTAAAAGGCACTCATTCAATCATAGATCCTCAATCTATTGTCTCTATTAATTTTAATAATCACTTCTTTGAGTTTCTTGGTGACGAACCCCATAAGCCTCCTCGTGTTTAATTCCTACTTCTAGCTTTTTCAATATTACATTTCTATTTTTTTAATGAACTCCGATTGGGGCAGGGTCCTTTTTTGCCTTAAAGCCTCGTGAGTCGGGTTAATTTGGAGGATTTTTATGAAGCGTTCTCAGAATGTCGATTCTATTTTAGAAAAACTTTGCGAAGGCAACAGACGTTACCTTTCTTCTCGAGAGATTCAAGCAGAAAATTTTTCAGATTCTTTGAGATCTGAATTAATTAGAGATGGGCAAACCCCAACGGTTTGTCTGATCACCTGTGCGGATTCAAGAGTGGTTCCAGAATATATTTTTCAAGCCTCGCTTGGAGAGCTCTTTGTCGTGAGAGTGGCAGG
>Ga0066639_10003687_pt1 | contig 13228 bp, 16 predicted proteins | sample CryGeyCG2114_010_2_FD_59504 | JGI IMG/M metagenome (GOLD analysis project Ga0066639, IMG submission 59504) | Groundwater microbial communities from aquifer - Crystal Geyser CG10_big_fil_rev_8/21/14_0.10 | ecosystem: Environmental > Aquatic > Deep subsurface > Groundwater | place: USA: Utah...
GGAAGGAGCACCATATGGGCAAACACAGTTAGATGGTATTGTTTTAGATGTATCTAACCCTAAACACCCCACTAATGATATCGGTATGACAATAGCAGATATAACTAGTAACCATAGAACATATGTAACTATTGATGGGATTTCAATACCAGTAATTAATACTGAATTCCATGCGTGTACCTTACTTTGTTCAAGAATTGATCAAAAAGATTTCCAAACATACATTGAAAAATTTAAAGAAATTTTACTTTTAGGTTTATCTTCAGAAAGAATGGTTCATATGTTAGGTGAATTCCGCCCTTTAACAGACTTACAACCTGAATCTATCAGAAAAACCTATGAATTCTTCATGACACAATATCTTCAAACTCAGAATGATGTTATTCTCACAGTTTTCAAAGACAGTTCAATATTTGGTTTATGCGATAGGCTTCTTGAATCATACAAACCGACCATCTTAACAGATTTAATTGCAAGATCTAAAAGAACAAAAAGATATAAACAATTTGAAGATATAGCAAACTTTACACATTATTTGAAACTTGCAGTCGAAAACTTAAACCAAGAAGATGCTGTATCTTGTTATGAAACAATGCAAGAACATTTTAATCTAAGTATAGATCATATAAGATCAGCCGCAGTATCATTAAACATAATCCTCAAATATGTTCCAGATAGAAAACGTGCATTAGAAACATTTAGAGAGTATCAAACTGGTTGTGATCCGCAAACGACTATCCAATTCTTTGCAGGAATTAGAGAAACATTAGAATATGCAGATCAAACAATAAGACAAGAACTTTACGGCTGTTACGAAGAAAGAAGCCGTGATGATGACGTAACTACAGAAAATATGATGATGAAAGGAAGAGATATCAACAAAGCCCTAAAAAGTATATCAGATCCATCTGAACAATTAAATATTGCAAAACAAATCTTATATGATTCTGAACTTAAAAAAAATCCGCCTTTATTGATAGATCCAGACTGTGAACTTATTTAACAATTCCAGGTTAATATTTTTCTTACTTAAATTCCTTTATTCTAATATTATGCGTATTTTTTGGTCCTTATTATTCAATTTTTCAACAAAATCTCTGCTAAAATCAATACAAACTCTGTCTGCTTTTATTCCTAATGTCCTTTTAGAGCTAAAATCACTTCTTCTAACGACTATTTCATGAGCATCATCAAAGTTGTTATTAGGTATACAATTGATTTCTTCTTTTAAAGAATCAACTTCAAGAATTATCTTTATTTTATCTTTATCCTTAATAAATTTCTTTATCTTCTCAAGATCAAAATCAGAATTAACGCCGATTATACAGTCTCCGTTTAGAGTTAAATCTTTATCTTTAGTTATTTCAAAAGTATTTTTATGGGTGCCTAATAGGTTTTTATGGCCATAAGCACTAAAATCTAATTTTTTCATTGGAAAAATTAGGGTCCAGAAAATCGATTTTTAGTTGAATTGAGTAAAGTTAGTATAATGTTGGTAGTATACAATCGATTTTCGCTTGACGAAATCATCTTAGCATATCTTCAATTGGCTTTTTGGGTGTTTTTGGTTTTTTAGCCGATGCTTGAGCTTTCTTTGCTGCTGCTTCCAAGTCAACACCTAAGTCTTTCAAGCCTTTTATATGCATCTGCATTAGCTGCTCTACAACCTGAAGTATCCTTATCATCTCTTCACGCTCTTTTGCTAATGTGCTTAAAGCTCCTTTATGAAAGCCTATTTGTTCTTCTTTACTTACGCTATTTACTTGCTTTGGTTCTTCATTTTTCTTTGCCATTTTATACCTCTAAACATTAGTTTGTTTAAAAACTTTTTGAAAAACTTTGTTTTTCAAAACGGTTTGGAAATAATGATTTCCAAAACTTTTTGAAATCTACTTCTAAAATTACCTTATATGCAACTCCAAGATGTCTCCATCTTGAAGTGATTTATCCATCTTATGGAAAATCTGGCCATCAAATTTTGCAGATTTGCCCCAGACCCTAGCAAATTTAAATTTAGTTACAAAATCCTTATGGAGTTTATTGCACACATCTTTGATAGTGCAATCTTTGAACATTATCAATGGTTCTTCCATATCTGGTTTTTTGTTAACTTCTTTCAAAAATATGCTGATAAATCCGAGCTTTTGATATATGGACTCCTTCAAATCTTCCATTGCAATATCTTTTTCTGCAGAAACACAAATATCTGGTTTTATTAAGGAGGAGATTTCCTTAAGTTTTTCTTTTGATATTAAGTCTATTTTAGTAATAACCACCAATGATTTCAGATAGTTTTTATTTCCTTCTATAATATCTATGAATTGATCAATGTTTATATCTTCTCTTATTAAGATGTCTGCGTTGGATATCCTAAATTCTCTTGCTACTGCTTCTATTGTCGCTTTGTCTGTTTTCGTAAGTTTTACTGTTGTTCCAATAGCTATGCCTCCTCTTTCTTTTTTCATTATTCTGGCATCTGGCTTTTTCTGATTCAGTCTTATATCTGTCTCATATATTTCTTGAAGTATTGCTTCATAATGTTGAGGGTATATAGCATCAATTAAGATTATAGCTAGATCCGCGCTTCTTAGCATGCTTAATACTTCTTTTCCTCTACCGCGTCCAGAAGCTGCTCCTGAAACAATTCCAGGAACATCGATTATCTGTATTTTTGCAAATTTATGATTTAAAAGCCCAGGAACAGCAGAAAGAGTCGTGAAATTATAGGCTCCTACATCTGATTTTGCCATTGTAATCTTATTTAATAGAGTAGATTTACCTACAGAAGGAAAACCAAGTAATACGCATGTCGCGTCTCCTGTTTTTCTTACACTAAAACGATCATCGCCAGCTGCTTTGCCTGCTGAAGACCTCTGGGTTGCTCTTTGCTTAAGCATAGCCAGCTTTGCTTTCATCAGACCAACTGCGCGTTGCGTCCTTTTGTTGTACTTAGTCTTTCCTATTTCACTCTCTAGGTCAACAATCTTTTCATTTAAACTTTGGTTTTTTCTTTCTACCTGTTCTACTACTTTCTTTCTACCTGTTTTTACTCCTTGTTTGCCAGCCATAGCAACTTAGATATAATATTGGTTTATAAAAATATCCTTTTTACTAAAAAAAGAGAAATATTTATATATGGATTAGCCAATAAGTTGATTAGTTGGTGATAGAATTTGGAATTTGTTGAAGGAATAATAAAAATAGCAAATGTAGTATTATCTTTAGTTGCAGCAGTGATTTCTATCAAACTATTTGGGCTTATAGGCAAAAAAGAAAGATTACAACCATGGAAAGCTATAGTTGTTGCTTTGATATTATTTATAATACAAGAGATACTTGGTGCCTTAAGAGCATTTAATATATACGAAAGCACGTATTTAACAAATGTAGTTCCTGCTTTTATCTTAGGTGCCTTAATCTGGGCTTTGATTTTACAGATTAATCTGGTGAGAAAAAAATGAGTCTTGAAACTTGTCTTGGGATGGTAGCTCCATACTATAATCTTGTTTTAGTAGCTATTGTAGTAACCTTGTTTATTGTTCTATTTAAAAAAAGTGATAAAAAAACATACCTGCTGCCATGGAAGATTATGTTTATGGTCATAGGCATATATATAATTGAACAAGTGTTGAATGTTTTGTTTAATGCTGGTCTGATTGTTTTTCCAAGGATATTAAACGCAATTCTTGAGATGTTTATCATAACCTCTTTCATATATGTTTTATTATCCCAGCTAGAGTATATCAAAAAATGAATAGAAAAGGTTTAACTCCATTAATGGCAACCATTATGTTATTGGCATTTGCATTAGTCATAGGAACAATAACAATGAATTGGGGTAAAGGATATGTTGAAAGATTAACTGAAGAACAAGCAGTTGGACCATCAGAATCTATAGTTATAAATCCTAACGCCCTTAATGATCCATTAAAAGTATTGATGGTTAATTACATCGAAGGAAAGATAACAAAAGAAGAATATGATCAAAAAGTAAGAGAATTTTCTTAATTATAGTTTTTCTAATAAACTGGCTATATTCCATATCTGCGTTCTGGTATAAGATTCAAGATTTGGGTCTTCTGCTATTTCATCCAGCATTTGCAGCACTTTGTTGACTTTGATAGAATTTTCAGAATCAGATGATAATAGCTCGCTGATTTGCCCTATTTTAATCTTGATATTCTTAGGAACTGCTGAATCATCATTAAGTTCATTTAGTGCCTCAACAACTGGCTTAAAATCAGAAGTACTCATTTTAATCTTTATTCATCTCTTTCATCGCTTCTTCTTGTAGCTTGCTTACTTTTTCTTGGATGTGTTTTTCTTGTTTTTCGATTGCATTTATTCTTAGCTCAGCTATCTTTTTTTGCTCTTCCAGCTCTTTCTTTAGGTCTTCTTTATTTGACTTAACCATTATATTGCCTACAATCTTATAACTTTCTTTGGATTTATCAAGCTCGCTTAGAGCAGAATCAGTCTCTGCAATCTGGCTTTGAAACTGCTGTTTTTGCATCAGAATGTTTTGCAAACTTTGCTCAAAAAGTTGAAGTTGATTTATTTTTTGTTCTGCTTCTTTAGATAGGTCTGCCATTTTTTTGAAAACCTCGGTTTTTAGGAATCTAAGATTCCTAAACCATCAAGCAAAGCTTGAGGTTTCTAAATCTTTACAAAGGTGAAACATTTGAAAAGTTATCTTGCTTTAACCTTTGTTGCCACTGATCTTGGTTTGAAAAGTATTTTACTACCGCAATAAGGGCATCTAACTTTCTTTTTAAGGTAATCAGTAGATACTTTTTTATTGCATGAAAAACATTTGTATTCTACCATTCTATTCTTCCTCTTTTTCTTTTTTTGTTTCTTCCTTGAGTTTAGGAGATTCTTCAGACTCTTCTTCAAAAGATATCTTTTTTGCTATAGAATACGCTTTTCCAGTAAACTTAGAGCCGCATTTCTTGCATTCCCATATTCCAAATGAAACTCTCTTAACTTTTTGTGCATTGCAATATGGACATTTATGCTTTTTTCTTTGTTCTTCTTCTATAATTCCAAATCTTTGCTTGGTCTTTCTACCGTAGCGTGCTCCAAATCTTCTTATGCTTTTTAGTTTTTTTGTTTCTGCCATTTTAAGTTTCCAATGGGGCTACCCGGATTTGAACCGGGGTCATCTGGTCCCAAACCAGATAGGATGATGCCAGGCTACCCCATAGCGTAATGTTATAAAAGCAGGCGCTTCTATATTCCCATCCTAGGAGTAGTTCCTAGATGGAAGATAGCCTATGATTTTTAAATCTATCGGAAAATAAGTTGGAAGAAAGTTTTTTTATTTTTCTCAATAGGGAGGGAATTATTTGGTTGCACTTTATGTTTCGCAGTAGCCCTCCACCTACCCGTGCAGATTATCTTTATTGTGCCTTTTTCCAAAAGTTTAAATAATAAACTTTAACACTAAGTATCTATGGAATTGCCAAAGAAGTATAATCCAAAAGAATCAGAACCCAAATGGCAGGAATTTTGGGAAAAAGAACAAGTTTACAAGTTTGACCCTAAGTCTAAGTCTGAGATATTTTCAATAGATACTCCGCCGCCAACTGTTTCTGGCAAGATGCATATCGGCCATGCTTTTAGCTATGCTCAACAGGATTTTATCGTTAGGTTTCAGAGAATGTTGGGCAAGAACATATTTTATCCTTTTGGTACTGATAATAATGGTGTTGCAACTGAAAGATTGATTGAAAAGATGAAGAAAGTCAGAGCAAGGGACATGCCTAGAGATGAATTTGTTAAACTTTGCTTGGATACACTTGATAAGGAATTAAGACCTAATTATATCAAAGACTGGAAAAGAATAGGTATGAGCTGCCAGTGGGATATATTTTATGATACTATAAATGAGCATTGTCAAAGGATTTCCCAAATAAGCTTTATTGAACTTTATAATATGGGGCGAGAGTATAGAAAAGATGCTCCAGTAATGTGGTGTCCTGAGTGTAATACTGGAATTTCTCAAGTTGAGTGCGTTGATAAACAGCTAGATTCTACTTTTAATGATATTGTGTTTAAAGTAGATGGAAAAGATTTAATTATTGCTACAACAAGGCCAGAGTTATTACCTGCTTGTGTTGCTGTTTTTTATCATCCTGAAGATAAACGTTATCAAAAATATAATGGCAAAAAAGCTAAAGTTCCTTTATTTGATTTTGAGGTTCCAATATTGCCTGATGAAAGAGCAGATCCTGAGAAAGGTACAGGAATTGTAATGTGCTGTACTTTTGGTGACCAAACAGATATGGAATGGCAGAAAGCACATAACCTGCCTATTCGGGAAGCAATAACCCAATATGGCAAGATGACTAATCTAGCTGGAAAGTATGAAGGAATGTCTATAAAGACAGCAAGGAAGATGATTATTGAAGATATGAAGGATCAAAGGTTGTTGATATCTCAAGAGCCTATAAAGCATGATGTCAATGTTCATGAACGTTGTGGAACTGAGATTGAATTCATTAAGTCAAAACAGTGGTTTATCAAATACCTAGATTTAAGAGAAGATATGCTTAAATGGGGCAAGAAGTTAAATTGGTATCCTGAGCATATGAGAAACCGTTATGATAATTGGGTTAAAGGTCTGCAATGGGACTGGCTTATTTCAAGACAAAGATATTTTGGAGTTCCTTTTCCAGTTTGGTACTGTAAAAAGTGTGATGAAACTATATTAGCTAAAGAAGATAAACTGCCTGTGGATCCTATCAAAGATAAACCTCCTGTTTCAGAATGTCCTAAATGCAAATGTAAAGAGTTTGTTCCTGAAAAAGATGTATTAGATACATGGGCTACATCATCATTAACCCCCAGGTTGGCTATTGAATTGATGCCTAAGGAGTTATGGAGTAAGTTGTATCCTATGAGTTTAAGGCCCCAAGCCCATGATATAATAACATTCTGGCTGTTTAACACGACTGTAAAGTCTAATTTACACTATAAAGTTAATCCTTGGAAAGATGTTGCAATATCTGGCTGGGCTTTAGATCCTCATGGTAAAAAAATGTCTAAGTCAAAAGGAAATGTTGTTGAGCCTCAGGTTGTTATTGAGAAGTTTTCTGCTGACTGCTTAAGGTTTTGGGCAGCTGGTTCTAAGTTAGGAGATGATTTACCGTTCCAGGAAAAGGATCTGGTTACAGCACAAAAGTTTGTCGTTAAATTATGGAATGCTTCTAGCTTTACTTTTATGCATTTGAAGGACTATAAGCTAGATAAACCTGAAAAATTAGAGTTGATGGACGAATGGTTATTGAATAAGTTAAATAATGTTATTGAAAGTTCAACAAAATCATTTGAAAAATATGATTATTCAAGAACCAAATTAGATGTTGAATCGTTCTTTTGGAAGGATCTTTGCGATAATTATCTGGAGATTGTTAAAGACAGACTTTATAATCCTGATCGTCGCGGTGAAGAAGCTAGGTTAAGTGCTCAATATACACTCTATACTGCATTATTGAGTGTTTTAAAATTAGTAGCTCCTATAATGCCCTACATAACAGAAGAATTATATCAAGGATTTTTTAAAGAGAAAGAAAATGATAAAAGTATACATATATCAAAATGGCCTTCTTTGATTAAAGTTGATAAAAATGCTAAGAAGGTTGGCGAAGTAGCTGTTTATGTTTTGGTTAAAGCTCGTCAAGCAAAAGCTGAGAAGAAAGTAAGTTTGAAAAATCCTTTGAAAAGACTATTTGTTAAAGGGAAGATTTCTGAGAAAGAGTTTGAAGGGTTTAAAGATGATTTAACAGCTGCTACACATGCTGAAAAGCTTGAATTTGAAAGTTTAAAGAAAGATTCTAAGATTGATTATGAAGTTGAGGTTGAGGTTTGAGCTGCTATTTGTTCTGCTCTTCTTTGCGCCAATCTAATTAAAACTAAACCATAAGTGCTTTCATCTACTATTTGTGGTTTTTGACTCACTATTCTATCCCGATAAATTCCCATTTTAGCTATATAATAACTTATAGATTCTTCTGCAAGATTACCAACTCCCCATCTAGCAACATCATGTACAAATCTCACTAAATCTGCAACATTCTCTGGAGCTTCTTCAAGTGCAATAGCTCTTTCTATTTTTCTTAAAGCTCTTTTCCTATCAGATGCAATGCTTTGTCTTCCTGCATCGCTTGTTACCATCTCTTTTGGATCAAAATGATAAATCTCTGAAGAAAAATAATGGAGTGTGCTCATAGACAACCCATCTAATCTGCCGCCTCCTCCCACATATTCAATTATGTCAACTGCGTTTGTTGGGAGACGCTCTGATGCATCGCCTTCTCCTCTGTAGACATGTCTAGAAGCAAATTCCGCATCGCCTAAAACAGGCGGCCTTCCTGGAATAAAAGATAAATGTCCTGGTATTTTTATCACCTTTATTTGATTTATATTTCTCAAGAATTATTACTTGTTTTTAAACCTTTCTATTATATTATATAAGATATATATTCAATAATATATTATACTTTTTTCCACTTTGTTCCTTCTTTAGAATCAATAAGTTCTATGCCTTTTGCTTTTAGTTCATCTCTTATTTCGTCTGCTTTAGCCCAATCTTTGTCTTTACGAGCTTGTTCTCTTTCTTTAATCAAAACTTCAATGTCTTCAGAAATATCATGTTTTGCTTCAAAATCCATTACGCCTAAAACTTTATCAAACTTCTTCATTGAAGATATTACTTCTTTAGCTTCTTTTTTACTTATTGTTATTTTGTTTATCTGATTCATGAAATCAAAGATAACAGCTAAAGCTTCTGAAATATTTAAGTCATTGTCCATCTTTTCTTCAAAATCTACTTCTGCTTTCTTGATTAAAGAAGAAACTTCTTTGTTATCATTATCTGAGCTGATATTCTTTAGATTAAAGATAAAATCATTAAGTTTTTTTATTGCATTGCCTGATGATTCAATGCCTTTGAAAGTAAAATTTAGTTTTTGTCTATAGTGGGTGCTTAATAATTCATAGCGGATAGCCATTGGGCTGTAGCCTTTAGCCAAGACATCTCTTAAAGTATAGAAATTGCCTAATGATTTGCTCATTTTTTTTCCATCAACAATCAAATGTTCGTTATGAAGCCAATAATTAACAAATTTCTTGCCTGAATATGCTTCTGACTGAGCAATTTCATTTTCATGATGAGGGAAAACTAAATCTATTCCCCCACAATGAATATCAAATGGTGCACCAAGATACTTCATTGACATGACTGAACATTCTAGATGCCATCCTGGACGGACTTTGCCCCATTCTGTATCATAACTTATACCTCTTTTCATTTCATCAAGCTTTGATTTTTTTAGTAATGTAAAATCTCCTGGATGGTCTTTTTCATATTCATCTAAGTCAACTCTAGCCCCTGCTTTCATCTGTGACAAATCAACTTTGGATAGCTTGCCATATTCTTTGAATTTTGCAATCGAGAAATAAACAGAACCTAGTTTGTCGTAAGCAAAACCTTTTTCAACTAGCTTTTTTGTAAATTCAATCATTTCATTAACATGTTCTGTTGCTTTTGGAAATATAGAAGCTGGCTCAATGTTCAATGTCTTTATGTCTTCCATGAATATTTTAGTGTATTTTTCAGTAAATTTTTCCAGTTTCCATCCGATCTTTCCAGAATCTCTTATAGTCTTGTCATCTATATCTGTGATGTTCATGACGTGTTTTACCTTATAATCTTTATATTCCAAATAACGCTTTAATAAATCAACAAAGAGATAGTTCCTAAAATTTCCTATATGTGCATAGTTATAAACTGTTGGCCCGCAACTATACATACTAACTTCTCCTTTTTTAATATGCTTAAACTCTTCTTTGGTTTTCGTTAGTGTATTGTATAATTTTAATACCATATTATGCCTCATACAAAGGAGTACTTAAATATTTTTCCCCTCCATCAGCCAATAAAACTACAATTAGACCTTTATCCATTGTTTTTGCTTTCCCTATTGCAACATGCATTGCTGCTCCACAAGACATACCTGCAAAAATGCCTTCTTCTTTTGTTAATCTTCTAGCCATCCCATAAGCATCTTCGTCTTTGATAAGGATTTTTTCATCCACCATATTTTTATTGTAGATTCCCGGAATGTATGCTTCTTTAAGTGATTTAAGGCCTTGGATTTTATGGCCAAAATTAGGTTCAACACCAATAACTTGTATTTTCGGGTTGTAATGTTTTAATTTTTTTGATGTTCCTATCAATGTACCTGTTGTCCCCATTGTAGCTATGAACATGGTAACTTTTCCATCAGTTTGTTTCCAGATTTCTTCTCCAGTTGTATCAAAATGTGCTCTCCAGTTGTTTTCATTATTGAACTGATCTAAAAGAAAATATTTATCTGGCTCTTCTTTTGCCATCTGATATGCTTTTTCTATTGCGCCATCTGTCCCTTTTTTTGAGTCTGTAAGCAACAAATCTGCCCCATATGCTTTTAGGATTTTTCTTCTTTCAATACTTACTGATTCAGACATTAGCAATATGGTTTTATATCCTTTTACTGCTGCAACCATAGCAATTCCAATTCCAGTATTTCCTGAAGTGGGTTCTATTATTATCTTATTTTTTGTTAGTTCTCCTGATTTTTCAGCTAATTCTATCATGTGTAAGGCTATCCTGTCTTTTACAGAGCCGCTTGGATTGAAGCGTTCTAGTTTTGCATAAATTTCGACATTTTTATTTGGATTTAACTTATTTATTTTCACTAAAGGTGTATTGCCAATCAATTTTAGTATGTTTTTGTGCATTTTTTAACCTCGATTTATTTCAAAAAAATGAGAGGGAGGAATGGGAATTGAACCCATGCATAATCGGGTTGCAGCCGATCGCGATAACCTGGTGAAGGTTTGGTCTTGCACCATTTAGCCACTTCGCCATCCTCCCTTATAAGAATTAATCTTTTTTTATAAGGAATCTTAGGTATATAATAACCAAATTTTTTCCAAAACAGATATTTGCTATACTTTTTCATGCTTGAAAAACCAATTTCAAGTACCCATTTTTCAAGCATTTCGGGGCCACTAAGCAAAAGCCTTTTGGTTCTATCTGTTTTACTGGAACTTATCCTTATTTTAAAAGCTTTTTGTTTTAAAATTTTAAATGTTTGACTAGCTAATTTTTTACTAGATGTCTTAATTTCAATCCTCGGGTAAGAAGGATATTTTATCTTTTTGGATTTTGAGAAATAAATTGAACCGTCTGTTTCGAAAAGGCCCCTGATGATATGTTTACTAAATTTCCAATTTAAGTATTGTTTAGGAATTTCTCCAGTGAATGTTTTATTTTTATTAGTAATTCCAATATCATTTATTAGATATTCAACAAACTTCTTGCTATACAAATGTAATCTTAAAGAATTTCCTAATTTCTCTTTTCTTACTAAGATTTTGGGTTCTTTATTTGTTAACTTAAATAATAAATCTGATATTTTAGAGAAGTATTCTTGATCATCTTTAGCATCTCCTACTATTTCTAAATCATAAACTCTTTTAGTAGGGTAATGCTTCAGCGAGCCATCTCCTAAGATTATGCCTATTAATTCATATAAATTCAATTTTTGAGTTAAATTTTTCGTTTTCATAATAACCTTGTTTTTGGAAATCAAAAATTTGATGAAAAAATTATTTTTAATATTGATAGCGGTTAACCCCTCCTATTTAGAGTTTAAACTAAAACAATGAAAGAATTCTCAACAACAACAGCCAAATATAACTGATCTCATGATTAGGTTAGAAATAAAGCTTTGTTTTTAAACTTTATCTTTTTGAATGGCAAAAAGTAAAGGTTTAGAAATTTTATTTCTAAAATGTTGGGGTTTTATTTAGCAACATCTGAATACTCATCTGCAGACATCAAGCTGTTAACATCATCTGGATTTGACATCTTTAGCTTAAATATCCATCCTTCACCATAACAATCTTTATTTATCATTTCAGGATTATCTGTAAGTTTTTCATTTACTTCGATAACTTCTCCTGAAACAGGAGCAAATATATCAGAAACAGATTTAACAGATTCTATGACTGCTGCCTGCTTTCCTGCTTCAAACTGCTTTCCTTTTTCAGGCAATTCTACAAATACAATATCTGTCAAAGAGTGTTGAGCAAAATCAGTTATTCCTACTATAGCTATATCTCCTTCAATCTTTATCCATTCATGTTCTTTTGTATATTTTAATTCTTTTGGAATATTCATTTTCTAACCTCCCTTAGATTATTCAAAAAAATGAATGCTACAAACGTCAGTGTCTCAAGCTTTGCTTGAGATAACGAATGAAATGAGTGTGAGTATGTGTTCATTTTAAAACCCCCTATATGGATATATAGGCCTATTAACTATCTTGGCTTTATATAATTTTCCCCTTATGTCAATATCAATTTCATTTCCAATTTTGGCTTGATCGGTCTTTACAAAACCAAGACCTATGCCTTTTTTTGTTATGGGGCTCATTGTGCCAGACGTAACAAAACCCAAAAGTTCGTTGTTTTTTTGTATTTTGTAGTTATGTCTTGGGATACAGTTATCAAGCATTTCGAAAGCGACTATTTTCCTAGTTAGATTTTTTTTTGCTTGAAGTAAAGCTTGTTTTCCGATAAAATCCTTATTGAAGCTTACTATAAAATCAATACCTGCCTCAAATGGATTTGTATCTTCATTGGATTCATGACCATATAAATTATAGCCTGCTTCTAATCTTAAAGTGTCTCTGGCTCCTAAACCAATTGGTTTTATCCCATGCATTTTTTCGTTACTTAAGAGTATGTTCCATATGTTCACTGCATTGGCTGCAGGAAAATAAAGCTCAAACCCATCTTCTGCAGTATAACCACTTCTTGAAATCATAATGTTGCAGCCGTTGACAATAAATTCCTTAAAATAAAATCTTTTTAGATCTTTGACTGAAACTCCAGTTATATCTTCTATTATTTTTGAGGCATTTGGACCTTGGACATCTAGCTTTGCCGTCATGTCACTTAAATTAGTTATTTCGACATCAAATCTCCCTTTGTTCTTCAAAAGCCAATCAAAATCTTTTTCAATAGTAGAAGCATTTACAACAAGCAAAAATTGGTCTTTTGTTAGTTTATAGACCATTAAATCATCAATAATTCCCCCAGACTCATTACACATAACATTATATTGCATCTTTCTATTTTCAATCTTGCTCACATCATTTGATAATATATATTG
>Ga0066639_10003689_pt1 | contig 13225 bp, 14 predicted proteins | sample CryGeyCG2114_010_2_FD_59504 | JGI IMG/M metagenome (GOLD analysis project Ga0066639, IMG submission 59504) | Groundwater microbial communities from aquifer - Crystal Geyser CG10_big_fil_rev_8/21/14_0.10 | ecosystem: Environmental > Aquatic > Deep subsurface > Groundwater | place: USA: Utah...
TATAAAAGCATCTATATCTTCATCTTTTTCTTCAAAGCCAAGCTCTTTTAATACTTCTGCCCTTCTTCGAACAACATCATCCCAAGGCAAAGTCTCTGGAAATTCAAAAGCCAAACTCTTCAATCTAAAAGTATCACCTTCTGAATCAAACATGAATGCACACATTATATCTTTTACACTGTCAAAGGCAGTATTAGAGTTATATTCGCATGCTAATTTGATGATATCTGACGGAATCAAAATACCAAAAGCCCTTTGAAACTCATTAAGGCATATAAATATTTGGACAATGCATTCCGCTTTTGTTGTATCTAAATTTTGTTTTTTTAATTGCTCTATGTACTCATCGATAACAAGTTCTATTTCATCGTTATTTTTTTCTCTATTTTCAAAAATATTTTCGAAAAAGGAAGCTATATTTTGACCTGTATAGGCAAAAAAAAGAGTTAAGCCCAAACTCCATAAATCAGATCTATAATTAACTGGAAGGGCAAATAAAACCTCTAAAGGAGCATATTTTATAGTTCCCAAAGATTCCGACATAATATCTTTTTTAGTCATAGAACCAAAGTCCAGCACTTCAGCTTGAAAAGGGAATTTTATCGCAACATTTTCCGGTTTAAAATCAATATATACCGCTCCAATTTTATGGATTTTATCGATAGCTTCAACTAACTGTTTTGCTATTACCTGAACAAATTCGATAGGTATTAAACTCTCTGCTCTGTAGTCATATAAATCTAAATCTCCAAATTTTTCTGTTTCAATTACAAAGTGATCTCTTTTGGTTGGATGCGAGCTTGCAAATCTAAGACTTAAACAATGATCAAGTCCATCTACTTGCTCTAAGTTCTGTTTTTCTTTTAAAAACTCAGCTTCTTTTAAAACTTTTAGAGCAACTTCACTTAAACGCCTTGATCGAGCAAAGCATACACCGGCGATTTCTTCAGGATCACTAGGACAAAAAAAACTTCTTAATAAACTACTACCTTCACATCTTTCGTATATTGACATTCCTGTAGGTAGATTATGGCTAGCTATACATGGTGATGTCATAGATAAATCCTTTTCTGGAAGCACTAATCTTACTAATAAAAAAAATTAATTTAAAAAAGTTTTTTACAAAAAAGTCTGGCCTGAATTTACTTGATTGGTTATCTGTTGAAAAAACAACAGAAAGGAGAAAGAGATGACAGCAGTACCTCCAAGTGGAGCACCAAAACAACCAACTCCTCATAAAACAGTAGTTGCAAAGCCCTCAGATCAAGTTTATATGAACATAACAGCAGCTAGTAGCACACCCTTAAGTACTGCAGCTAAACAAGCCCGCAGCAACACAAAAAAGTATCCTATTGGACATAACGTTACAAAAGGGCAAAAAGATAAAGCTGATACTGTTTATAAAAATCGGATAGGCTAGTTATAACTTTTGAGAAAGCTAATTATGAATATTTCGCATTAGCTCTTGTACTTTGGTAAAGATGAACTTGCTTTCGTCGAAGGTAATTTTTGAGTAGGCTTCTTTAAAAGAAAACCATCTGCCATCAGAAATCTCTTCTTTTTGAAGAACAATATCACCTGTTACTTCAACAAGGTAATAATATACTTTTTTTTCAACTTCTGCATGATTGCGATAAAAGTGATAATCTTCTACAAGAAAATCATCGAATAGAAACTTAACCGGTAAAAGCCCGGTCTCTTCTTTAAGCTCTCGAAGAGCAGCGTCTTTATGAGACTCATTTCCTTGAGGCTTTCCCTTCGGAAAACCCCAATGGTCGCCATTAATATTACGAATTAAAAAAATCTGCCAAGTATCAGCTTCGTGCCTTAAAGGTATAACTCCGTATGATACTTCAGTTTCTTTTTTCATTATTCCTTATATTGACTAAATACAACAGTTGAGTTGTGGCCACCAAATCCAAAAGAGTTAGATAAAGCCACTTTTACATCATGGTCAACTGCATCTTTTTTAACAACATCTAAACCATCTAGCTCAGGCTCTGGATTGTCTAGGTTTAAGTTAGGGTGCAGCTTACCTCTTTTCATAGCTTGTAGAACAGCAATTGCCTCTAATGCACCAGCAGCTCCAAGGCAATGACCAATCATTGACTTAGTTGAGTTTACCTTTACATTAGCGCTATGTTCTTTAAAGACTTTTTTGATCGCTCTGATCTCACAAAGATCTCCTGCTGGAGTCGAAGTTGCATGGGCATTAATGTAGTTAACATCTTCTTTTTTTACATCAGCATCTTTTAAAGCAGCTTCCATACAAGACGCTACTCCTTCACCATCTTCTTTAGGATCTGTCATATGATGTGCATCGCAGTTAACAGCGCCGCCTAAGTATTCACCTAAAATTGTAGCTCCTCTGGCTTTTGCATGCTCAAGACTTTCTAGTACTAGAACACCACATCCCTCACCCATTACAAATCCATCTCGATTTTGATCCCATGGCCTAGAAGCCCCAGTTGGATTTTCATTGTTTTGTGATAGCGCTTTAATTGCAACAAAGCCAGCTAGGCCAACCGGTGTGATTGGAGCTTCTGAACCTCCACATAGTACCATGTCAGCATTCCCATTTCTAATTTGCTCTGCAGCAGAAACGATACAGTAATTTGAAGTTGCACATGCAGTAGATATAGAATAGTTTGGACCTTTAAAACCAAGATCAATTGCTAAAAGGGCTCCGCCCATGTTAGTGATGATATATGGCACGAAAAAAGGAGTAAGTCTTTTGTAACTTTTATTGATTATTGTGCTTGTACCGTCAAAGAAAACACTCATGCCTCCCATGCCGGATCCAACGATAATACCACATCTAGACTTATCTAGTTTATCGAAAGCATCTCCTGTTAACTTAGCAGACTCCAGCGCTTTTTTCCCAGAAACCATTACATATCGGATAAATGGGTCAACTCTCCTAGCTTGTTTTTTGTCCATGTAATCAGATGCGTCAAAATCTTTAACAGAACCTGCAAATCTTGTTGGATACTCTTCGCAGGGAAATTGGTCAATTGGAGTAATTCCGCTCTTACCGGCTAGCAGTTGATCATAAAAAACCTCCGGATCACTACCAAAGCATGAAGTTAAACCAATTCCAGTAATTACAATCCTTTTTTTATCACTTTTTTTATCCATATTATCCCCATTTATTAAATAGAAGCAGACGAGCTTGGCGTTTCTAACTTTAGATCTATTATCTTTGACTCTTTCCAAAGCGTCTCAAGTTGGTATCTATGTCTTATGTCAGGTAGAAATATATGAACCACAATATCCAAATAATCTATTACAACCCATTCCCCTTCTTCTAATCCCTCAACTCTGTAAGGTTTTTCGCTAAATTTTGTTCTAAGTTCATCGACAATTGCTTTTGCGTGGCGATTTACATTTGCCTCAGCAATTAAAACACAGTCAGTGATACTGCTTATACCTTTCAAATCTAGAGCTAAAATATTAAAACCCTTTTTATCATGTATAATTTGGGCAATATTATTAACTCGGTCAAATAATTCTTCTTTCATAGTCTATGATTATAATTTATTAAATGTTTAAAATTCAAGACTGATAAAGCTTATGTAGCTCAATGTATTCCAGTACTTTATGGTTTACTAAGTGCCCGCAATATAAATCTTTTTTTAATCTTTCTCTAATTTCCGTTGCACTTATGTCTAAAATAGGCATTTTGACAAAATTTTCTTTAGGTATTTTACCTAATAACTCACCATCTGGTAAATAGTTATCTCTACTTCCAACTAAAATAGTTGCGATTTCTAATATTTTATCGCTTTCTTTCCACTTATTAAAGCCCTTAAACGCCTCATTAGAGAGAATTAAAAATATTTGAGCATCTAAATTAATTTGTTTTAGCTCAAGCAGTGCATCTATTGTGTAAGAAATTTTTTCAAATTTAGACTCTATTTCGCAAAGCAAAAAACTATCAATTTCATTAATTGCCTTTTTTATCATTTTAGACCTGTGTTCTAAAGAAGCTCCGGGAGGTGAATCTAGTTTAAATGGACTACATGGAGTGGGTGAAAATAATACTTGATCTAACTCGAACCTTTCTTTCATTTGAATTGCCAAATTCAAGTGTCCAAAATGAATCGGATCAAACGAACCACCAAAAAAAGCTATTTTTTTCATATGATTTTGCATATCTTGCTGTCAAATTTTTTAGTTAATTTCCTTTTCGGGTTTACCAAATAAACTTCATCACACTTTTTTAACAAAGGCAAGTCATTGATACTATCAGAAAATCCAACAATTTTTTCATACTTTAATTTATCTATCTTTAAATGATCATCCAAAAACTGAGCTTTAACCATCCCTTCTAAGAAATAATTCACGTCGGATATTCTTCCCAAACTATCTAGCAAATAACTCGTTGCATAACTATTTTTTATCCCCAAAATCTCAGCTAACGGATTAACTAAAAAATCTGGCGAGCTAGACATTAAAATGACATGATTTTTTTCTTTTAAATGATGTTTTAAATGATTGTAAACTGGAGTATTGATTATTTTTTTGATCTTAGCTTTTAAAAAAGGCTCTACGTTTGCTTTTAAAAAATTTAAGCTTTGTTTTTTTAAAAAATTCTCAAAAATCAAACGGTGCATATCAACCAAAGACAATAAGCCAAGGTGATATTTTGCGAATTTTATAAGTGGATAAAATAGTCTAGAAAGTGAGATTTTCTTATTTAGAAAAAGATACAGGAAAAAACTGAAGCTAATATTGCCTTTGATTAAAGTATTGTCTAGATCAAAAACAACCACCTGCAAAAGGTTTTATCTCCCCTCGATCTCAGCTATTTTGTTTTCAATCTCTGAAATCCCCTCTTCAGCCTTCTCAAGTCTTAACCTTTCTCCATCAATCAAGTCTCTTACCATCATGGCTTTTTCAAAGTCAAATCCAGAACTACCCAGCTCTTTTCTGTAAGCTTCTAACTGACTTTTAATTACTTTCTTGCGTTTTTTTCTCTCATCTAATAGAGATTTCAACTTCTCTAATGATTTTATTTCGTCATCAGACAAAGAGGCAATCATCTCTTGTTCTTTAAGATCCGATTGATAGTCTTTAAGCGGCTTAAGATCTTTTTCTAGCATCTGTTTTTCATACTTTGTAAGCTTGAATTCAGATAGTCTCTTCTCAAAGTCCTCGACCTTATGCTTTACTTTTTCATAGTCATTTAGATCAAAGGTTTTAGCAATCTCAGCTTTTATGTCAGCTAATTCTTGCCTTTTCTTTTCTAGTGCTTCTTTTTCTAATTTAAGTCTAAGTTCTTCGGCTTTTTTCCTTTCTTCTTCAAAAGGAGCTTTTATATTCTGAAGTCTTTCTTTTAGCTCTTTAACGTCATCTCTACCAAGCTCAACTGTCCTCATGAACTTTAAGATCTCGTTTAACTCTTTTTCTATCTGCTCATAGTTATAGCTTTCTGATTTCTGAGCTATCTCATCAATCTTTTCAATAACTTTGATTTTGTTTTCTTCAAAAGTTTCTTTCTTCTCTTCGAATTCTTTTCTTTTCTCACTCTCAAGTTCTTTAACTTTATCCCAACAAGCTGATAATAAAGTTCGAGCTTCACTAAATGCTTTATTGCTCAAAGTAAGTATCTTACTTACTGCCTGTATTGATTTGATTTCATCTCTGAAAGCAAAGAACGGAATTTTTATGGAATCTGACTGCAAATGCTTCTCATGAAATTTCTTTACATCATCCAAAAATATTTCAGAAAGCTTTTGAATTAATAGCTTGCGCTTTGGAAACAAAAAGTCTCCAAGACTATTCAACCGCTTGAAGAATTTATTCTTAAACCTAACTCTCATTTCAGTTGATATGAGTTCTTTTCTAAGATCATTAACTCTTTGAATGATTGTAGATAAGAGATTAACTTCACGTTGAATATCAGCAAGTTTGTCTAAATTAGCTGCCAAAACCTTTGAGGTTTTAGGAAGTTTTAATTTTTGCGACTTTTCAACAATATCATCATATTCAGATATCTCTTTCTCTAAACCTGATATAGCCAAGTCAATCTGTTCAGTTGTAAAAGACGCTTGTTCATCTAAAATTCCCTTCAGTCTTCTAGACTCTTCAGTTAGCTCAATAAATTCTTTCCATAAGGATGATCTGACAAATGATGAGATATTTTCTTTAAAAAATGGTAAGCAGTACTTTCTTATTTCCCAAAACTCTCTAAAACGAGGTGTTGTGTCTTGAGATAAATTAAGACGCATTTGATCTAAGCAATACCGAATTTTTTCTTCGGGCAGATCATGCTTAGCTATGTCTTTTAAGAACTCTTCTGAGACTTTGGGCTCATCGACCTTTTCGCTTGGCGAATTTGAATTATCTGATTGTTTTTCTGAACTCATATTTCTTTTGTTTTAGAGCAGATTAATGCAAGGATATTTTATGAAACATTTACGCATGAAACCATACACAAATATGGCATTTAATGGAAAGTGATTTCTTTTCTCTTTCAATTTCTTTTTTTTAAAAAATTGATTTGATTTGACAGATGAGTTATATGATATATTTTTTGATTTAAGAAAATGAAGCTACTATTTAAGCGTTTTACATTAATATCTCTTTTTATTTTTTCCCTAAACGCTCAAAAACATTCCTCTAGATTTGACTGTGGAGTACTTTGCCCTGCAATTCCTTGTTTCAATTCCAACAACTACTGTTATGGATCACCCTTTGCATCAGCTTCTGTTCTTTTTTGGCAAACTAAACAAGGCAATATGGACTTTGCTGCTAAAAATAATAGCGCCAAAAATCCACAGCCCAACCTCACTACCTTAAATTTTGAGGCCATAACCCCTGATTTTATATGGAAAACAGGAGTTAGAGTCAGACTCGGCTATCATATCCCGGTGGATGGAATAGACGTTCAAACAAAATGGACATATTTCAAAGGTGGTTTCACAAGAAAAAAGAAGAATGTCTTTTCAAATATTGATGTTGCTGGAATGGGAATTATACCCCTTTGGTACTATCAGTTTTTGCGCAACGTTGATATTTCACCAAGATATGAATATGCGAGTGGAAATTGGCAATTAAGCTTTAATTCGATTGATTTTGAGTTTGGAAGATATAGCTATTTGAAGCCAAAAGTTAAAGTAAGACCACATGCAGGCATAAAAGTAGCCTGGATAAATCAGACTTATAAAGTCGAATATGAAAGAGGCAATACTGTCACTGGCAGTGGAGGATCTTTTGATCTGATTTCTAGTAACTTTGTATTAAAAAATAATTCAGCTGGAGCCGGTCCTAGGTTAGGAATAGATTCTAGATGGAAATTAGGTTGGGGATTTTCCTTAATAGGTGATGGAGCATTTTCCTTAATTTATGATTATTTCAGAGTGTCAAAAGATCAAAACGATTTTATTTTCGACAATACACAAGGTGAGCTGATTACTCCAACAGCCAAACTGTCTGAGAAATTCTCTAAATTCCAACCGGTTTTAGAAATTGGACTAGGGGTAGACTGGGGAAAGTGTTTTTGTATCTGCAGTAGAAATAACTACATTGGATTTACAATAGCTTATGATACGCAGTACTGGTGGGCGCAGAATCAAATGAGAAGACTTGTAAATACTGTTTCAAGTGGTGACACATTAGTAAACAACGGTGATATGCAACCGCATGGATTGTCTGTCAGCGCTAGATTTGATTTTTAGTGGATAAAAAAAATGAATAGACATTTCTTTGTTATTTTCGCTCTTTTTACTCAGCTTTTTGCAAGCGAGCAGTCAAATTGCTGTCCTCAGAAAATGACAGAGGGCTTTTTACCCACTGCAAGGGATTGTTTTCGTAGTTGCAGCTCGGGCTGCTGGGGAAAGATTTTCAACGCAACTATTATTGTTTGGCAAGCAAAAGAAGACGACTTAGAATATGCATCAAGTAACTTATTATTTGATACTAGAGGATTAAATTTAAACGCGACAAACAAATTTCCAAAAAACGATTTTAGGGCCGGTTTTAAAATAGGAATAGGCCTTATTACTCCAGTAAATGACATTGATTTATATGCAAACTATACTTACTACCATACAAACAACAAAACCAATGTATCGGCACCAACTAGTGCAGACGGGTTCGGCCTAATTCCTCTTTGGAGACACCCCGTTGCTGTCACAACAGAACTTAGATACAGAAATGCATCGTCAAAATGGGCTTTAGATTTCAATACTTTGGATTTAGAGCTCGGTTATTCCATGATGGCCAGCTGCTATATCGACCTTCGTTTTCATGCTGGTCTAAAAGCTATTAATATCAATCAGGAATATGATGCTAAATATGAAAACGGCCAAGTAATTCAAAACATAGAGCCAATCATTGGAGAAGTTCATCTTAAAAATGATGGAAGAGGGATTGGCCCTAGAATTGGTCTTCAATCAAAGTGGAGAATAACAAAAAACTTTCATATTTATTCTTCCGGAGCTGCAGGCACTACCTTAAATGAGTTTGATGTAAGGCGAAATGAAAAAGATCTTGCTGTTAACACTGCAACATCTGATCAAATTAGATCAGATATAAATTTTACTGAAAAACCTTGGGTCTGGAAACCTTTTGCTGAAACGATATTGGGACTTGGCTGGCAGTGCTGTTTCAGATGCTTTTCCTTAAATGCAAATTTGAACTATGAAATACAATATTTCTATGAACAGAATTTACTTAGAAGGTTTACAGACGCATATAATGAAAGTTTAAATGTACCTTCAAAGGGCGATTTAACACTTCATGGAGTAGATTTTCAATTTAGATTCGATTTTTGATGGTAAAGTATGAAAAAGTTAATACTGACAATATTTTTAGCCCCTTTCTTAATATATGCAAATCATCTAGATAGGTGTGTAATTCTGCCGCCTGCTAAGCCTTGTGACCTTCGCAGGTGCTCTTTATTTGCTGATGTATCATTTTTATACTGGCAAGCAAAATCAAAAGGACTTGAATATGCAATCACAAACCAAAATCCAAACACAGGTCTCGATGGGAATGTAGTTGATATAGATTTTAAGTGGGAGCCTGCTTTCAGGTTAGCTATTGGAATGTATTTGCCACATGATAACTGGAATATATTGATTACATATACCAGGCTTGAAGAAAAATCAAATCGCAATTCAACTACAAGTGAGCTAAATAATCCCATATCCACTGCTGGAGTTGGAATTATCCCAGTTTGGGTTCATCCGGCAGCTTATCAAAACCAGCTTAATGATGTTAGATTTTCATTTGCTGAGGCAAAGTGGAAAATCAATTACAATGTAATTGATGCTGATTTTGGAAAAAGCTTTTATTTAACAAGGCTTTTATCAGTAAGACCATATATTGGAATAAGAAATGCTGTTATAAACCAGAACTTTACTGTTCACTACCATGGCGGCAATACTATTACAATTAGTGGAACTGCCGTAACTCCCCTTGCTACAGATGTTTCACTAAAGAACTTTTCTTATGGGATAGGACCTTTATTTGGTTTTAGAAGCAATTGGTGTACAAAGTACTCTTTAAGTATTTTCACTAATTTGTCGCTTTCTTTATTGCATACTAATTTTGATCTTAATCGAATAGAAAATAGTTTAAGTTCAGAACTTATAGATGGAGAGCAAAGAAATGACAGAGCTGAATTAAATGAAGAGTTTTGGACATATAAGCCACACGCTCAAATGGCAGCCGGTATTAAATGGGATAAATGTTTTGGATGTAAAAAGCATTTAGCTATTAGCGCTGCATATGAAGGAAACTACTGGTGGAAACAAAATCAAATGTTAAGGTTCATCGATGCTACAATAACAGCAAAAAGTAGAAATACAATCGGTGATTTGTACTTACAAGGGCTTACACTAAGTGTTAGCTTAGATTATTAATTTATCTCAAAATCTTGTAAAATCACTTCTTTAACATATTCAATATTATGTTTTTTTAGATCTAACCAGCGAAAAATTTGTTCATTTTTAAACCAAGTAAACTGTCTTTTTGCATATTTTCTTGAAGCTTGTTTAAACTTTTGGACAAAGGTTTGGAAATCTTCTTCCGTTTGATTTGTTTTCAGATAATCGAGGCATTGCCTGTAGCCAATAGCCTGAGATGCTGACCTATTTTCTTCAAGACCAATCTTTTTAAGCTTTTTAACTTCTTCAATAAGTCCTTGGTCTATCATTTCATCACATCTTTTTTCTATTCGGTCATATAGTTCCTTTCTCGGGTAATGAATAAACCAACATCTAAAATCATAATTGTTTGAAACAATATTAGTAGATCTTGGGATATCGCTTACTTTGGTCTTTGATATTAATATAATTTCAAGAGCCCTGATGATTTTATGCTTATCGTTTTCTGTGATTGTTTTAGCATAATCAGGATCAATCATTTGTAATCTTTCATACATAACTTCAGGTCCTAATACTTTCATTTTCTCTTCAAGGTCTGAACGAATATTAGGGTCTGACTCAGGACCTAATGGTGGACCGTATATAAAAGAGTGTAAGTAAAACCCAGTACCACCTACTACAATTGGAACATTTTGCCTTTCAATAATCCCCCTTAGAGCAAGATAGGCCTTATCACAAAATTGAACTACATTGAAAGGATCTTTTATATCTACTACATCAATCAAATGATGTGGGATCTTATCTTTTTGCAAAGCTGTAGGCTTTGCTGTTCCTATGTCCATTTTCTTATAAACTTGCATTGAATCGGCAGAGATAATCTCTCCCCCTATAATTTCTGCAAGTGATATAGCTAAATTGGTTTTTCCTGAAGCAGTAGGACCAGCTAAAACTATCACACGGTGTTTTTTTTGATCTGAGAAACCGTCAGCAAATATAGGACGAAGTTTTTTTTCTTCTTTTAAAACCGTAAAAGACATGTTTTAAAACTGCAGAGCTTCTTGCTCAGTTCTACAAATATTTAAAATCTTATCAAAGCCAGCCAGCTTGATTATGTCCAATACATCATCGTGAACAGAAAAAATTACTATTTTTCCATTTTTTGACTTAATTTTTTTACTAGCAGATAACAGCAATCTCATTCCAGCACTACTTAAATATTCAACTTTTGAAAAATCTAAAAGAAGCTCGAATTTTCCATCATCTATCAATGAATTCAGTTTTTTTTCTAAAATAGGTGTTGAAGGAGCATCTAATCTACCATCTATGTGAACTACAACCTTACCATCTACTTCTTCTACTTCAATCTTTATTCCAATAGCCATTTAGATTACCTTTTTTCAACTTTACCTATGTTTAAAGAAAATAAGCCATTCAACGATTTTAAACTAGCAATATAACTGAATAAATTCTAAATTCCGGGTATAAAATGCTTAATTTCAGTTAATTATATTATAAATGGCAATAAAGTAAATATTTATTTACAATAAAGTAAGAGTGGAGATGCCGATAGCTAAGGCTAATGAGGAAGCTATGGTATACAGAATTCCACCACCACACACACCAATACCTCCAAGTTCACATCATTTGGAGTCTTCAGAGCAGCATAAAAGAACTGATCGCATAGAGGAATTTGACCTATTAAAAATCAACATAGAGCAATTTATATTATCAACTCACGATGCTAAAAAATATGGAAATGTCTTTATACAAATGACTAATTTAAAAGAGCTTATTGATTCTAATATACTTAATGCAGACCAAGAAAGCATCGTTATTTCAGAAATGAAAGGATTAGATTCAGGGCTAAAAGACAGCAGTATTAAAGTAAACAATCTCTACGATAGGATTTCTCTTTTCAACACCCATCTAGAAGTAACATTTCCTAAAATAAAAGCTTTTAATATTATTCAAGAGCTAAAAAACAATTTGTGTATTTCGCCTTTAGATGAACTTCCGGCAATGGATGTTGAAGAATTTAAAAGTTTTGAAAAAGATATTCTGGCTTTTTTAAGAAAAGAAAAAGATATTGAAAACTTTGATTTTAGAGTTAATAACTTGTTCAATAAGTTAAAAACTATTAACGATCATTTTTTATATCACCCAAGAAGGCACTATGCTGCTGCAATCAATCAACTAAAACATATTCCAGAAGATATTTGGAACGGAATAATTTAAGGTACAACTTCTTTGATCCAATTCAAGTAACTATCTAAACCGTCTTTAATATCTATTAAAAGTATTTCAGGAACATCATAAGAGCTATTTGCTTGGATAGTCTCTTTGATTTTAGAAAATTTAGATTTGAGTGATTTAATAATTACCTGAACTTCTTTTTCAAACTCAATTTGGCCTTTCCAAACATACATTGATTGGGCATTATCCAGTAGTGTTGCACAAGCTATTAACTTCTTATCTAAAAGAAGGCCTACTATTTTTTTTGCCTCATCGAAATTTCTAGAGGTCCATAAAATTATACAACAATCACTCATCTTCTTTAATAAATGCTATTTGAGGAATTCTAAAATCTAAAAGCTTAGCCTTACATTTAACAATTTTAGGACTGTCTTTGGATAGGCGAATCTGCCTTCTATAATCGTTTCTCATTTTTTGAGATAAGCTTAAAAAGTTAGACAGTTGTTTAGCATATTCTTTTTCATTCAGCCGTAGATACTTTGGAAAAATATAACTGGTATTAATCCCATTTTGAGAAATATCTAAGTGTTCTTCAATCTCGACTATAATTTCTCTACGTCCGAAACTCGGAGCAAAAGCATTTGAAACGTCTATTTTTTTTACTTTAAAGTGACTTGAAAACTGTTTTTCTTGAAACAATTTATAAACTTCATAAGCTAGAAAATAATGTTCGCATACAATGGGTTTTTCAAAACTTCCCCCTTCTCTTTTTTGCTCATCTTCGCCTTCTAAAAACCTCGGAAGCCCTAGCTTAATTTCGGGTATCTCCATTTCAGAAAAAATAGGATTATAAGGAAATATACATCCATTTTCATCAATTGCAATATTTTCATAATCAGAAAGCTTAGCAAAAGGAATTCTTACCTTGTAATCAATATATATCGCATTAGGACTTATTTTTTTTACATTGGCATAGCTAATAAATGGTGAGTTAAGCAATTTTTGTTCAGCTTCTTTTTCACTAAAGGACAAATATTTGGTTTTCTTGTCTATGGATAGATCTAAAAGTTCAGCTAAATACTGACTAGGGAGCGCATTTTTTCGAGATCCTGTTTGGTAAATTCCGATAATGTCATGTTTTTTATTATTTTGTTTTACTTGTTGATAAAACAAATATCCAAAATAGATCCCAGTAG
>Ga0066639_10003690_pt1 | contig 13220 bp, 15 predicted proteins | sample CryGeyCG2114_010_2_FD_59504 | JGI IMG/M metagenome (GOLD analysis project Ga0066639, IMG submission 59504) | Groundwater microbial communities from aquifer - Crystal Geyser CG10_big_fil_rev_8/21/14_0.10 | ecosystem: Environmental > Aquatic > Deep subsurface > Groundwater | place: USA: Utah...
TTTGTCCTTGATCCTTGTCCCTTACCTGATTGTACTGACTAATGGTTTGTTATATCTGATAATCATTCTTCTCGCCGGTTCCGTCGGTTTCTTGTACAATTTATTAATCAATGATGTGGCTCATCTAGAGAAAAAACATCACCTTATTGCCGGAATAATTTTGCCCGTGCTAGCTATCTCTAATTTCCTGATTACTGTATTTATTGCTAATAACATCATCCAGGAACTGCAGGTGAAAAATCCAGTTCATAACGCTTGGTTAGTCGGACTAGTTTTTGGTCTTGCTTTCATTCTGCCTTATCTCGGTAATCGCATAACATTCATGATCAAAGAAAGAAGGGTTGTTTATTTAGCGAAAGAAGTTTAGTCTTCTGAAAATTTAAATACCTCAAGGTATGGTGCCATAACCCTGCGAATCCTAAACATGCTGGACATGACAGTCCCCTCCGGTATACCTAATTCTTCTGCTATTTCTGGGTACTTTAACCCTTGAACTTCTGACATCAGATAGATCTGGCGCCATTGCGGTCTATTAATGACCTTATCGAAAACAGACTCACATTTTCCTATTAAATCCTTGTAGAGAGCAGCACTCTCAGGATTAATAACCTTTTCATCAACATAAACTCTCTCTCCTTCATCTAAGGAAGTATAGAGCCTTGGTTTATTTTTTCTACTTCTGTAATGGTTGATAAAAGTATTGCTTGCTATCCTTAACATCCAACCAGTAAAGTTGCCGGGGTTGAACCGATGCATATTATTAAAAATTTTTCCAAATGTATCCTGCGCTAGATCTTCTGCGTTCTCTGCATTCTTGGTTTTTGCTAAAAGAAAACCATAAACACTCGGCCAAAATTCCTGATATAACTCTTTCGTTCCGTATTCCACTCCTTTAACGACAACTTTCTCTACTTTGTTGTCTTCTCCTAAAATGATATGATCTAAACCCATTTTATCAAAAATTTAAACCTTAGTTTAAAAAGTTAATGACCCAAACCGATCAACGTAACACCAATTATGATTCCTGCTAAAGCTAGCCATTTCCATCTGTTCATCTTCTCACCAAGATATTTGACAGAAAACAAAGAGACCCAGATATAAGAAGTTGAGGCGATAGGGTAAAGGATACTTAATTCATCCATCCGTAAAGCAAAGAGATAGATTATTGTCGAAAATCCATACAAGGTGCAACCCAGCCAGAATTTTTCGCTCCGCCAAATTTGCAGTAAGCGGAATTTCATGGTAGCTTTTTTCAGCAGCACGGTAGCAACAGCCCCTATGAAAGTTCCGCTGAGTACTAAGATCAAGGGTAAGAATTTAACCACTGGCCTTTTCACCCTTTGTACCTGCCCAGCCGAGCAGACTTACTGACAATAATATTACTCCTACACCTAACCATTTCAGACCATTCATGGAATCTGTGGGAAAAAGATAAGGAGAGATTATCCCCACCCAGACATAACTGGTAGCGATGATGGGATAGACAATCGAAACTTCACCATGCTGAAAAGATTTTAACAGCAGAAACGCCCCAATGAGATAAGATGCTATCCCTAAGACCAGAAATATATTGATGAACGAGAAGATACTGTTTATCACCAGATTGGTTACTCCTTTCTTCAAGAGAAGCTGCCCCAAGGAAGTGAAGACAGTGCAGAGCAAAACAAGGTAGATCGCCTCTTTTTTCATTATAAACCTAATTTATTCCTTAAGTAAAAATTCGATCACTACTGCAAATGCTGGTCTAGCGATCAAGACGCCGATGGATATTCCAGCAATTGTTGTCAAAGCGAATCCTTTAAGCAATCCTGCACCAGCCCACAATAATGGAATCATGCCAGCTAAAGTTGTAAGGTAAGCTCCCATGACGATGAACATGGCATTTTTGATTTTCTTTTTCCAATCACTCACAGCTTCATTGCCATTTATGGTTTCATCTGTAATCACAATCAAATCATCGACACCAGTACCAATTGCAACTATGATACCAGCAATCGCTGCTAAATCAAGATTCCAGCCAACTAAAGCAGCGAAACCTAAGATAATAGTTACTTCTGAAAGCATGGCTAAAAGCATCGGTATGACAATCTTAAGTTTCCTATACCTCAAGAAAACTACAACTATTACTGCTAGCAAAGCCAAAGCTCCTACCAGTAGAATGTTATCCAGAAATTGTTTCCCTAATGAAGGAGAAACAGTATCCAACTTAACGATATCTAGTTTCACGGGTAAACTTCCTGTAACAATGATTGTCTGCAGTCTTTTCATACTGTTAAGCGTATCATCCATCGCTTCCTGCTGGGTTATACCCGAGCCGCTGCCAGATATTTGGATGTTTGTCGTCGCTCTACCTTTAAGCTCAGCACCAATTTTTAATGAATCAACTTCCTGATCATCTAAGTATAACGTCAAGTCCTTGCTAAGATAACTTCCACCGTTTTCTGAAATTACTTCTAGATCCCTAGTCAAAGCAGCTTGTCTCTCTGCTGCTTCTGGTGATAAAGTTATGGAGAAGAAAAAAGTACAGGCTTGCCCATCAGTTATCGCAGTACACCCACGCTGTGGATCGATACCCGAACATTCAGCACTTCTGCAAACATAAGTGATATCTTTTTTGCCACCGTAAAATACCGTGTCATTACCTATTTTCGCTTCAAATTTTCCTTGCTTGCTGAGCAGATCTCTTACTTCCTCTTCGGTAACTGAGGCAATCTCTACCACGATAAAATCTTCACCGCTTAGATCTTTAGCAGACCTGACCACAACATCACTTAGGCCGAAAACATTCAGTCTTTCCTTGAGGTTATCGATAGTTAATTGCAGTTCATCTTGCGTTGCCGGTTCTGCCGGTTTGAGCAAGACCCTTATGCCTCCTTCCAGATCTAACCCTTTACGAAGATTAGAAGTTGGCGCATCAGCAATTTTAAGACCTAAATCGATAGTTCCTGTCTCACCACCCTTAGTCAACAAGGTATAAGTGCCATCATCAGTTTCGATCCTTACGGTTCTGTTGACACTTAAGCCATTGATGATAGTGTAGTAATCGTTAGCATTATTAATAGTGACTCCATCCACGGCGATAATTTTTTCTTTGGATAATGGTGTCAATTTTGCACTAGGATTAACTATCCCTGCTAGAGAAGCAGAGGAATCTTTTTGGACGCTTTTTATTGTAACTCCTTCATTGCCAAATAGTTGCGGTTGGATCGCGATCAAAGAAAAGATTAGAAAAGTTAACAGCAGGACGATTCTCCAGTTTAGGAATAATTTTTTCCAATTCATTTTTTATGCTTCTCCTTGCGTTCTAGATAGAATCTTATCAACCCAACGTTCTGGATCCAAGTCATAACTAAGTCGACCAGTAGACCTATGAATAATACGATCATAATCTGTTTTACCACATCGCTTTCCACGAATAATAAAGCAACACCTACAGCAGAAATTGTCGTGAAACTCATCGTTAATCCTGTTTTCATCGCGCCATAAATTCTTTCCATCACTGAACCTTCTTTCCTTTTCAGCACTCTAGTACTAAGTAAGATGTCAGTATCAACAGAATAACCTATTAACATTAAGAAGGCTGCAATTCCTGCCGTGCTCAATCTTATCCCAGTCAGATTAAAAATAGCTAAAGTCACAACAATATCAGAGAAAGCCGCTAAGATTACTGCCATACTTGGTGCGATGCTTCTGAAATAAAAGAAGACAACTAAACCCATCAATAAAAAAGCAATGATTAAGGCTGTGAAAGTCTGTCTGAAAAAACTTTCTCCTAACGAAGAACCGATAATCTCAATCCCAAAATTCTTCTTATCCAATCCGGTTTCTTCAGCGATAAAATTTATCATTTCATCAATTTCTGCTTGCTCCTGAAAAGCAGATTCTATTGTTATACCCAGTTCGCTTCCAGCAGAATTGATTGTTCGTAATGAAACTTGCGCCAAAGGAAATTTTTGATTAAGCTCAAGCAGCAACTGATCACTGTTCATCGATAAAGTATCCGTAATAGTTACAGCTGAACCGCCTTTCAGGCTGATGCCCCGATTAAGAAAATCGCCAGTGTTAGCATATTGTAAGCCAATCTGGATAAAAGCGAAAGCCAAAATCAAAAATGGTATGATTGTTAAGGCCTTGTAATTGTTTTCATAAACCTTCTTTAGCTTAGTAAACTTCATCGTTACCTATCTTTTTCATTCTTCTTATTTAAATATTGTGCTGTTGGTCTTTATCAGTAACCATAAATTTATCATCACTTAGCGTTGCCTTCAAGAAACCCAAGTACAACGGATGTGGTCTAAGCGGGTTAGATATATATTCAGGATGAAACTGCACACCTACAAAGAATTTCTTGTCTGGCAATTCTAATATTTGCATGATTTCTCTACCTGGTGCTTTTCCGGAAAAAACCAACCCTTTTTCAGTAAACTGATTAATATAGTCAGGGTTGCATTCCCAACGATGTCGGAATCTTTCTCGGACCATTAATGAACCATATAAATTAGCCGCTTTGGTGTTTTCCTTGATTTCTACATCATGGCCACCTAACCTCATATTGCCACCTAAAGAATCAATATTTTTCTGCTCTGGCAATATATCAATCACCGGATGTACGGCTTCCTTTTCTATTTCTGTGCTGTTAGATCCTGCTAAACCACAGACATTTCTCGCAAATTCAATAATTGCCATCTGAAAACCATAGCATAAACCAAGGTAAGGGATATCATTTTCTCTGGCATATTTGATGCAATTAATCTTTCCTTCTGCGCCCCTTGATCCGAAAGCACCCGGCACGATTATTCCTTTTACCCCTTGCAATTCTTGAGCCGCCGTCTCTGTCGAAAGATCCGTAGTATCGATCCACTTTAATCTAACTTTCTGGCCTAATCTTGTTCCAGCATGTTCCAAAGCCTTAATGATTGAAGCATAAGAATCTCTTAATGAAGTGTATTTTCCAGTAATTCCAATCACCACTTCGTCTTGCAGGTTTCGGATTGAAGTAACATAATCATGCCACTCTTTCCAGCCATCCAGATCTTCCTGCACCCTTCCCTGCAAACCTAGCAAGGTTATGGTGTGTGTATCCAGTCCCGATTTCTTCAGTAGATCAGGGATTAGATAAATACTTTCCACATCATGCACACTCACTACTCTCTGCACCGGAACATTGGAAGCAACACTTATTTTTTGTCTGACCTTGACCGTTACTTCTTCATCGCAACGGCAGGCGATGATATCTGGTTGGATGCCTGAAGTCATTAAAGCTCTCAGTCCTAGTTGTGCGGCTTTACTTTTTTGTTCTCCTAAAAATCCAGGATTTAGAATGTAAGTTAAGGCGATCATCGCCACATTTTCCCGACCTTCCTCATAAAGCAATTCCCGCATCGCTTCAATGTAATGACTGTTTTCAAGGTCTCCCACTGTACCACCAATCTCCACAAAAACCACATCAGCTTTACTTTCCTGTGCTAACTGCCTTAACCTGTATTTTATTTCCCCCGTGACATGCGGCACAAATTGCACATCTCTGCCCAGATATTCTCCCTTCCTTTCTCGCTCTAGGATTGAACTGAAAATTTGTCCGTTTGTTGTAAAATTGTTCTTATTTAGCTTAATACCTAAAAACCGTTCATAAGTGCCTAAATCCATATCTGTTTCCGTGCCGTCATCCAAGACAAAAACTTCCCCATGCCTAAATGGATTAAGTGTTCCTGAATCAACATTGATATATCCTTCCAGTTTCATCTGTGTAACTTTCAGACCTTTTAGTTGCAATAATTTAGCTAATGATGAGGCAAATATTCCTTTACCCAGACCTGACATCACGGTGCCATAGATTACGACAAATTTAGTCTTGCCAACTTGGTACCCATCTGGTAGCGGTGAATAGAATTCATTTTCTTCTGTCTTTTTTGAAACACTGGTAAGAATTTCGTTGTCCATTGTTATAAGCCCCCTTTGTTTTTCGCAACGTCTTGTTCCTTTAAGTAGTTTTCTCTACAAGAGTATTGGTAATTGAAAAAGTTAGAAAAAGTTAGAAATAAAGGTTAATCCTTTCCTACCAAAACTTCTAGATTCCATTCAGGCAAGTGTCCCTTCATCTTCTCGAGGTGCTCAGGATCAATCCCATGTTTTCTTTGCAAATACATTTCATATCCACCACTATGCCCTGAAAATATCATTGTTTTTCCAGCAAGATTTACATCAGCGAAACCCATTCCAGGGGAAGAATAACCTAAATTAAAGTCTCTTAACCAAGGCAAATTTTCATCACCATTGTTCCAGAAATTAATCCTCTCACAAGGTATTTCCAGTTCCCTAGTTAAAAAATAGGTAAATATCCCGCATGGCTTAAAAAATCAAATTTTCCACTTTCTCCTTTCTCAAAATAAGGAAATCTTAAATAACTCTTTCCTTGAAAATCTACCTGCACAACCTTCCATCTATACGAGGAATCTGGCAAAATTATCGCTGGTCTATCTTTAACCATTTTTAATCTCAAAACTAGACATTTTTTATAAACTTTCCCAATCAAGAAAAACAATTTCCTTAATAAAAAACTTTATATACTTATAAGCAAACTCCTTAACCATAGATTTATTTATAAAATAGGTGAAGATGTGTGGAATTTATCCAGTTAAAAGATGTTACTAAGGTCTACAACCAGAAAGAAGTTCTTAAGGATGTTAACATCACCATCAACGAAGGAGATATTTTCTGCATTATCGGTAAATCTGGCAGCGGTAAGACCACTTTGTTAAATCTGATCTCTGGCTTGATCGCTCCTACTAAGGGAGAAGCCGTTTATTTTTCCCGAGTCGACCAACACGAAAAAAATCTGCATAAGAATATCCACCACATCAAGAAACATATCGGTTTTACTCCTCAGAACACTTCTTTCTATGACAAGCTTACAGTTAAAGAAAATCTGCTTCATTTCGGCAAGATGTATGGTATCAGGAAAGCAACCTTGATCAACAATGCCAAGAGTCTTCTGCAGTTCATGCAGCTGCTGGAACATCGTGATAAATTGGCGTCTCATCTTTCCGGCGGGATGAGAAAAAGATTAGACATCGCCTGCAGTTTAGTGCATAAACCAAAAATTTTGTTATTAGACGAGCCAACTTCTGACCTTGATCCTGTTCTGCAGAAGGAGATTCTGACCATGCTGAGAGAAGTTAACAAACAAGGAGTGACTATTGTTTTCGCCACCAACCAGCTGGAAACGGCCGAAGACATCTGCACAAAATTAGCAGTTATCCATGATGGTAAAGTTTATTCGCAGGGAACTTTAGATGAAATAAGGAATCCTTACATCGAAGATTATTTTACGATCCGTGTACAACGCGGTGAAGAAAAAGAAACCATCTTAAATTATTTGCAACAGCTACCAATCAACAGGATTATCGATGAGGGACAGGATATCAAAGTTTATCCTGATGATATTGCTGTGACCCTGCAAGGTCTATTACATGTAATCAAGGCAGAGAACCTTAACCTGCATAATCTAGATATCCGTAAACCTTTCCTGCGGGAAGTTTTTGAAAAGATCGTCAAGTAGATTTGACGCAAAAACAAATAATTAAAAATTATTAGGAATAAAAAAGTAAAAAAAGAGAAAGTAAAAAAAAGAGGCAAGATGAAATCATTGTGGTTATTGACAATAAAGAACCTTAAGGTACTGCTTAGAGATAAAGGTTCAGCTTTGATAGTCATTTTTGCCCCTTTGTTGATCATCCTCATCCTCGGTCTTTCTTACAACAACTCTGGATTATACAATATTAAGATCGGTGTTGTTGCTCCATCTCAAAGTCCTGATGTGCAATCTTTTATTTCCTTGCTGCAGGAGCAGAAATTCACTTTAAATAATTATGATAGCGATATTGATCAATGTTTGCAAGACATCCGCACTGGTTTGGTGCATGCTTGCATCAATCTGCCGGAAAGTTTACAGATTGAATCAAACAGCCCGAAAGAAGTGGTCTTCTATGTTGACCCTACCCGAATCAATCTTGTCTGGATGATCCAGGAGACAGTAAACTCTAAATTTGATCTGAAAGCAAAGGAAATCTCTCAAGGTTTGGCTGATCAAGTCCTAGGCACCCTCTCCACTGTAAAAACTGATCTGCAGGGAAGGGTACAGGACGTTTCTGGGATTCAATCTTCCGCTTCATCGGCATCTTCACTAGCTTCCTCAGCTCGTGAAAACCTTAACAATATTGATGTTACTCTTGATGAGCTTCCAGTTAACTCTGAGGTAATCAAAACTTTAGAAAGTTCTGTCCTTGCCGCTTTAGACAAAGTCAACCAAGCAAGAGAAGATTTAGCTGCGCTTAACCTTTCCAGCAGTCAGGAAGAGCAAGTTGATGGACCTTTAGGCTCCGCTAAGAGCAATTTAGAAACAGTCTTGCCTTTAGTCAGTGATAATTCTACTGATAGTTTGTCTTACAATTTCTTCTTACTGCAGAAGAATGTGCAAAAAAGTAAAGAAAAATTACTTGCTGCTAAAGCAACAATAGAAAATTCTGATTCCAGTCTTGAATCTACCCAGACAACTTTACAGCAGACTGTTGATTCTCTTACTGCCTTGCAGAATGCGATGAACCAGATTAGTTCTAACATTGACCAGTTGAAGGTTACCGATTCCAACACGATTGCTCAGCCGTTAACAACTAAAATTGAAACGGTGCGTGAGGAAGGAACTTATCTTAATTATCTCTTTCCTACCTTGTTGATCATCGTCATCATGTTCAGTTCTTTGCTTCTGGGAACCACCCTAGTTATGATGGAAAAAAATTCCTCTGCTTACATCAGGAATTTTTTCATTCCAGTAAGAAAAGCTACTTTCATCGCTGCTACTTATCTGACCAGTCTTTTCCTCAATCTGGTGCAGATTATCATCATTTTAGGGATTTCCTTGATTTTCCTTAAGGACAGTCTGCCAATTTTCCCTTCCGTTGCTTTGATCTTGTTCATTACAGCTTCAGTATTCACCTTCTTAGGCATGGCTTTAGGTTACCTTTTCAGTTCGGAAGATACTGGTGTTTTGGCTTCTATCTCTCTAGGCAGCCTCTTGCTATTTACTTCCGGTGTAATCATCCCTCTGGAAGCAATAGCTCCTGCTTTACGCGATATCATCAACTTTAGTCCTTTCGTCATTGCTGAGGGCATGATCCGAGAAATTTTCTTGTTTAGTTCTACCATCTCTGACGTCTACATTGATTTCCTGGTCTTGCTCAGCTACGCTATCGTCTTATTTTTACTAGTGCTGATCATCGAAGTAGTTTTGCATAAACACCTCATCAAAAGAGCGATGCAACAGCATCATCTGAAAAAGCAAGGGAAGAAAACGGTCAAGAAATGATGAAATTGATAGTTATTTCTGGTTCGCCTGGGACGGGAAAATCCACTTTAGCAGAAGCATTAGTCAAAAAGTTTGGTTTTAGAAGATTGGATCTTCATGACCATTACCAAGATATTTCTACTGGTTATAATAGAGCAAAGCAGGCTTATGATATTGATCTGAAAAAATTCCTTCTCCTTGTCAAGAAAGAATTGAAATCCTCTGCTAAGACTTTGATCATCGATTCCCATATTGCCCATCTTCTACCAAAGTCATTGGTTAATCTTTGCATCATCCTTACTTGTTCTGATCTCAAGAAACTGGAAAAAAGACTTCAGGAAAGAAAATATAATAAAAGAAAGATTCGGGAAAACCTCGATGCTGAAATATTTCAGGTCTGCTTGACTGAAGCGCAGGAGCAAGAACACCAGCCCTTAGTATTCGATAGTTCTAAATTAGGTAAAAGAAAATTGCTAGATGAAGTCATGGAAGATATCGAGAAAAAAATTTAATACCTCTGGCAGAAATCATCACTCTGACAATGCTGTTCAGCAATAGACTCCAATAATTCAGTTAGCTCTGGTTTGTGCATGCTTCTTTGATAATCAGCAAATTTACTCCAGTAACCAGCAAAATTATCCGTCGTTAAGACAATTAATTGGTAAGGAACATCTTTGACACTTTTCTCTAAATCGCTATCATTATGGTCCTTATTATCAGCAAAAAGAATAACTACTTTTGCAGCATCTTTACGCCATTTCTCTTGTGATGATTTCCTCAAGGCATAAGCGTAAGCCTCTTCCTCATAACCACCAAAGAAACTGGGCACTTGGTTCATCCCATGTCCTATTTTAGTTGCGTCAGTCGTGAAATCAACTTGTCTAACATAAGGAAGGTCATACATCCCACCATTGGAGGAAAAATCGCCGACGAAGGATAAAGCGTATCTTGTATCGGCATAGTCTCTTGACAAAACGTTAGTTGCGGCAAAAATGGTTTTTCTAGTTTCCGGAATTTCGCTAATCATAGAAGCCGTAGCATCAACTAAAAACAGCACATCTAACGGCTGGCAATCCCTACTATTCTGGAGAAAACTGTCCATTGTTGGAGTGTTATTACGAGCCAATGCTTCATCAGGACTAGGCTGCATCATCAATAGATAACCTGCTGCCATTAATTTAGTCAAGTATTTATGCATATTAAAACGTTGATTCCAACGATTAATAAATATTGTGACCCAAATTACTTAGAAAATATTATAATATTACGTTGAATTCATATTGATATGGTTTATTTGGTTGGTATTACTGGAGGATCTGGCTCGGGAAAATCTACCCTAGCTTATGGATTACAAGTTAAATTCCCTGATTTAATAGAAGTTGTTCATTTTGATGATTATCAGAAGGCAGAAGAAGATGTTCCTATCCATCAAGGAATGAAAAATTGGGATCATCCAGATGCCATTAATTTTAGTAATTTGCTAAAAGACTTAAAACTTTTAAAAAATGGTAAATCTGTGCAAATCATGACTAAAAGCACAAAACATAATCCACAATACGAAGAGAATGGCAGAATTCCTTATGTTATGGAAGCCAAAAAAATCATACTCGTTGAAGGTTATATGGCTTTAACCAATGATGATATCAGAAAATTGTATGATTTCACTATTTTCCTTGATTTATCTTCAAAAGAGAGAATCAAAAGAAGAACGAAATTCATTAATCCCGAATATAAAAATAAAGTTCTTTTACCGATGCATGAACAACATGTAGAATCAACTAAAAATTTTGCAGATATTGTCATTAATGTTGAAAAGTACAATGAGCAAGAAGTACAGGAATTAGTTCTAAGAAAATTGAAATCTTTAAAAATTATTTCTGGAATAAACTAAAATCAGCAAATCTTTATAAATCACCCAAATTATAACCATTCTATGTCATTAACATCCCAGCAGAAGCTGCAATTGAAAAGATTGATTAAGGAACTGAAGAGCCACAAGGCTCCTCATACGGAGTTTGTAACAGTCTATATTCCCAAAGATTATGACATCATCAAGATTATCCAGCATCTGGCGGAAGAGCAAGGCACTGCTTCTAACATCAAATCAGCGGTCACCAAAAAAAATGTTCAGGGCGCTTTAGAGAAAATGATCCAGCATCTTAGAGGTTTCAAGAAAACCCCCGAGAATGGTTTGGCTGTTTTCTCCGGCAACATTGCTGCTGGTGAAGGTAAGCAGGATTTTCAGGTCTGGAGTATGGAACCGCCGGTTCCCTTGAACATCCGTATCTATCGTTGTGATAAAAATTTCGTTACTGACATCATGGAAGAGATGATGGTTGAACATGAAGTTTATGGTTTGGTTGTTCTAGATCGGAGGGACGCTAACATCGCTTTGTTGAAAGGGAAAACCATTATTCCCTTACAGAAAACTCATTCGGAAGTTCCCGGCAAGTTCAAGGCAGGAGGTCAATCTGCGCAAAGGTTTGCCCGTCTCCGGGAAGGAGCAGCGAAAGATCATTTCAAAAAGATTGCGGAATACATGAAAGAGCAATTTCTTCCCCTAGGAAATAACCTTAAAGGGATTATCGTTGGCGGTCCGGGAACAACAGTACAGGATTTCCTCAATAAAGATTTCATTACCGGAGATGTCAAGAAAAAGATTATCGGCACCAAAGATCTTTCTTATACAGGTGACTTTGGTCTGCAGGAATTACTGGATCGATCTGAAGATCTGTTAGCTGAAGAAGAAGTGGCTCAAGAAAAGAAAGCGATGAACATTTTCTTCAACGAATTCCGTGACAATCCCAAAAAGATTGCTTATGGTGAAAAAGAGGTAGATCGAGCTTTAGAGATGAATGCTGTAGATACCTTGTTCATCTCTGAATCTATTCCAGAAGATAAAATTTTTGATCTGGAAGAAAAAGCGGAAGTTGGCGGTGCTAGCATCAAGATTATTTCTACCGAAACTCGAGAAGGTGTGCAGTTAAGAGACATTGGCGGTATAGCAGCTATTCTTAGATTCGAGATTTAGTGATAATCATTCTCTAGATTAATTTTAGTTTGATCCATATTTTCCAGATGTAAAAAGTTTATAAAAAAGCTCATTCTTGCACAACCATGAATGATATGGATCTGATCGAAGAATCTTTTACGCGTTTATTTCCCGGCAGAGAATTTAAGTATGTTCCCCACCTTGAATATAACCGTCGTTTAGGTGATTTCAATGCTAACATCAGTATGCGCTTCAACCAGATTGCTGTACGATTAAACCTGCAATGGAAAGATATCGATGAAGAAATCAAGATTGGTCTGATCCAGCATCTGCTTCTTAAGATCTTCAAGAAAAGGATGAATACCCGCAATATTGAATTATATAACAATTTTGTTAAAAATATTCCCCTCCTTATCCCCAAGACTAAAAGTGAACCGGCTTTGGAAAATTCATTTCAACGTGTCAATCAAAAATTTTTCTCCAGTACACTAGAACAGCCAAATCTGCAGTGGGGTCAGCAGGCTTATCGCAAGTTAGCTAGTTATAATTTCCATAATGATACTGTAACTGTTTCTACCATCTTCAATGATGCCAGACAGGAAGTTCTTGATTACCTTATGTACCATGAATTGCTGCATAAGCACCACAAATTTCAGCATAATGCTGGCAGAAGTTCTTTCCACACGCGGGAATTTAAGCAAGCGGAAGAATTATATCCTCAGCAACAGGAAATTGAGAAAGAGTTGACAACGATCATCCGCAGCAAGCGTAGAAGGAAAAAACTGGGTTTTTTAAGCTCGTTTCAGCGATAGATTTAAAAATAACCATCAATTTTTGCTTTTCATGGTTAAGAAGAGATTCTTATCGCATAATGCCATGGATAAGGTT
>Ga0066639_10003691_pt1 | contig 13219 bp, 11 predicted proteins | sample CryGeyCG2114_010_2_FD_59504 | JGI IMG/M metagenome (GOLD analysis project Ga0066639, IMG submission 59504) | Groundwater microbial communities from aquifer - Crystal Geyser CG10_big_fil_rev_8/21/14_0.10 | ecosystem: Environmental > Aquatic > Deep subsurface > Groundwater | place: USA: Utah...
AGTATGCTCTGTGATCATTTCCGAAAGATCAAATTCAGATTCCAGTTTTTTTCTTTTTTCCTGTATTGGCTTTAATCCATTAAAAATAACCTCTGATATATCTTCTTTCATTCGAGAATATCTTATCGATTTATCCTCATAATCTTGTTCATATTTTTTGTACAAATCATGCTTTTCGAATAATTTTAATAGGCTAAATAAAACCGCCACTCCTCCATCTTTTGGCACTTCTCCACCAAGTTCTCCCGAGTCTGTAGGAACTACTGCAATTTTCTTTTTAATTTCCTCTAAACTATCTGTAAGTAGAATACTAGAACCTTCTATAGTCTTACTCATCTTCCCCTCTCCTGTAAGTGAGGGCACATATTCCCCGCTGGCTCCGATTGAATCGGAGCCAGAACTTTCCTGCCTGCCGGCAGGCAGGAATCTCGCAGGCTCCGGAAAAGTATCACCATAAATTGAATTAAACTTTCTGGCAATCTCTCTGGTTACTTCAAGATGCGGCTCCTGATCTATTCCAGTAGGTACTAGGTCAGCCTTATAAAGCATGATATCCGCTGCCATAAGTACCGGGTAATATAAAAGTCCCATGTTTACATATTTTGGATACTGTGCTTTTTTATCCTTATAGGTTGGTAAATCTTCAAGCCTAGACACGGGATAAATCGTTCCCAGAAGATAAGCTAGTTCTGTGTGCTCCGGAACTCTACTCTGAATTTCAATAAGGCATTTTTCCGGATCCAGTCCTGCAGAAAGATAGTCAAGAATCACATCTTTTACATTTTGCTGCAAACTTTCCGGATCATATGGGGTGGTTATAGCGTGCAGATCAACTACTGAGAAAACGCAGTCGTACTTATCTTGTAATTCCATCATCCCTTTCACGGCACCAAAATAGTTGCCGAGATGAAGCCGACCAGTTGCTCTGATACCACTATATACTTTCTTTTTGTCCATAAATTTTTTCTTTCTTGTCCCATTAAGTTGCTCCATAAGGCGTGTTCGAATAGAACCTTAAGCCGAATGGTAAAACTATTCGGGATCCATAATGAGATTATATCCAAAAACTGAGCGAAAAGCTAAGTTTTATCTTGACTTTTATGTATGTTTTAATTAGTCTAGTACCATGAAACCCACTGTCCCAGAAGGTCAGAATCAAAACCCTACTCAAGCAACTGAAGCACAAGCTCCTGTAAATCCTATCATAGAAACAGCACCTCAAGCTTATCAAGCCGAAGCTGGTGCAGGAACATCAGTGAATAACATGCCCGGAGCAGAAGCTATAAATCAACCACAAGCTCCTGTTCAGGGCAACCCTGAAGGATATGGTCAAATATCAACACCCACACAAAATTCAGGACAAGAAAATATGCAATCTGCACAAACCTCACCAAATCCCGATGCTCAATTTTCAACTCCCGATACATCCTATACTCCTCAACAGCCTGCTCCACAAGCCCAGCCATCAGAAGCAGAAGTATTAAGAACTATGGAAGCAGGAAATGCGTCTTTAAGTGATAATTCAGGAAATGAGATGCAGCCTACTAACCTTAATCAAAAACTTGAATCAACTCCAAATCCAAATCCTGAACCTGTGGTTGTAGGCGCAGATACATCTAGTTCTGAATTTCCAGGAGGCCCTAAAGCTCCTGAAACACAACAAAATGTTGCTCCAGAAAACAATAAACAGGAAGATATAAGTGAAGTAAATCTAGATGCACTGTTTAAAGATTTCGATCCCTTAATTAAAGGGAGTTCTATTAAAGCATTCAAGCTTTTTTTCGCATACAAAGGCTTATCGAATGGAGACCCGGAAGGACAAAGAGCAGCAGCAGATGCACTAAAAGATACACTTGTAAGAATAAATAATACTGTAATAAATGTACCTGGTAAAAATGAAAATCCTACAGAAGAAAAACCTGCAGTTTAAATCCACCCCTTCTTAAGCTTTTCAAATCCTCCTTCAATTATCGCTTCCCTTATTCTATCCGTAAGCCGCACCATGAAATAAACATTATGATATGAGGCTAAAGTATAGGCTAGAAGTTCTTTTGCGCGAAACAAATGATTTATATATGCCCTCGAATAAGTTCTACAAACATAACAGTCGCACAATCGGTCAATTGGTTTTAAGTCGCTAGCAAACTTAGATTTGGTTATGTCGTAACGAAATCTATTCTTCAAATTACCTATTGGTGGCGATACAAAAACATGTCCCATTCTGCCTAAGCGTGTCGGAATCACACAATCAAAAGTATCAATCCCGCGACTTACTCCTTCAAAAATATCATCTACTTCTCCAATCCCTAATAAATGTCTGGGTTTTTCTTTATCCAGTTCTGAAACAGTCCAGTCAATAACTTCATAAAGATTTCTCTTAGATGCATGAGCGCCACCCAAAGCTATAGCATCAAAATTTTCATTTACAAACTTCGCAGACTCTTTTCTTAAATCTTCAAACTTACCTCCATGAGTCACACCATATAGAAGTTGTTTTTGCTTCTCCTTCAAGATCCGACCTTGTAAAGTTAAATGTGCATTAAGACTTCGAAGCTCCCAGCGATTTGTTAATTTTAAACTTTTCCTTGTCTCTTCTTCTGAATATGTCGGGGATTCCAAATCATCAAATGCGACTATCAAATCCGCTCCCAACTTCTGCTGAATCTTAATCGAAGTCTCAGGAGTTAGTTTATGTTTGCCTCCATCTATGTGTGATTGGAAATCTACCCCCTCCTCGGTTATCTTATTCAACCTCGGCTTAGGTTTATCGTCCTTGATATTTGAGATTTGATTTTTGAAATTTGATTTTCCCTCTTTCAGGAACTTTACTCCCGGTTTTTCCAGTCCAACTCCCAAAGAAAAAACCTGAAATCCACCACTATCAGTAAAAGTGGGTAAACTTCGCGCAGTCCCATCCTCGTTAGGAGCTGACAATCCCATCATCTTACTAAGTCCACCCATTTTAGCTACCACATCTTCTCCGGGTTGAAGCATAAGATGATACGTATTTCCTAGTACCGCCTGAGGCTTTATTTCCTGAATTTGAGCTCCAGTTAAGCTTTTGAGAGTTCCTTTCGTGCCCACTGGAAAAAACGCAGGAGTAAGTACGATGCCATGACCTGTTTCAATTTTTCCAGCGCGTGCCTTAGAAGACTTATCTTTTTGTGTTATTTTAAACTTAGGCATCATGAATTTCGAGTTAATAATTTCTGATTTTTAATTAAATCCAAATTTTGAAAATTTATAAATTGAAAAATGCATTGAAAATTGAGAATTAAGAATTGAAAATTAACTTGATGCGACAGCTTTCAAGCTATAAACTTCTTTTTTAAATTGCTCCCCACGGTCTTTGTAGTTTTCAAACATCCCGAAGCTAGCGCACGCCGGGGAAAGAAGAACAACATCTCCGGGTTGTGCTATTTTACTAGCTGCTGTTACTATTTTTTCCATAGAATCTGCCCCCTCAATTATTATAACTTCAGATTTGAGATTTGAGATATGAGATTTGATTTTTTTCCATTCTTCTCCAATCCCGATGATTGCTTTTATGTTTTCTTTTTTAGAAATCAATTCCCCCAGTTCTTTAAAATCACTATTTTTTGAAGAACCTCCAAGTATTAAAATTTCCGGATTTTTAAAAGATTCTATCGCTGCTATCGCTGTTTCTGGGGTGGTAGAAAATGAATCATTATAGTACTCGACATTGCTTATTTGGCCTACTAATTCAAGTCTATGCATAAGACCCTTAAAGTGCCTTAAAACCTCTGTTATCATCCCCAATCTAACACCTGCCAAATATGCTACTAAAGTAGCTGCGCAGACATTTTCATGATTGTGATCTCCTTTAAGAAGTAACTCTCTAGTGTCAACTACGGGTAAATCATTTCCTTTAATTCTTAAAATTATTTGGTTTCCTAACGCAAAACATCCCTCATCCACTTCTCTTTCTCTGGAAATGTAATAAACCTTTCCCATACTTAATATATCTGATTCATTACTACCCGGATAATCCCTATTTATAATCGCAATATCATTTTCCGTTTGAAAATTAAGCAGATTTCTCTTCGCATCTATATATTCATTAATGTCTTTGTGATAATCCAAATGCTCAGAAGTAATCATTAGAAGTACTCCAATGTGTGGACTTTTTGTCAGATCCTGAAGCTGAAATGAGGAAAGCTCTAAGACAACCCAGCTATCTTTCTTGAGTTTGTCTACAAGCTCAAGGGCAGGAGTACCAATATTTCCTCCAAGATGTACGTCAAATCCAGCCTTTTTTAACATCTCAAAAATAAGCGAAGACGTAGTCCCCTTTCCTTTCGTACCGGTCACGCCAATTATGTTTTTAGTGGGGGTTAAATCAAAAAATAATTTTGTTTGAGAAGTAATTCTAGACTCATCTTTAATCTTTAATCTTAAATCATTAATCTTTACACCAGGCGAACGGACTATTAAATCAAATTTATCCAAATCATCAAGATATTTATCTCCTTGTTTTTGATCTCGGATTTCTACCTCTGCGCCTTGTTTTTCAAGAAATTTAACAGCAGATTTTCCCTCAATTCCTTCTCCGATTACAGCTATTTTTTTATATTGAAAATCAATCATATTTAAATTTTAGTTAAGTTCTCATTTTTGTTTTTACGCTCATTAAATTGATCGTAAATAGATTTAAGATCTTCATCATTTTTATCGAAAAAAAGTATTTTTAACATCACCAGAAAAACCGATCCTAGAAGAATCCTGCTAAAAGTTTGAATATTTTGATAAGAAAAATAATTATTAATAAGATCAAGACCATTCTTATCTGTAATATTCAAAAACAAAGCTATCACTATTGCTCCCGTCCAAAATGATCCAATTATCCCACTTAATGAAATCGCTACTTTTTCAATAATTTCACCAATAATCAAAAAATTAAATTTATGCTCAATGATAACCGATAATAAAGAAAATAAAATAAAAAGGGAAAAGGCCCCAATCACTATAGGAATAAAAAACACTGCAATAGGAGCTAAAATTATATGTATGTTATTTAAATAATTAAAAGGATAATTATCGTGAATAATGTAAGAGCTAATCACAATTGCAAAAGCAAAAGCAATCAGATAATTTATGGATTTGTGCCTGTTAAGTCGGCTCTCGGAATAAAATTTAAATTTCTTAACATATTTTCTGGTAACAACTCTAATCCCAAGAAATAAAAACGCTATTCCTATTGTCAGAAAAAAATAAATCATATTGGCATTAGCTAAAAGTTCGCGGAACCAGTATATTATCAAAAATACTGAGGCAATAATACTTATCACCGTAAACCAATAACTTAAGATTTTACTTAAAAGTCTATAAATTGCTTTAAATAAACTCATTTAATTACACCTGCTTCGTAACTAGTTTTTTGAAATATTCAGTGCTTGATTCTCCTTCAACTCCTTCTCCTATTACAGCTGTTTTTGTTTGCATACTGATTCATAAGAGGAAATTATACTCTAATTCAAATATAAAAAGTACCAGGGGTGGGGATCGAACCCACGACCTCAGGTTTATGAATCCTGTGCTCTAACCAACTGAGCTACCCTGGCTTGTCGTTAAGTATACCAAAATTCAAGGCTAAATTAAACTTATGAGGTTTGACCTGAAGCTAGATAAACTGTTATAATGGTCCGACGCGCGGGGTAGTGTACAGTGCACGTGAGGCTCATAATCTCACAGGCCAGGCGCAACTCCTGGCCCCGCAACAATATTAATCCCCAACAAATAAATTTACCCACTGTTGCCAGACCGGCGGAGGTGGAGGCGGTTTAACTTCCTTTTTCTTTATAAGATTTTGCGGAATAATCACATCACTTTCTCCAGGCTTAACCAGAAAAAGCCTATTTCTAGCTTCCTCTTCAACGAATTCATTACTTTTTACATAACCCAATTGTACTTTTAATTCTTCATTTTTCTGTTTTTCCCGATCAAGCTCTTGTCTTGCCCTGACAACCACATCTTGCTTACTCCATAAATCAAAGATTGAACGCACTAAACCGTTAATTACAATAAGGCAAACAATTATAGCAATAAAAAAGGCTACTTTTTTAATAGTTGACGCTGAGCGTAGTTTTGTGATATTATAGGCCATTATGAATCAGGTTTTGCTTTCACAAGCCAGTTTAGAGTTTAGAAATTTTCTTACAGAAAAGGGTCATTCGACCTCAACTATTGTAGCATACAGCAAGGATATTGAGCAGCTTGTTGACTTTCTAAAGACTAAAAATAAGGCTCAGGTTGATGAAGTAACTCAAGAAGACATTGAAGGTTTTCTGGCGAAAATGAATGAGGAGGGATACACTCCTAAGTCTGTTAGTAGAAAAATCAATTCCACTAGAACTTTTTATAGATTTCTTAAGTCAAAGGGTTATGTTAAGGAAGATCCTTCTCTTCAGGTTTCTCATCCTAAATATCAGCTCGCTCCTCCCAGAATTTTAACTCCTACTGAATATAGAGCGCTACGTGACGCAGCCAGAAATGATGCCAGAATGAGTGCCATAATTGAGCTATTACTTCAAACGGGTATAAGAATAGGAGAGCTTACCGCCCTAAGACTCTCAGACATCCATAAAGACACTCTTCATATCCCAGCTATGGAAAAGCACGAAGAGCGCTCAGTTCCTTTAAATAAACGTGCTCAGGAGGCTCTAAATAGGTATTTAGAGGTGCGTCCAAAGGCAGATGATGAGCATATCTTTATAACCAAATCAGGAAGACCTTTCTTAATTAGAAATATCAGGACTAGTATCGAGCGATACTTCAGACTGGCTGAAATAAAAGATGCTAAAGTAAATGATCTCAGGCACACATTCGTCGCCCATCACCTAAAGCATGGAGCATCAATAGTAACATTATCAAAGATACTTGGACATAAAAGAATTTCTACCACAGAAAGGTATCTGGAATACGTTCCGGACCGCGCCGCCGAATCCCAAGTTTTATCTGAACTTTAAACTAATATGGAAAGAAAGCCTTTATCGCTTCAGGGGTTTCTAAAACGGAATCATGTAAATATAGAGCCTGTTATAAAATCACCGAATTTATTAGAGTTTGCTACACCTGAGAAAATTCTGGATTTATTTGGAGAAGGCTGGAAATATGAAATACCTGAATATGTTATTCCTGATTATAATATGAGATTTAAAACACATCGCTTTATATATGAACGTCCCAATGATGATTATTCTTTTATTGTTATAAAAGAAGATACAGATTTAAACCAACTTACATTGCAAATTGGAAGAGGAAAAGAAGGGCCAAAAATGTATGCAAGTGATATTCAACACGTGGTGATTGTTCCAGAAAGACCAAATCGTGAATCCAAACACGGACAGCATATGTTACATCTTATGGCACAGGAAGCTCGTCTTTATTTTAATTTAGGAGATAATCCCGTCTGGGTAGGGCTAAACCAAGTAATAGATGATTCCCGCATATCAACACTTGGAATAAGTTATTATCCGTCCCGGCAAGAAGCAGTATGGGATATGAGTGAAAAAGGATCGAGCAGCATTCAACTATAAAATGTGGGCTAGCTTGGATTTGAACCAAGGACATCTACTTTATAAGAGTAGCGCTCTACCCCTGAGCTACTAGCCCGAAAACGTCCTTAATTATACTAAATACTTTATACTTAATACAAAATACAAAATTAGAGTTGAGCCCGCTCCCCTATCACCTGCTCTATAACTTTTACATCTTTTCCGTATTTAAGCCTGGATAGTTCTTTTATAAGCTCACTTACTCTTGGATTCATAACAGCTTTTTCCTGTTCCATGTCTTTTGTTGTATCCAATGAGAACGGTGGCACAGGTTCACCGTTTACTACGGTTCTCAAATATGCATTAAATCTATCTATATTTATAAGATCTGCTTCACTAAATGTAGGCTGGAATTCACGCGCAAGATAGTTAGCGTCTGTTACTCCAACTCTAAAAGACGTAAGAGTTCCAACGTTTCCGAAAATTGCATTCTTTACCTCTTCTTCCATTTGCCCTATGAACTGATTCGCAACTATCAAACTAAGACTATATTTGCGTGCTTCTGATAAAATTTGCGCAAAATCCGGAGTAGCAAAATTTTGAAATTCGTCAACATATAGGAAAAAATCTTTCCTTTGATCCTTTGCTACGTTTTGCCTGCTCATTGCAGCAATAAGAATCTTTGGAACAAGAATTAAGCCTAAAAAGCTCGAGTTTTCCTCACCAATTTTTCCTTTAGATAAATTTACTAGAAGAATTTTTTGATTATCCATAACATCTCTAAAATTAAATGCGGACTGAGATTGGCCTATGATGTTTCGCATGGTTCTGTTCGTAACGAACCGACCGAATTTCGAGACGATATAATCAAGTGTTTCTGATTTATGAAAATCTGAAGTTTGAGCTATCTGATCAGTCCAATACCTTCTAACGATCGGGTCCTGAACGTAAGGCAAGATATCCTGAACATATTTAGAATCTGTTAGCGCTCTTACCACTTCTATAAAAGTTGTTCCAGGCCTACTCATGACTGTTAGCATGGCATTTCTAATGGCATGTTCAAATCTAGGACCTATAATTCCGGTCTGATTAGGATCATAAAGTTTATACATTAATCCCACTATTGAAGATACGACATAATGTCTTTCTTCTTCAGTATTAGCTTCAAGCATATTAAGTCCCATTGGCCTATTTGTATCTGATGGGTCAAAAAGGATCACGTCCTCTGCTCGCTCCGGCGGAATAATCTGCAAAAGATCCTCTATAAGATCTCCATGAGGATCAATTACGCCTACTCCTTCTCCATTTTTTATATCCTGGGTAATCATTTGCTTTAGAAGCTCTGATTTTCCTACGCCTGTTTTTCCTATTATGTACATATGCTTCATTCTATCTTCACGGCCCATAAACACATCTTTCGACATTCCTCTATACAAACTTTTTCCTAGAAACAATCCCGATGTTGCAATATTTGCTGCAGCCGGAGCTCTCTTGGAATTTATCCAATGAATGTGCGGTGTGGTAATGCTCTTATTCGGGAAATGATAAAGTGTGGCAAGCTCTTCTGAAGTCATTACTGCTGTTTGTCCTGAGCGTGGCATATATCTATAAATAAAATCAGTCATAAAGCCCTTTTTCATTCTAATCTTGTTTTTCGTAAATGAATTAAGTCCTGAGAACTGTGAGAAAACGTTTACAATATTACTTAAATGTGCCTCAGCTGATTCTTTCGTAGAAGAAGAAACCACAACTCTAACTACCGTATTAAAACCGGGTTTTGAAACAGAAGCTTCAATTCCCTCAAGCTCCTTAGGATCAGCCGAATACTTCGCGGTTTCAGGATTTGCTTCACCCTTTTTAGTTTCGGATAAATGAGCTTTCCCATGCTTTTTCCACTTATCATCGGCCGGGCTTATCATAATCTGAATGGCTGCGCCCTCACCCTCTGTCATTTTGGCTAAAATAGAAGTAATTGAGCTAAGCGGATCTGTAGCTAAATCTTTATAGAGTTTAATAGGCAAATAATCTGCATTTTTAAGCCGTAGAGAAGCAAATGCCACCTTAGCATCTTCGGCAAAAATATTATAATCATTTCCTACAACAAATCCTTCTTTTAGGGACTTTTCCTCACTTACCTCTCGAATCTCTGCATCAGGATATGCTCCATTTATTTGTTTTTCCACAAAATCTTTAAATTTATTTGGAGTTGAAATATAGAACCTGATATCTCCGGGCATACCGACAATCTCCAGTGATAGACATGGCTGGGGGTTAAGAAACGAAAATCTTCCACCTTTATGAAGAGAGGCAAAACTGGAAAACAATTGCTCAGCTGCGTCTATTTTTATTTCATTATCCCTTGGAAGCGCCACCTCAAGAAGAGTTGAATCTAGAGCAGATTTTTCCCTATCTCTAAATTTGTAATTAAGAAAAAGAAAATAGAAAAGAACAGAAATTCCCACAGCTAAAAATGCTGATAAAACCGCCAGAAACAAAAGCAATGTGAGCGTGGAAAAAATGCTATCCATTATTTAATTAACCTCCTGTGGTTTTTTTATTCCAAATAAACCTTTTGCAAATTCTTTTATAACAAGAAGTGCTCTCCAGGGGTCAGATGTGCCTACATCAGCGGTCTTAACAATTTGCTGTACAATTGCTTGATTTGTTGGAAAATTAGAAAAAGTGGGACTTGGAATAGATTCCTGCACGCCCAAATCTTTTACTTCTTTTGGAATTTCCGGAAAGTCATTTCGAGCTTCTACTCCATGCTCTCTTGATTCATCATCAATAACAGGACTTATTTCTTCTGAAGAAATATCCAAGCTGTTTTCAACTCCTTGATTTGGTGTTTCCACACTTAATGCGCTAGGCCCACTCTCTACACTACCTGCTCCGTGAACGGTTACCGGTTCTTTATTTGGATCTGACTGATTTTGAACCTGAGTTTTTACGTCATCCATACATAACTATATTATCACAGAAAGAGGATTTTTAACTTAAACTAATCACACAAAATCCTAACAAGATTGTTGTCCGGACTTTTGTGTATATTGTTCTTTTGTTATTTTACATTTCGGGCATTGATTACCTATTGGACCTTTTGGTTTATGCCCACAATTAGGACAAGTAAACCCTTCACTCTCCATAAAACTGCTTACTGAATTTGAACCTAAACTATTTAATCCACTGCTTTTAATAGGACAGCTCCCGGCAACTTTCGGAGGCTCATATCCATATGTGTTTACGAACTGTTTAAAATCTTGATTAGACTCATAAACAGTAATATTACCCTCCTCAAGCTCCTTTTTAATCTGCAAAGATTTATTTTCAAGAGCATGAATCATTTTCTTTTTTTCTTCTACGGAGAACTCACTCCAATTAACTATTAAGTTGTCAATCATGGGGTTTAAATTAGCCATAGCAATATCAAATATTTCTACATTTCTTGCACTATTTTTAAATGTAAAGTTTTCCGAAAGTGTTTTTACAACATATTCTTCCGGTAACTCTCTTCCTATAACCACGGGAAATTTTAAATAATCCTCAGGAGTTTTAGCTTCAATACCTACATCAGTAAGTAATTTAAAAGAATCTTCAAAACTATTCATCGTCGGCTCTTCAACACGAAAAGCAGCCATTTGAATTTGCTTTTTATTCTCAATACTTCTTTTAATTCTGCCCACGTAAAAAAATCCATAATCACCATATCCTTCTTCCTTGGCTCCGGGAGGACTAGCCCAGACTATACTATTTCCGACCTGGGCACTCTCAAGCTGTTTATCTAAAAACTGCAAACCGATAACTTCAGATGCCTCCCGACTTGTTGATTCTCCTCTCATTACTCTCTCTTTTACGCTTCTCTGAGCTTTTATTTCCATTGATTCATTTCTATGAGAATCCCTTAGCATCCCGTCAGAATAAATTAATTCATATTCAAACTTTGGAATCTGAAACCTATATTCTCCAAGATATGAAATTATGTCGTCTTTTAGTTCTTGGTCAGTAACTCTTGGATCGTATTCCACACTAAAACCACTCGACGAAACTAATTCTCGAGGCCTACTCTGATATTCATAAGGAGTACTTTCTATCATTTTTTACGCCATTTCTTTTCTTTTTTCTTTTCTTTAAAATTTACAAATCTAGCCATGGTAAATAGAAGATCTGATAAGCGGTTTAAATAAATTAAAATTACAGGATCTATCTCCTCTTTTCTTGATAACTCAACTATATTCCTCTCAGCCCTTCTAGCTATGGTTCTTGCTAAATGAAGAATTGAACCTCCCTTTGTACCACCCGGAAGAATAAATTCTTTTAGTTCAGGCATTTTTATAGTAAGTTTATCTATAAATTTCTCTAATTCCTCGGGTCTATTTTTTAATTGTGGCACAGGAAGTGTAGCGGTTAAGGCTAGAGCAGAACCTATTTCAAAAAGATCATTTTGAATTTCTTCAAGTTCATCTGTTACTGAGCCTAAATCTGTTCTGTTTCGTCCATTTGATATTTGATATTTGGTATTTGATATATGGGCAATAGCAACGCCGATTGACGAGTTAAGTTCATCAATGGTCCCGTATGCATCTACTTTTCGATTTGATTTAAAAACTTTTTTCCCATCAAAAAAGGATGTTTTCCCTTTATCTCCAGTTTTAGTATAAATTGGTTTTTTCACATTTTTTAATAATTAGTAAATAGATACTAATAACTGAACGCATAAAAAAAGTCCTTCGAGAAGGACTTATATTTTCCTTGCTCGAGGTCTTAAAGATTTGTATTGTTTTCTGGATTTAACAGTACCGGCAGTTCCACCGACTTTCACGGTGATTTCCAACACAATCTTGGTTATTTAGTACCTAGATAATAGATATTAGAAACTTCCAAACACATTTCTAATATCTATTACTCAAACACTAACACTCAGAGTGCCCACAAGAATAGCACTTTCCGCATCCCTCTTCATATACAAAAGAGCTCGTTCCGCATTCCGGACATATATCATATGTATGAGTTTTTGGTCCATCTGCTACTATTCCCTCCTGAAGCGGAAGCTGTTGAAGCACAGTTACTTCATCTTGCTCATCAAATTGCTCTAAATCATCATCTGCAGGAGTTGCTACTGGAGTTTTACTTCCAGGTGCCAGCTTATCCTCAACTACCCCATTTACTTTAAAAGCGTATTGCTTTGCTAGGATCTTAGCTACTGCATCCGGCAATGATCTGACACGGTTTTCTCCAAAGCCTACGCTTCTTGCCCCTCCTATTCCCGCAAGCTGGCTTATGACTTGCCTAATTCTCTCGCGCGGCGGCAGGTTGCCTGCGAGGCGAAGATTTAAAGAGATCATACGACCCAAAGCGTCAGCCATGGCTGCTATATCAGAACCAGATTTTCCAATAGTTACAAAAATTTCGAAAGGCTCTCCATTTTGATCATGGTTAAGTGTTATATAGGTTTCTCCAATTGGAGTTTGTGTTTTATAAGTTACGCCTTCTACCATCATGGGCCTGGGTGCTCTTACTATTTCCTTTGGAAGAGTTGCTGGTTTTATCTCACCTTGTGCTGAGCCAGTCGAAGCATCTTTTTTCTCCTCAACCCTAGACAGCACTCCTTCACGTGACCCATCTCTCATATAAGTTACCCCTTTAAGTCCTTCATCATATGCCATCATATAAAGATTTTTTACATCCGCTACGCTGTGGGAATTTGG
>Ga0066639_10003692_pt1 | contig 13217 bp, 14 predicted proteins | sample CryGeyCG2114_010_2_FD_59504 | JGI IMG/M metagenome (GOLD analysis project Ga0066639, IMG submission 59504) | Groundwater microbial communities from aquifer - Crystal Geyser CG10_big_fil_rev_8/21/14_0.10 | ecosystem: Environmental > Aquatic > Deep subsurface > Groundwater | place: USA: Utah...
AGGAGGTAATTCTTGAGAAGGTTCTTCACCAGGAATTTCACCAGGAGCTAATTCACTAGGGGGTAATTCTTGAGAAGGTTCTTCACCAGGAATTTCACCAGGAGCTAATTCACTAGGAGATACTTCTCCAGGAATTATTGGTGTGGGTTCAAGAGAAGTGAGTTCAGTAGATACAGGTTCAAGAGAAGTGGGTTCAAGGGAAGTAGGCTCAGAGCCACGTGGTTGGACAAAATCACCAACGGTATCTATTCCAAACAAATTTTTAACAAAACTCACAATCTTGGTAAAGAAATTGAACTTAACAGCACTGTCTGTTATTTCATTTGAATCATCTTTATTAAAAAAAGAAGCACTTACAGTATTTGATAAAATAAATAATATCAAAAAGAATACAATCACGCCCTTTTTCATACAATTTTTAAACAAAAATAATATATAAATTTATCCAAAAACGCCGAAACTAGCTAAAGTAACTAGAATCCCTGCTATTAAAATACCCAAAGAGATAGCCAAATAACTTTTCATTCTTTTCAATCCAAAGAACCAAGCTAAGATAGTGGCGGTCCAAGCACCCGTCATAGGTAAAGGAATTCCTGTAAACATCAATAATCCTAAAAATTCCCATTTAGTTCCAATATGCTTCTCTAATTTTTTTCCGTTTCTTTCTATATATATATCAAAAGATTTTTTATAAAAATTAAATTTTAAAAAATATTTATGCAAATTGTCTAAAAAAAAGAAACAGATTGGAATAGCCAAAAAATTGCCTAAAACTCCAAATATATAAGCTAGAACAGGGTGCAAACCGGATATAATGGCATAAGGAATTCCTCCTCTCAATTCAGATATAGGGAATGCACTTAAAATAATTTCATTTAAAATAACACTCATTTTTTACCCTGAAATACAAGCAGATCATCAGTGGTTAATTTTTTCTTGCTTTTAATTTTCTCCTCTACATCCTTGGCTTTAATTTCTAAAACAGATTCTTCTTTTCTCCTAGTTTTAAGTTTATCTTTCTCAAAAAGGTCTCCTAATTTTTTTCTGTACTCATTAGATTGGGATAGTTTCTTTTTTAAATCCTCATTCAGTTTCAAGAACCTATCTTTTAACTTCAAAAATTTAGAAAAGGCATCTTCTTGTTCTTTCTTCAAATCATTGATGTCTTTAGAGACCACTATAAAATTTTTATAATCTTTATTATTCTTAGAAAGGTCAATCAGTTTAGCATGCAATTCTTCGGATTTTTTCTTATTCTCATCTATTTTCCCGCTAATATCTTTGGATTTAGCAACAACATTATCAACAGCGTCATAAGTCTTGTGTTTTTTCTTCAAATCCTTGATTTCCCTCATAACTTTTTTCTCTTGGCCGATGCTTAACGCTTCTGTCTCAATCTTCATCTCCAATTGGTCAATCTTCTCTCTTATGCTTTCATTTCCTTTCTGAATGCCGTATTTGTCGAATAATTTCTTCTTCTCGGAATCTAATTTTTTAAATTCTGAGATTAACCCCCTTACTTCATCATTGCATTTATCCCTCTCATCTTTTATTCTGACAAAGCTCACATTGGATTTGTCCTTATCCAATTTTATTTTTTTGATTTCTGTTATCTTGCTAAAAATAGTTTTTTTCAACTCTTCTTTTTTCTTGAACCACTTCTCTTTTTCAGAATTAATGTCATTCAGCTCTTTCTTTAAGTCTAGAACTTCCTTCTTTAGTTTGTTTAACTCTTCATTTATCTGTTGTTTTTCCATTTTAATTTTGCGTCCAAATCACTATTTGTCATCTTAAAAATAGAATAAAACCTTCAATTTAAAAAGATTGTTATTCTAAATCTCAGTATTTGCTGTTGTGAAAAGTGCTTTTGGTGTTCTTAGAAGATGTGTTGGAAAAATAATAAGTTAAATAAGAATTCACTTATAAAAATAAAAAAAGCTTTAAAATTTAATAATTTAGGGACTTGCGTATATGAACTGTTCTATTCAATATACTTTGATTTTTTGCCTTCGGCATCGTTGCACTAAACTCAATTTTAAATAAATTAGTGAAAGAACATAAAGATTACCTTAATTATCTAAAGGAAATAGGAATTAATAAAACAGGAATAAAATTTGAATTTACATATAATCCTTCAAAATTAAAAAATGATCTTAAATTATATATTGATGAATTCAATAAGATAATTAATCTTCCATTAAAAGTAAGTCCTCGTAAAACTTCAAAAGGAAGAGGATTTAGAAGCACAATTCATAACGTATTATTAACAGAAATTATACTTAATTCTATGAATACTATAAGAAGATACTTAGCAAATAAAAAACACTACAATAAATTAGAAAGAAAATTAGCAAATAGTTTCATTTCAAAACTACTTACAAGAGACGGAACTCTAGATATTAGAACAAAAAATAGGGAATATAATTTTCCGTCAACAAGAATAAAAATAGTAGATCAAGATTTAAAATATCTCGAAGATTACAAATCAATATTGAATAATGTTGGGTTTAAAGCAAGGATTATTAAAAAATATACCTCTGTTACAGCAGTAGCGTCATTCAAAAAATTAATTTATTTGTATCAAATTGAAGCTTTCAAAAACACAAACAATTGGAACAAACTATTAACAATTATGGAATTATATTTGAAAGGTCGAAGATTAAACACATATTATAGATTTAATGATTTAAAAAAATTAAATAAATTCACAAGTTTAGACATAAATAAAATCTATAATTTATCAAAAGGAACAGGTTTAGATTGGTTGTGTAACAAAGAAAAGGAAGGTTTTGTTATAAGAAATAATACAAAAATAAGACCAATAAAATGGGAATTGACTGAAAAAGCAAGAAATCTATCAAAAAATATAACAAATTGGAAGAAAGATTTAAAGAAATTAAAAAAAGAAAAACAAATTCAGGATCCTAATATTTTATTAGAGTCTCTAAAAACAAAATTTTCAAATTTATGAAAACAATGCTCCTAATCCTGCAGCTGCTTCTTCAGCATCCTTTTTCTCTTCAACAGGCTCTTCATTCTTCTTTGTTTTTTGCTCACTGATAGGTGCAACAATAGGCGTTATAGCAGCTTCTTTTATAGCTTCTTCAATATTAATGTCTTTCAATGCACTGACCAAGGCCTTAATTTTAGAGTCATCAGCTTTAATATTCACCGCAGTTAAAATTTTCCTGATATTCTCTTCATTAACCTCTTTCCCGCATTTATTCAACAAAAGTGTAGCATATATATATTCCATTTTATTCCTCCATATTATTTAATTTATCCCTCTTTTTTAGCTTTTTCCTTAACTAAATCATAAATATCCGGAACTTCTTGTTCCTTTTTCCTTTTTGCTTCCTTTTCAGACGCCTCTCTTTTCTTTATATCATCATCTTTTATTTTAGCTAAAACTTCTTTTGCTACTTCCTCATCGGTTTTCTTCCTTTCAGCTTCCCCTTCCTGTTCAAATTCTTTGGCATCAAATTCCTCTTTGGGTTCCTCAGCAAATTTTTTTCCTTTAATGCCCCCTAAATCAATCTTGCTATCTAATGCCTTAGCTTCTAAACTTGCTTTAGCAATTAATTTTTTAATTATTTCATCGCAGGGATAAACAGCTTTAACAGCCAAGTTAATAGCATATATATGGGCTGTTTTAATGTCTTCTAACAATTTTTCCTCATCCAGATCTAATATGTCCTCGCCATAAACCATTCCATCTTCATAGCTAGCAACCATATTTAATTTAACTTCCATAGGTTCAATTCCCATCTTAGATAGAATATCTGCGACTTTTCCAGAAATAATGTCTCCTTTAGCAGCGATAATTTTGTCTCTTTTTATTATAATCTTGCCCCCTTCCACAGCAGCGACTAATCCAACTTGACCCAATTCACCAATAATAGGCCCTGGGGTAAAATTAGTAGGACCAGCTTTAATCTCTAAATCATAAGGGGCTATTTGACCCGGTTTAGCAGTGACATTAACTCTGTTTTTCTTTAATTGCCTATAAATTTTAAATGAGTTATCATTGCTTAATAAAAGAACAGGCATAATTTTATCCAAACAATTATTTAATCCGCTTAAATCTTTATCCTTAAAGTTTTTAATAGCTAATTTGATTAGTCTTTTTTTAGATGTTTTTATTAATAAAATATTCTTCATCCTATTTCTAATATTTTGTAATTGTTTGGAAGGCAATCCTGTTAAATCTCCAATGCTGATAGTCTTATATTTCCTGAATAAATCAATTATGCTGTTTACTTCTTTCTTTTTCTTATCAGACACGTGCGCTTTCATTTGTTTTCCTCAGCCTTAACAGGTTCATTCTTCTTCTCTTTCTGAATTTTTTTCTTCAAAGAATGCTCTTTTTTATTCAATAATTTTTTTTCTGAAATTTTCTTTTCAATATCTTCCTTCTTATCCCCTATCTTAATTGGAAACCCCATTGTATATTTCAGATAAGCCCCTTTTATATTATAAATTTCTTTAGACAAAACACGAATCAATGAAGTATAAACATGAAGGATATTCTCTGCTAAATCATCTTCCTGCATATCCTCTTTACCCACACAGGCTTTTACAATTAACTCATTTTTGGTTTTTAATCTGACAATTTTTAACAATTTATCTTTAACAACGCTCAAATCAGCATTTTGTGGGAATACGCATCCCGCTTTTGGATTAGGCATCTTATCCTTAGGGCCTAACGCTTTACCGAAAATTGTAGCCACCTTCGCCATTAAATTAGCCTGCGCTACGAAGTAATCATATTGCTTAGCTAATTGTTTTGATTTCTTTTTATCTTTATAAACAATAAACTCATCTTCACTGATGACTTTATCAAAGATTTTAGCGATCTCTTTTAGATTTTTATCTGCAAAAGCGCATATTTTCAGCTTTTTGTCAAAAGAATGAGGCAGGGTGATAAAAATGTCCACATTATCCTCGGGTTTTTTGAGGTTAAGGTCCTTCAGATTAATAATCAAATCAACACTCTGCTTAAAATTTCTTTGTTTGGAAAATTCCTTCAATAATCTTAATGTATTTAATATATCCTTCTTATCCATCTTCCCTCCTACTTAACGTAGTAAAACGGGTATTAAATTTTGGTGAGCATATATATTTATAAGACTTTCTATCGCTGCGGCTTCGCAAACCTATGAGTATCTCAAATAGATAGAATTCTTAAGAAAGGGGGTATTTAAGATATATCCTTTTTTATCTCTAAAAACAATTCTATCTTCTACTAATTTATTCAATCGTAAATATTGTATCCCTTTAGGAATCCCCTTAACAGCAGACAGCATATTTTCTAAGGTAAATCCAGTGGGTTCTTTAATCTTATTTAGTTTAACTAAAAAACGCATCTCTTCAAAATCAAGCTGAACATTAAAATTATGTTCTGATCCTTTCTTTTGGATTAAGAATTTTGCAGAGAGAATAAATAAGAAGTTATCATCAAAATAATTTATGAATTCATCAAAATTTCCGGCAATTATTCTTGGGTAATCCCTGTTTATCATTTTAACAAGAAATTAAGAAAATATATAAATTTAATGGATTCCAAGTAGTTCTTTAATTCTCTCTCTATCAAAACCAATTATTATTTCCCCGTCGATATCAATAACAGGAACCCCTGTTTGTCCTGATTTTTTAATCATTTCTTTGGCTTTCTGATGATCATCTTGTACATTTATCTTTTCAAATTCAGCATTGTTTTCTTTAAGAAATTCTTCAGCCATAACGCAATAAGGGCATGTATTTGTGCTATAAACAATAATTTTGTGTTTTTTCATTTTATTTTGAAACTTTCTTTTTCTTTATAAAACTTATTATTCTATCAGTAACTTGCTTAACAGTTAAATTAGTTGTATCTATATAATAGTCATAATTCTTCTTATCCAAAAAATCCAGGTCATAATATTTTTTATACCTTTTACGTTCAGAATTGGTTCTTTCTTTTATTTCTCTTTTCGTATTTAATAAACCAGAGAAATGCTCCCCCTTTCGATTATCATTAAATATTCTCTTAGCTCTGGTTAAAAAATTTGCATCTAAAAACAGTTTGATGGAATTAGGGACAAAATAAAAACTAATTCTCCCGTCAATAACAAAATTGTTTTTATACTTTAGGTTAATTTGTTTTTTATCCAGTTCTTTGTCAATAACATTTGACTTTTCAGCTAATCTGCTTAATTTAATTAAAGAATATTTTTTCTTTTTGGCAATATCCCTCATGAATTCTCCTATGGAATAATGCTTTAATTTTAATCTTTTGGCTAATTCATTGGCAACAACGGTTTTTCCAGCACCAGGAGTTCCGGATAGGGTAATTCTCATTACAATATGTAGGGTTCAAAAGTATAAAAACTTAACCGAAAAATAGATTGTAAATCAAATGTCAGTTCTTAGATTAAAAGATTAGATAAAAGTGGAATTAGAGAAAATTTCTTGAGTCTCATAATTTAACATCATTAAAATTTGCCATTTTCCTAAGTATAATTTATTAATAATAAAATAATTGAATAGAGAATATTTCAAATAAGTATATCAACCATTTCTTCTTTTCTATTTGTTTTAATCTTCATAATCAATTTATGCGATAAATTAATCAAAACCTTTATAAATTCCTCCTTTACTAATCTAACTGCTTTATGTAGAAGAAAATTCTTCTGAAGTTGTGAATGCTTAATGAGAATTAAGTATAATGTATGAATAAAAGTGATAAAGATAAATAATTCATTTAAACAAGCGACCAATATAAATTCCCGTTGATCATGCGGGAGGTTACTGCTATTGGAATTCGACTTAGACATGCAAGTTTGGGGGTTCTTCGGAACCACCGGCGAAAGGCTCAGTAACACGTTGATAATCTACCCTTAGATTCGGAATAACCTTGAGAAATTGAGGCTAATCCCGGATAGGAGAATTCTACTGGAAGGTGTTTTCTCTCAAAGCTTCGGCGTCTAAGGATGAGTCAGCGGCTGATTAGGTTGTTGGTGAGGTAAAGGCTCACCAAGCCATCGATCAGTAGGGGGGATGAGAGTCCTAGCCCCGAGAAGGGCACTGAGAAACTGGCCCTAGTCCTAAGGGACGCAGCAGTCGCGAAACCTTTACAATGCACGCAAGTGTGATAAGGGAATTCCAAGTGCTTTACTTATGGTAAGGCTTTTGCCAAGTGTAAAAAGCTTGGCGAATAAGTGGTGGGTAATACCGGTGCCAGCCGCCGCGGTAACACCGGAGCCACAAGTGGTGACCAACTTTATTGGGTCTAAAGCACACGTAGCTGGTTTAGAAAGTCTTTTGTGAAATTGTTGGGCTTAACTCAACAACGTGCAAAAGAAACTTCTAAACTTGGGACCGGGAGAGGTTAGAAGTATTCCAGGGGGAGCGGTAGAATGTTATAATCCCTGGAGGACTCCCAATGGCGAAGGCATCTAACTAGAACGGGTCCGACAGTGAGGAGTGAAGGCTAGGAGAACGATAAGGATTAGATATATACAGGGGAAAATTTATATACTATAATCACATAAGAAAGATTAGAATGCCTAGTAAAATACCGAAGACATTAACAAAAAAGTTATGTAGGATAATTGGAATAATTCATGGGGATGGCAACATGTCATCATCAAGAATACATATTTCAGATAAATGTTTACATTATCATCTAAAGGAATTAAAACCTTTGTTTAAAGATATATTTAATATCAAATTAAATTTATATCATGACAAAAATAGAAATTCTTATTATAGTCATTTCAAAAATAAGAAGGTTTATGGGTATTTAACAAAGAAATTAAAAATACCAAAAGGTTCCGTTAGAAAAGAATTATTTGTTCCAACATATCTAAAAACAGCTAAAGATTATTTAAAAGCAGCATATATATCAGGGGTTTTTGATTCCGAAGGCTGTGTAAGTAAAAGGCAAGCAGAAATCAATTTTTCAACAACATGTGAGTCATTATTTAAGTTTATTAAAAAATTCTTAAGTAATAAAAAAATTAAGTTTAGTCCAATGATAAGAAAAAGAAGGAAAAATAAAGAATACGAAATTTATATTTATGGAAGAGAAAATATAAAAAAGATGTTAAAAGTCATAAAAATAAATCATCCTGAAAAAAGATTACGTTTAAAAAATTTTTCCCTTGTATACTAAAAACCCTAGTAGCCCTAGCAGTAAACGCTGTGAGCTATATGTTGCATGTTCTACGTGGACATGCAGTGTCGAAGCGAAGGCATTAAGCTCACCACCTGGGAAGTACGGTCGCAAGATTGAAACTTAAATGAATTGGCGGGGGCGCGCCACAAGGAGTGGGGCGTGCGGTTTAATTCGATTCTACGCGGGAAATCTCACTGGGAGCGACGGCAGAATGAAGGTCAGATTAAAGGTTTTACCTAACAAGCCGAGAGGTATTGCATGGCCGCCGTCAGTTCGTGCTGCGAGGTGTCCTGTTAAGTCAGGCAACGAACAAGACCTACATCTACATTTGCTAGCATTTCCTTTTGGAAGAATGAGCACAATGTAGAGACTGCCTTGGAAACGAGGAGGAAGGTGTAGGCAACGGTAGGTCAGTATGGTCCGAATCCCCCAGGCTACACGCGCGCAACAATGGTAGGGACAATGGGATGCAACTCTGAAAAGAGAAGCTAAGCCTTCAAACCCTATCCTAGTCCGGATTGAGGTTTGTAACTCAACCTCATGACGATGGAATTCCTAGTAATCGGGCTTCACTATGGCCCGGTGAATACGTCAACGCGCTTTGCACACACCGCCCGTCATTCCAGCCAAGCAGGGTCTAGGTGAGAGTTAATTTCTTAATTATTTCGAACCTAGGTTCAGCAAGGAGGGGCAAGTCGTCACAAGGTAACCGTAGGGGAACCTGCGGTTGGATCACCTCCTATTTATAATTACAAAATTATTTATCTACACTAAATTTATCCATGCATTAAAAAAATTCTTCATCAAAAGCTTTATAAAATTCTAAAAATCTAATTTTATTAGATGGGCCTATAGCTCAACCTGGTAGAGCATCGCCCTTGCAATAAACTTTTTTAAAAGTTTAATAAAACAAGAAAGGCGGGGGTTTCGGGTTCGAATCCCGATGGGTCCACTTCTAATTTCTTAAAATAAGTTACTACTTCTAAATTATCACAAATAGAAACATTTATATATTAGTTATTTAACCTTCATTAAGTGGTGATGGGAGAAAAAATGATTGTTAAGGAAGATTTCCTAAAAAAATTAAGGGCGGTATTCGACTTAAATATATATGAAGTAAAAATTTGGGCAGCATTGCTATCAAAAGGCATATCAAGCGCTGGTGAATTATCAGATATTTCAAACGTCCCAAGATCAAGGGCATATGATATTCTTGAGTCTTTAGAGAAGAAGGGTTTTGTATTAATGAAGATTGGCAAACCAATAAGGTATCTTGCAGTAGAGCCAAAAGAAATTTTACAAAGGGTTAAAAAAGGTTTAAAGGAACAGGCAGAAGAAAGGGTAAAGAATTTAGAAGAAGTAAGAGATACAAAAATATTTGAAGACTTGGTTTTATTACATAAACAGGGTATAGAAAATGTTGACCCAACCTCATTATCAGGTTCAATAAAAGGAAGAAGAAATATTTATAATCAAATGGAGACTATTGTAAGGGGTGCTAAAACCTCTATTTCATTAATGACTACAGCAGAGGGATTCTTAAGGAAAACAGATTTTTTAAAACCAATATTAAAAAAATTAAAAAACGTTAATGTTAAAATTATAACGCAAAATACAAAAGAGTCTAAAGAAGCTGCTAAAGAATTAAATGGTTTAGCTTCAGTTAAATTCAGTGATGATTTAAATTCAAGATTTTGTATTGTAGATGGAAAAAATTTGGTGTTCACCATGCTAAATGACAAGGATATACATGAAAGTTATGATATAGGTATATGGGTAAACACAGAGTTCTTCGCATCTGCATTGCAGAATATGTTTGATAATACCTGGAGGAATTTAAAATGAGTTTGAAAAGTATATTAAAAATAATTACATTAACATCTGCGATAGGATTTTCTGTTTATGGATGTAGTGATAATGAATTTAATGATAAATATAAAGACGTTGCATTTTATTTTGGTTCAGGAAAATTAATTAATGATAAATTTATTAAATTCTCCAAATTTTATAATGTAGGGGAAGGTATTTCTATTTAGAAGTAATAGATAAAAATGGTAAAATCTTATATAAAGATAAAGGTTGTGATGGTATTTTAGATGAGGTTAGGATTATTACAGCCGAGGATGAAATTGAAAAAGGATATATCAATGATGAATTTGGAAAACCTGTTTTAGAATTAGCTCAAAAACAATATGAGGAATATCTTAAACAAATGTTGGAATACGAACAAGAAAAAGAGCGAAAAGAGTTAGAACAAAAGTAAAAAGAAGGTTTAGAATTACTTACACAATAAAATAGAGAATTAAAATGATCTCAGATGGAGAAACAAGTGGAAGAAGTAGTGGGAAAATAGTGCTCCCTTATAATTTTAATAATCTTAATGAAAAAACTTTTGAATTTGGAGGAATCCAATTTAAATATAACCCGCAAAAACCAAAAAGAGTATTTCAAATTAGGGGTGAAGAAATTCAATTAATCAGAGCATTTCCAACCAAATCTACTCCAAATAAAGGTTATTTTTTAAAAGTTAGTAAAAATGAAGAAAGATTATATGTTCCTTATAACTCCATCTATGTGCTTAACAACAAAATAGAAAAGATGCCACCACATGAACTAGAATCAATGTTAAATTCCTTTAATTTAAATGAAGATGAATTAGCAAAAGTTTTACTTGTAGTAAGCAATCTTAATCAAAATCTTTAAAAACGACTCATTCTTATTATTCATATGCATAATGTAGCAGAATCATTAAGCCAGTCAGAAAGGAAAATATTCCCTTTAATAAAAAACAATATTTCTTTTAAGGAACTAGTTAAATCCTCTGGACTGCAGGAAGTAGAAATCATGAGAGCCTTGCAATGGTTGGAAAATAAAAATGTAATAAAATTGAATAAAAGTCTTGAAGAAGGGATTTTTTTGGATAAAAATGGGGAAAAATACCTTAAAGAGGGGTTGCCGGAGTTTAAATTTTTACAATCTTTGGACAAAGAGTCAACATTGCAGGAAATAAAAGAAACTGCAGAACTGAATGACAATGAATTGAATATTTCTCTGGGAATTTTAAAGAGAAGATTGGCGATAGAGTTAAAGAAAGGAAAAGTGACAATAACAGAAAATGGAAAAAGAATCCTAAAAAAGGGAAGTTTAGAGCAGGATTTCTTAAAAAAGCTGCCTTTAGATCCAAAACATCTGACAGATGAGCAAAGATTTGCATATCATGAATTAAAAACAAGAAAAAATATAATAAAAACAGATATAATAAAGAATATAACTGTCAATCTAACGGTTTCTGGGGAAGCGCTGCAAAAGCATAAATTAGAATTGGATTTAATTGATTCGCTAACACCCCAAGTAATAAAATCAGGGGTATGGAAAAATAAAAAATTCAGGAGATATGATATAAAAATAAATGTTCCAAAAATTTATCCTGGAAAGAGACATTTTGTAAATCAGGCATTGAACTACACAAAAAGAATCTGGTTGGATATGGGCTTCAGGGAAATGACAGGCCCGATAATAAATTCTTCTTTCTGGAACTTTGATGCTTTATTCACAGCACAAGACCACCCTGTGAGAGATTTGCAGGATACTTTTTATCTGAATAGAAAAGGGAAATTACCAGATGATAAAATAGTAAGCAGAGTAAAGGCTGTTCATGAAAATGGAGGAGATACTAAAAGTAAAGGGTGGAGATACACATGGAATCCGGAAGAAGCTAAAAAATTAGTGCTGAGAACCCATACTACAGTCTTATCAGCGCAAACATTAGCAAGATTAAAAAAAGAGGAATTGCCAGCAAAGTTTTTCGCAGTGGGTAAATGTTTTAGAAATGAAACAGTGGATTATTCTCATTTATTTGAATTTAACCAGACAGAAGGCATAGTTGTGGATGAAAATGCAAATCTAAAGCATTTAATGGGTTATTTAAGAGAATTTGCAGATAAGATGGGTTTCCCGAAAGTCAGATTCAGGCCAGCATATTTCCCTTATACAGAGCCAAGTTTAGAGGGGGATGTTTATGATCCAATGCATAAAAAATGGATTGAGTTTATAGCAGCAGGGATATTCAGGCCGGAAGTTGTAAAGCCATTATTGGGAAAGGATGTTCCGGTATTGGCATGGGGTCCGGGAATAGATAGGATAATTACAACAGCTTATAATATCAAGGACATAAGGGAATTATACAAGAATGATTTAAAGCAATTAAGGGAAATGAAAAGCTGGATGAAATAATATGGAAAAACTAAACCCCTGGAGTTCAGACACAATTAAGGATTATGAAAAGGCATTCAGGGAATTTGGAATTCAGAAAATTAATGATAATCTGAAATTGAATCACCATTTGTTTAAGAGGAATATTATTCTTGCTCATAGGGATTTTGATAAAATAATAAAAAGAATAAAGGAAAAGAAGCCTTTCATTCAAATGACAGGTATCGCCTCTTCAGGAAAGCTGCATTTGGGTCATAAAGTGGATATTGATTTATTTGTATTCATGTCAAAATTCAAATCTAAGAATTATTTCTGCATAAGCGACATAGATGGTTATGTAAGCAGGGATAGAATAGTATCACTAAAACAAGCCAAGGAATATGCAGTTGAAAATCTGGCTCATGCCTTAGCACTAGGATTAAATAAGAAAGATATATATTTGCAAAGTAAAAAAGAGCCAAGGTATTACGAATTCGCATTTGAGTTGTCTAAAAAAATAACCAAAAATATGTTTGAAGCTGTTTATGGCCACTTAAATCTAGGAAAGGTATCAGCTAATTTATTGCAATATGCAGATATTTTGCATCCTCAATTAAAAGAATATGAAGGTAAGATGCCTTCTCTGACTTCAATAGGATTGGATCAGGATCCGCATGCAAAGATGGCAAGGGATTTATCAAGAAGATTAGGCTATGATTTAGAGGTTCCAAGTTTCTTATATTTCAGGCATCAGTCTGGCTTGTTAAAAGACAAGAAGATGAGTGCATCAGAGCCAGATACAGCAATATTTTTGGATGATTCAGAAGAAGAGATAAAAAGAAAAATAAACAAATCTTTTACAGGCGGG
>Ga0066639_10003696_pt1 | contig 13211 bp, 11 predicted proteins | sample CryGeyCG2114_010_2_FD_59504 | JGI IMG/M metagenome (GOLD analysis project Ga0066639, IMG submission 59504) | Groundwater microbial communities from aquifer - Crystal Geyser CG10_big_fil_rev_8/21/14_0.10 | ecosystem: Environmental > Aquatic > Deep subsurface > Groundwater | place: USA: Utah...
AAAAAAGCGTGTCTTATGCCCTACCAACTTAATTAGAAAAAAATTTAAAAAATAAGAGGTAGGGTAAGACCTTGGCAAAAATAATTTTAAACGCCTTTTTGGTTAATTAATTAAATTATATCATAAAAATGCCTGTCTGACAAAATAAAAAAATATTGTTAAACAAGCTTTCGTCGAAACGGTGCTGATAAAAAAGTTATCATTTAAATCCAAGCTAAATTGAGACACTAAATTGCGACAATGATAAATTTTAAAAAACATGAAAGGGGAGTATCTTGTCCCCTATTTTAAGAAAATTTTGTCACCAAATCTCAAATCAATATAATTCAATTTACTTAATTCGTTTTCGTTTAATTTTTCCGCCAAAAGAATTTTTAATTTATTCAATTGCGTTTGCTCGTCGTTGTCAATGTTGAAATAAACATGGGGTCCGGCGTCTATTTGCATACGCATGGTTTTTTCCAATTGGTTTATCTTAAATATATTGTTAATACCTATCCCCTCCTGAGCCGCCCACTTTGACGCTTGTAAGCCGAATAATACATATTCTGTAGCCAAAGACACCTGTCTCCCCTCCCCGCTCTGGCTAATTAAAGAATCGTTTAGCTCATTTTCCAAAATAATGAAACGAGTGGCATCTACGGATAAACTGTCTACCTGTGACAAAACATTGCAATCAGAATCAATGTAATAATAATTTTCATTTTCCAACCAAACCGCCACCGGCGTTTTTTCCGTAAAAGAAATTACCAAAGTGTCTGGTAAATTTTTATTAATACGCAAGTCTTTCACGTTGAAATTGTTTAATATCTCTTTCTTGGCGCGTGATTTGCTGAAAATAAAAATATTTTGCTGATTAAAAAAACCGCTTGCTTGTAATTGTTGATCAATAATGTGATAAATTTTATTTTGATCAATTAGCTTGGAGCCTTCAATGTTAACATGACCAATCAAAAAATAAGCATTAAAAAATAATGCCCATGTCAATCCCGCTATTAGTGCTATGACAAGCGCAATTAAAAATTTTATTTTTAGGGATATTCTACGAATTTTTTTACGCCTACGATTAAAAAAAGGATTTTGGTAACTACGAGCTGAATAAACCCTGGGCATTCTGGAGTATCTCCCCATTGTTTTAAAGTTATTTATTATAATTTAACTACAATTTAGCACTTATTTTTTTCATGTTACCGGGCATATATTTTTGCAAAACCTCGGGTATGAGTACCGAGCCGTCAGCTTGCTGATAATTTTCTAAAATCGCCAAAGGAGTACGGCTGGTAGTTATAGCCGTGCCATTTAGAGTATGAAGAAAATTACTGGCACCATTTCTGTTTTTATATTTTATATTCAAGCGCCTAGCCTGGTAATCAGTACAATTGGAACAACTGGTAATTTCTCCCCAGTCATTTTTCATCGGCATCCAAGCTTCCAAGTCGTACTTTTTATAAGCTGGCGATCCTAAATCACCCGAACAAATGTCAAGCACTCGAAACGGAATACCAAGCTCAATATAAATTTCTTTTTCTATATTTTTCATCTCTTCCAGCAAATCGTTTGACTGCTCGGGAGTGGAAAATAAAAACATTTCTACCTTACTAAATTGATGAACTCGATACAAACCGCGCGATTCTTTGCCATAAGCTCCGCTTTCCTTACGAAAACAATGGGAAAGCCCCACGTATTTTATGGGCAATTTTTGTTCGTCAATCACTTGATTAGCCAAATAAGACCCCAGAGTAATTTCAGCTGTAGCTATTAAAGAACTATCCTCACCGGCAATTTCATAAATTTGATCTTCATTGCCACGTGGATTGTAACCCGTGCCCTTCATAGCGAAACTTCTGGCTATATCAGGAGTGATAAACGGTTTAAATCCTTTAGTGGCTAACTTATCAAAGGTATATTGTATTAAAGCCAATTCCAAAAAAACCAATTCATTTTTAACATAAAAAAAACCACTACCGGAAACTTTAGCAGCGGTTTCAAAATCTAAAAGATCTAAGTCTTTGCCCAATTGCAGATGGTCCTTGGCTTCAAATTTAAACTGTGGTGGCGCGCCAACAATCTCTACTTCCCTATTGTCGTTATCATCTTGACCAATGGGTACATCAGGATGCATTACATTAGGCACTTTTTCCAACATCTCTAAATAATCAACCTCTACTTTCGTAAACTCTTTTTCCATTTCCACTACTTCTTCTTTAATTTTTTTGCCCTTGGCAATTTGTTCAATCGTTGGCTTACTTCCCTTCCCCGCTTGCGCTAATTCATTACGACTGGCGCGCAATGAATCCACCTTCATTTGCAAAGCGCGACGGCGTTCATCCAGTGATAAAAGAGAGTCAATATCAACCTTGATATTTTTATTTTTTACCGCTTCTTTAACCTGTTTGACGTTTTCACGGATGAATTTAATGTCTAGCATATATTTAAATTTTAATATGAATTTTATTACTTGATGTGTTTAGGCCTAATCAAAGGAAATGTTTGGCAATCCCGCACTGTTTTATTCATTAAAAAAGAAAAGACGCGCTCGCTCATACCAAAACCGCAAGTTGGCGGCATACCATATTCCAGTGCCTCCACAAAATCATAATCCGCCATTTGCGCTTCTTCATCTCCAGCGTCACGCAATTTTTGTTGTTCCGCAAAACGCAGACGTTGATCAATTGGATCATTTAACTCGCTATAACCATTGCCTAATTCGGAACCGGCAATGACTGGCTGAAACCTTTGGACTGTTTGTGTGTTATTTTCACTGGCCTTGGCTAAAGGCGATATGGCAACTGGAACATTAATTAAAAATCCCGGTCCGGCTATACTTTTACGACAATATTTCCATAAATTGTCAATGGCACGCGTAATATTAAAACCTTTTTTGTCATAATCAATTTTTAATTCTTTTAATTTCTGTTCTATTTCAGGCAACTGAGCTTGCATAATATCAACCCCTGTTTTTTCTTTCACGACCGTAACATAGTCGTAACGCTCCCATTTTTTTTCCAAATCAACTTCAAAATTCTTAATTTTAAATTTTAAAGTCCCAAATACTTTTTTAGCGACATGTTTAAAAAGCTCTTCTACAAGCTCCATGCCTTTTTCATAGTCGGCATAAGCCCAATAAAACTCCATCTGTGTATAATCCTGCAAATGTTCAGGCGACATGCCTTCGTTTCTAAATTGCCGACCGATTTCAAAAGTCTTTTCAAAACCGGCTACGATTAAACGTTTTTGCCAAAGCTCCCCCATAGAAATGCGCAAATAAACATCAATATCTAAAGCATTATGATGGGTGGCAAAAGGCCGGGCGTCAGCGCCACCAGTGGTGGTTTCCAAAACCGGAGTTTCAACCTCTTGAAACCCTTTAGCTATTAAAAATTCACGCACCGATTGCCAAAATTTCGCTTTTTTTTCAATAGTTGCACGCAAATCTTTATTTAATAAAATATCCAGATAACGCTTACGCAAACGTTCTTCCTCATCTTTGAAACCAAAATGTTCGTCAGGAATTTGCCGTAAAGCTTTCGCTAACATGCGCCAATCACCTACTTCCAAAGAATTTTGTCCGGTTTTAGTGATAAAAGTTTTTGCGGAAATTTCAATAAAATCACTAACATCAATTGTTTTAATAAAAAGCTTATAACTTGCCTCATTCATTATTTTTTTATTAAAAATAATCTGTATACGACCTGTTGCATCTTCTAAATCACCAAAAGCCAAGTTGCCATGCAAACGCAAGGAACGCAGACGTCCGGCAATATTAATTATCTTCTTGGCTTGCGTTAAGCTTTGAAAATCATCTAAAACCTGTCTAACTGAGAAATCCTTATTGGTTTTGGCGGGATAAGGATTGAATCCTGCTTTTTTGAGCTCTGTTAATTTTTTGATTCTGTCTTGATATTCACTTGCTTTTGGTAGCATATACTTAATTTACTAATAATAAAATTATTATTTTCTATGATATATTGTACTTTATGCAGCTTATTATGTCAAAACAATAAAGCCTCGATTGACACTAGTCGAGGCGTTATTGTTAGAGAAAAATTTAAAGAAAAAAAATATTATTTCTGATCAGACTCGCTACCTACTTCGGGTTGCTCGTGAGACGGCACGTTGGTTGGCTGTTCTTTAACTTCGGTATTATTAGAACTCGAATCAACAGTTGGCATTTTTTCCGAAAATTGTGGAGATACGATATTTTCTTTTAAATCTTTAGATTCATTTGTTTGCTTGCCAAACATTTTTGCAAAAAATTCTTTTAACCCCATATTAGTGGCATACTGTTAAATAAAATACTTAATATTAGCAATAAAATGATTAATTAAAAGTATTCTGTCTAAACAGCTAAATTAATAAATAATAAGGACTACAACCTATTCTTTATGATTTTAGTATATACTGAAAAATTATATTGGCAAACTACTTATCCACAAGCGAATTTACTAAAATATTAAGATAATTTTTCAATAGCCACTCGAATTCTACGCAAAGTTTCTTCTTTTCCTAAAATATCTGCAATCACAAACGGCCCAGGGCTGTTGCGATCGCCGCTCAAAGATACTCGTAATGGCCACAAAACCTCGCCCACGGATAAATTAGCTGTAATAATGTATTCACTTATAACGGTCTCCAAGGATTTCATGTCGGCTGGATTTAATTTTTCCAATAATTCAGTTAGGGATTGCAGATTATTTTTTGCAGATAGTTTGTTGGATTTTTTCCAAATCAATAAATCAGCGTCATAATCAAAGGAAAAAGCAAAAAATAAACGGGTATTTTCAACAATATCACTGATTTTTTTTAAACGATCTTGCTCTAAAGCCACAACTTTATCTATATACAAATCATTATAATTTTGCAAATCATATGTTTTTTCCAAATAAGGTCGGCAAAGATTTACTAAACTGTCTACTTTTAATTTTTTGATGTATTGGCTATTAATGTTGTCAAGTTTTTTATAGTCAAAAATAGCGCCGGCCTTATGAATTTTTTTTACATCAAAAGCCGCGGTTAATTCTGGTAAAGAAAAAATTTCTTGCTCAGTCCCTGGATTCCATCCTAAAAGAGCTATGTAGTTAATCAAAGCTTCAGGTAAATAGCCTTTATTTTTAAATTCTTCAACAGATACATCACCGGTACGTTTGGATAACTTCTTTTTATTATCGCCTAAAATATTGGGTAAATGCATAAATTGCGGTTTGTCCCAGCCAAATGCGTTGTATAATAAAATATGCTTGGGAGTTGATGGCAACCATTCTTCCCCGCGCATAATATGAGTAATATTCATCTCATGATCGTCAATAACAACCGCCAAATGATAAGTGGGATAACCGTCTGATTTCATTAATACTTGGTCATCTATTTCCGAAGAATTATATTTAATATCGCCATAAACTAAATCTGAAAAAATAATTTCTTGATTACTCGGTACTTTTAAACGTACAACGTGAGGTGTTTTAGCGGTTAACTTTTTCTCAACCTCTACCGCACTTAAATGCCGGCAAGCGCCGTCATAACGAGGCGGCAATTTTTTTGCTTGTTGCTGTTCTCTCATCTGCTCTAAACGTTGAGGTGTGCAAAAACAATAATAAGCCTTATCTTGTTCAATTAAGTGGCGAGCATATTCAGCGTAAATTTTCAACCGACTTGACTGTTGGATCGGCTCGTTATCCCAATGCAACCCAGCCCAGTTTAAAATTTCAAAAATTTTTTCAGTCGCGCCGGCAACCTTACGAGCTTGATCCGTGTCCTCAATACGTAACAAGAATTCACCCTTATTTTGACGAGCAAATAAATAATTATATAAAGCTGTGCGCAAACTGCCAATGTGCAACATGCCGGTCGGGGAAGGCGCCAGACGAGTTTTTATATTTATTTTTTTTTCCATAAAATCAACTTATTAATTTATCGGAGTTAAGCGCCTGTCACTAAATAAACATTGTAAACACAGGAAACAATTAACACTATAGCTAAAACCAATAAAGCCATGCTTAAATATTTGATGCGTTGATCTTGCTCCTGTTTTTCTTTATTTAGTAAAACAGAGGTAATATCATTAATGATATACAAATATTTTTTTACCGACCAATTAAATTTTTGTTTACGATGTAAAAAATTCATAAATCCTCCTTAATTAATTTTTTAAATTTATTAATAAAAATAATTGTGGCTTTCTGACGGATTTTATGCACAGAGTTTACTACATTATCCAATTCAACCCATCTCCAATCTCTGTGATCCCAATAATTAATAATTATATCATTGTCAGAGCCTATAAATTCGGCAATGAATAATCCTTGTTTTTGGCCTTTATAACCGCCATTTTTACGCGTAAACAAACTACTTGCACTCATTTCTTCGGTAAAACTATAAGCATATAAATTTTTCAGAGCAGCTTTTGGTCGAAATTTATCAGTACCTATTTCTTCGCGCAATTCGCGAGTGCCGGCTGTTATTAAATTTTGTCCATCAGTACCCCCCTGTGGTAATTGCCAATGATTGGCTTCGGATCTGCGTTCGGCTAACAATACATATATTTTACCATCCTCTTTTTTATATAACAAACATGCCACATTCTTTCGATAGAAACAAGGCTGAATAAAGCGCCAATGACAAAATGCCAAAGGAAATTTGACTACCGCATTAAATATCCGAGGTAATCTTTTTTGCGGCTCTTGAATGAGCCGCCACAACCATTCCAATCCCAAGTTTCTAAAAAATAGTGGCGCGCGCTTTATTCTCTCGCTGATAAAATCAAAGCTACCGCCAACTCCCATGGCCATTTTAACGTTAATTAAATCGGGTAAATTATGATAAATCCATTTTTCCTGCTTGACATGACCGAAAGCGACAAAAATAATATCTGGCCGTACTTGATTTATACGCTCAACTAACTGTTTATTTAATTTTTGTCCCGCAATCCATAAACCATCTTTTATTTCCCATTGATTATTTTCCAAGCCGCTCTCAGCTCCCACAATACTTAAGCCAGGATATTTTTTTTGGAGTCGCAGTTTGGCTTCTTTGGCCACGCCTTTGCTCCCGCCGAGCAAAAATATTGATTTATTTTTTTGCATAGCTATTTGACACACATTCTGCATTAAATCAATGCCGGAAATTCTTTTAAACCAATGGCCTGAAAAAAATCCGGCCCATGAAAGTCCAATGCCGTCCGGTATGGCCAATTCAGCTTGATTTAAAATATAAAAAAATTCCTCGTCTTTAGCGGCTAAAAGTAAAAACTCCGGATTAGGGGTGACAATATAATGCTTTTGGGCAGTATTTAAAAAATTGGAAATTTTTTGCAAAATTTCCTCTTTTGGCTCTGTAGATACTTTAATACCTAAAATATTAATATTTTTATTCATGTTAAAAAATTAAAAACCAACATATTGAATCTCTTCCTGTAGCTGTATCCCATATTTATCGCGTACCTGCTGTTTAATATAGCTAATTAACTGTAAAACATGGTCAGCGCGTGCGTTTTTACCTGTTTTAATAATAAAGTTAGCGTGCTGGTGGCTGACTTGCGCGCCACCAATTGTATAACCTTTTAACCCTGCCCTGTCAATCAGCCAAGCTGAGCCTAATTTTCCACCCTTGATTTTTTCTTCTACGCCCTTGTCTATGGTTTTTAGCTTAGCTAAGTTATCTTCATTTATAATTATATTTTGGAAAATGCATCCGGCTGAAGGCTGGCGCGGTTGATTTTGAGTACGGTAATGCAAATTTTTTTTCATTTCGGCCTTTATGACACTATTAACGCCGACAGATAACGAAAATAAACCTGACAGAATGATAAAATTTTTATTATGCTTAAAAATACTATCCCTGTAGCCAAAATGACAGTCATTATTATTAAAAACACTTATTTTCAAATCAGATAAATTCAAAACTTCAACGCTTTTAACTATTTGATCCATACTGCAACCAAAAGCGCCGGCATTACCGCGTATAGCCCCGCCCACAGTACCTGGAATATCAGCACCCCATTCCATGCCAGACAAGCTATTATCTCTCGCTAAGATGCTGAGATTAACTAAAAATACGCCACTTTGTGCTTTAATAAAGTTAGGTGCAATAATTTTGGCGTCTCTATTCTCCATCTTTATCACTAAACCGTCAAAACCATTATCAGAAATCAATAAATTACTGCCACCGGCTAATATAAATGTATTCAAACTTAATTCTTGAGCACAAGTAGCGGCCTTAATGACGTCTTGATTATTTTTGGCCACAAAAAAATATTTGGCCACCCCACCTAGTTGAAAAGTCGAGTAAATAGACAAGGGTATGTTTTTCTCCACCTTTTTTCCTATTTTTTTTTGTAGCTGACTAAATATTTTCATGTATATAATATATCATGACTTTTAAAATGAATAAACTTGACTATTTAATAAATAAATGTTTTAATATATTCTATAAAAAATTCTCTGTGTTATTTATATAGTACAGAGAATTTTTCTTAAAACGAAAAATTAATTAACATCACCAGCTTGTTGTAATTTTAATAATTTAGCATACAAACCACCACGCACATCACTCAATTCTGTGTGGTTTCCTTTTTCTACTATTTTGCCATCTTCGAACACAAAAATTTGATCGGCATGGCGAATAGTTGAAAGTCTGTGAGCAATAATAATTACCGTGCGTGATTTGGCGACACGCTCCATCGCCTCTTGAATCAATCTTTCCGAACGCGAATCTAAATTACTGGTAGCCTCGTCAAAAATTAAAATTTTCGGATCAGCCAGTATAGCGCGCGCAATGCCTATGCGCTGACGTTGACCACCGCTTAATTTAATACCGCGTTCCCCAACCACTGAATCATAACCATCTTTTAAAGCGTTAATAAATCCGTCAGCATTGGCTATACGAGCCGCTCTTTTTATGGCTACACCATTAGCTTTAGAGTTTGCGTAAGCTATATTTTCACGTACGCTGGCATTAAATATTTCAACTTCCTGCGGCACGATGGCAATGGCTTTACGAAAATGATAGAGATCATATAAACGCAAGTCATGACCGTCAAAAAGCACTGCGCCTTTTTGAGGGTCATAATGGCGATAAATCATGCGCGCAATAGTGGTTTTTCCTCCCCCGGAAGGACCGACCAAGGCGTTAGTGGTTCCGGCACGGATATGAAAATTAACATTTTGTAAAACAGGTTTATGCGTATCATCGTAAGAAAAAGTCACTCTATCAAACATAATTTCACCTCGAAAATTTTTTGGCTTCAATCCATGATGAGGGTTTTTAATATCCGGCTCTTCTTTGGCTAAATCTATGAAACGATCTACCGCTTCTACGCTATTTTGAATACGATCGTAAAAACGTGATAAACGATAAAGTGAAAAAAAAGATTTTTCCGAAACAGTAATTACAAATACCAAAGTACCGATAGTCACCAGCTGTAAACTGGCCAGCCACCCGCCCATGGCAATCATGCAGATACGACCGATATTTATAATAGTGTCGCGCCCAAACACATAATTGAACAACTTGTTCCATGTGGCTGTTTCTAAATCTTTAATGTTTAAGCGTAAATCTTTATAATCTCTAATTTCTCTGTTTTCTTGAACAAAAGATTGTACGGTGTTGATATTTACAACTGCCTGGCCCATTTTACCTGCCGAACTTTCCCATAATTTATGGACTGTTTCTCGCTTAGACTGCAACTCTTTATTCACCTTATAAGTTAAAGCTATAAATTGAGGTACAAAAAAAAGAAAAACCAAACCAAACCTGAAATCAATAAAAAACAAGATGAAGAGGGTCACTATTAATTGCATAACCGTGGACCCAACCTCCCAAAAAATACTATTAACTAAATTACTGATATGATCGACGCCACGCTGCACTTTAATAATTTTAGCACCGGTGTTTTCACGCTCATGATAACCCAAAGATAACGACATAAATTTTTTTTGCGCGTCAATTGGTATGTAATATTCAATTTCAATGAGCGTGTGCAATATATAACGATTAAAATACCAAGAAATTACCGCTTGAAACTCTTCAGCCACAAACATACTGGTCGCAAGCCACAGCAAAACAGGCAATTTATCTACACTAAAATCAGTCAGTGTATCAATAATGACTTTTAATAAATATGGGCCGATTAAACGAGTTAACTCAAGCAAGGCGGTGATTAAAAAAATGATTTTAATCCTTGTTTGCGAAAGCTCTAACAAATCCCATAACTTTTGCCAAAATGTTTGTTTTGTCTGTTTTTTAAACATATTCTCACCTATTATGCGCAAATAAATTAAGGAGTAATTTTTACTCCCTAATAATAATACGTTAAATTAATCAAAATGTTACAAAAAATATATAGTAATAGTTAAAAAATAACTATTATTTTTAATTCATATAATCCCAAATCCTAAAAGAATCTCCCGCTCCCATTAAAACCACCATGTCGTCTTTGTGGATGTGTTTTTTTAAATAATTTGCTCCAGCTATAAGTGAAGAAACATAACAAACTTTGACATTAGGATGTCGCAACGTTTCATTGTGCAAAATTTTATCAGCTAAATCTTGACCACTAATACTACCCCGCTGTTCACGAGCTGAAGCGTAAATAGGTAAAACAACTACCTCATCGGCAGACGTGAAACTTTTGGCGAAATCATCAAGCAAAGCTTGTGTACGAGTGTATGTATGTGGCATGAAAACGCAAATTATTTTTTGACGGGGATATCTTAAACGAATCGCGCTTAAAGTAGCTTTTATTTCCGTCGGGTGATGAGCGTAGTCATCAATAAACAAAGCTCCTTGATATTTTCCCAAAATTTCCATGCGTCTAGCCAGACCGGTAAATTTGGCCAAGGATTCTTTGATGCCGGCGATAGGAACTTTTAATTCTAAGCAAGTAATAATAACCGCGGTGGCGTTTTGTACATTATGCACGCCTATTAGTTTCATTTTAAACTCTCCTAAATTTTTATTTTTTTTATAAAGCGTAAAGTGTTGATAACCGCGAACCATCTTTTCCTGTTTAATAGCAAACAATGCTTGATTATCAATCGCATTATCTTTTACTAAAGTATAAGATAAAACCTTAGCTTGAAGATTATCGCATATTTGACGGACATTACCATCGTCAAAATTAGCTACAACAAAACCGCGCTCAGGCACTTTTTGCACAAAATCTTTAAAAACTTTTTGATAATTAACAAATGTTTTAAAAAAATCAGGATGATCGTATTCTATATTATTTAAAACCACACCTTGAGGTTGATAGTATTTTAATTTGTTATTATATTCATCAGCTTCAATAACCATTAAATCTGTCAGACCAACCAAAGCATTGCCTTTTAATTGTGGTACGGCTGAACCTATGATAGCACTCGGATCAAAACCTTGTTTTTTTAAAATAAAACTTAACAACGCGCTGGTTGTACTTTTGCCATGCGTGCCACAGACAGCTATACCTTTTTTATGAGCGTTAAAAATTTTACCAACCGCTTGAGCCAAATCAAGAGTAGTAATATTTTTTCTATAAACTTCTTTCATTTCAACATTATTTTCTTCATTGTAAGCAGAGGAATGAATAACTAAATCAACATTATTTTTTAGATTATTAACAGAAAAACCACTGAAAAATTCAATTTTTTCATGCTTAAGAACTTGGTCGGTAAAAAAAACTTCGGCGGTATCAGAACCACTAACATCATATCCCTGCTTTTTTAAAATTTGAGCCAAAGCAGTCATGCCTACGCCTTTGATCCCTATTAAATAAATATGTTTTGCTTGAAAAATTTTTTCCATTTTTTAAAATTATGTTATAATTTATTTAATTATATTTTATTATTTACAACTAAACCATGACTCAAAATAAAATTAAAACTTCCAGAAAATATTATCGCTTAATGGTTTTTTGGGTGGGAATAATTGCCACTATCGCCTATCGTATTATTGTAGTATTAAATTTTTATTCACCACTCTGGGTTGAAATAGCTTGGTATATAGGCACTATTGGTTTTATTTGGTATTTTGCACATCGCTACCATGTGGAACATAAACGCCAAAAACTAGTGATTAAACACAGACTGGCTTATAAATTATATCACAACCGTCCTTTAAATAAAGAGGATCGCGACGTCTTACTCTATGTTGTAAAGAGTTTAAAGTCAAGCAAGGCACAATGGAATTATATAGCTATATTTACCTTTTCCATTATAGCGCTCATCTACGCTGTTTATGCCAACCTATCAGCTTTGATATTTTAAACAATAAAATTTTTATATACCGCCGTTTTTAATAATATCAACCATTTTAAATTCTGCTCCTTGAGGCAGAATTTTTTTTATTTGGCGGCAATATTGATCACGTAATTTATTATTATACAAATTAGCTTTTATGGCCGTAATGAAAACTTCTTTATTGATTCTGTTTTGATCAAGTATGTAGGCGGCCTTAACGCGTTGTAAAAATTGAGCATTATCGACCTGGTGTGTTTCGGGCATGGGAATAATTATGGCCGGTTTGCCAAAATAAGCAAGCTCGGAGATGGTAGACATGCCAGCGCGAGATACCACCAAATCTGCTTGACGATAAAATTTAACCATTGATTCAAATGGTAAAAACTCGTATTGCTCATAACGACTGTGTTTTTTATTTGCCTGTGATGCCTTACCACATCCGACCACGTGCACGACATGACAAAATTTTACCAACTCAGCTAAACTGGCCTTAACCAAATTATTCAAAGCAAGTGCGCCGGTGCCTCCACCAAAAATAAAAATCGTCGGAAAATTATTTTTCACAAGCTCTGGTTTAGTTTCAATCACTTTTTTAATTATTTTCACTCTAACCGGACTACCTATCCAAACCGCTTTACGTCCATAATCCTTTAATGACTTTTCAAAGGCCACTGTAATGATGTTAGCGCAAGGAGCCATCATTTTATTGGCTAATCCGGCTCTAATATCCTGTTGGTGTACTAAAATTTTTTTCCGCAAAAAAAATGCAGACCAAACCACTGGTACGGAAACAAAACTACCGGCTGTAATTACCCAAGTTGGACGAAATTTCAGCAATAAATAAAATGATTGCATGAAAGCGACGGTCAGCAATACGGGAGCTAACAAAGTATGAATTATTGTGCGTCCGGATAAATAACGGTGCAATTTAACAGCGGTAATTGATTTAAAATTAACATCAGCGGCTGCGGCCATTTTTTGTTCGGGTCCACTGCGAGTGCC
>Ga0066639_10003699_pt1 | contig 13209 bp, 14 predicted proteins | sample CryGeyCG2114_010_2_FD_59504 | JGI IMG/M metagenome (GOLD analysis project Ga0066639, IMG submission 59504) | Groundwater microbial communities from aquifer - Crystal Geyser CG10_big_fil_rev_8/21/14_0.10 | ecosystem: Environmental > Aquatic > Deep subsurface > Groundwater | place: USA: Utah...
GCCCTGTAAGGACATTCTTAGTACTTTTATCTTATCATTTCGACGGTCTTTGAGCAGTAGCTTTTTTGTGATCGGGGCACCCATCTTTCTTGTAGTCCAAGTATTCAGCCCACGTAATAGATCCGGCATTGGAAACAGTTTTTTCAACTAATTCCAGGTCTTCCTTAGTTAGTTCTCCATTCTTTTGGTACGGACCCCACTCAGACATTTTTTGTATTAAGTGTGCAACAAAATATTGGGACATATGATCTTTACCATCGTAGATCCCCAGCAGTTTAAGATTACATGATTCTACCTCTGTTTCAGCATGAGTTAAGACAACCGCTAGGGGCGCTTCGGCGGGGCCACCAATAAAAACTATTGGGTGCCACGCTTCGTCAAACGTTCTCTTCTTGCCTCGAAGAATATCTCCTTTTTTGAATTTTTCCATATTTTAATCAATAAAAAGTGACAAAAGTGACATTGGTTCGACTATAAAAATTACAGTTGAGTGTAACTTTTACAAACGAAATAGGGATAATATGTTTGACCAAGGAATTACTGAGAGCAACAGAATCGTAAATATCGCTATAAATATCTTTGGTACGTGTAGTTCGATATGACTGAATGGCCAATAAACTTTTTTGTTTTTGCCTCGTTCTAGCATTTCCCATTCGGTATCGTATAAAGCCAGCGGTAATCTCAGTTCAATTGCATGTATTACTTTAAATTTGGCACTGTTTAGTCCTTTGTAAGAGGCAATGATTCTATACCACAAATAACAAATGGTGATTCCTGCAATTGAAGAAACACCAATCATTAGACTGATTTCTGACTGACTTGTCTTGGTTGCAATAAATCCTAAAAGAGCCAAAAGTGCTGTATTTAAACCAAGAAAAAATTCGTTTGTTTTCTGCCTACGATCACTTACTTTTTCTGCGGCGTTAATATAAATTTTGTATTGATCTAAGAGGTGTTCAATATATTTGTCACCATATTTATCTGATGCAGAAATGAACAGCATTTTTTCGATATCTACCTTTTCCATAGATTATGATAATTCACGGATACCAGAAATAATAGAGCTAGTGTTCCATTTCACAATCTTATCCGCATTATCTTTCACGATCGAAGAGGTTTTTTCGCTAGCCCAAGGTTCAATAGCGAGAATTGGTTTTGGATTAGTAAATCCTTTTGCAATTGAAATTTCCTTATTAATCCAACTGCTATAAGTTGAATATACGCCTGCCAGGATAATGATCACATCACAAAACCTCATCTGATCCTGAATAGCTTTTGACAACTGTGCTGAGTTTGGAGCATTGTGAATCGGATCATCCTTGGGAACTGAATAGTCTTTGAAGTTAAATCGTGGATCATCATTGAGCATCTTAACAAGTTTGTCGTATGCATCACCATACGCCCACGAGTGACTAATAAAAATATTGTACTGTTTCATGTTTATAATTTATTTTCTTTAATAAGTCTCCAGTAATGATACCCAAGGGCAGTTAGTTTGCATGATTTTGAATTCTGCGCTGCATAATACATATGTTCTTCACCCACAGGGACCACTAAACCGATGCTTACAAATTTTTGCAGATCTTTCAATATTGCCACTTTCTCGGGTATTGCAATCTCCTTATTATCAAATTCATAAGTTGGATCAAGGGCGTACTCTTGTTCTGCACTAGGAAAATAATCAATGATTTTTCTTAATGTTTCTGTGGGTACCTGTGGTTTTATTGTTCGTAAGGATGTAAATCTGGTTACATTTGTTTTAAAGACGGGTCTTTGGTCCCATGGGCCTAAGGCTTGATCAACATAAGCGTAAACACTACCAGGAGTTATGTGACCTCGAAGATCAGCCGCACCTCCTTGCAGTGCATCTATTAAAAGATTAGTAAAAATTCCATGACCGTTAACTTCAATTGCGCTCTCATCAGGCCTACTTGCAGTTAAAACAACGACACCTTCAATAATTTGCGAGGATGTGCCTCCAGATATTGTAGGAGAACCAAAAGCTCCTGAATGACAGCAATCAAGTATGATAATTTTATCTTTTGCTTTTGACTTGTTGGCAAGTACCAATATTTCGTCCATCGAAACACCCTCATCATTTTGCTGATGATCTGGTGTAACAATGTATCCACCCAAATCATTGAAGAATCCGTGCCCCGAAAAATACAACAGGGCTATATCACTATCACCCTCAAATAATTCTCTAACTAAAGTTTTGAATTGAGACTTTGTTGTGATATTTGTTTCTAATTTTACAGCAAAATTTGGACTACCATCACCATTTTTTTCTATAATAGTCGCAAAAGCCGATGCATCGTTTATGCACCCCAAAAGAGGGGCTGTCGGGTAATTATTAATACCAACTACAAGTGCTTTTCTCATATTATTAAAGTTTGTTTAGGAACGATTTTATGTTTGCCCAACTCCAAACATTAACAAGTCGCGTACTTAATGGGTATGGAAGCGTAGGACGATCACTCGTTGAGTACATATACATTATCGGGATCTTTTCATCCTCTGCTGTCTTGATCTCAAATAATTGTCCAGTTGCAGATGGTGTATTTTTACTTATGAGAGCGATAACACCGTCGCATCCTTTCATCTTTGTTCGGCACTTTGACTCCCAATCAGTTTCCCATGGAGTTTTGACAGACATATCCACAAACTCAAATGGTGAGTTATCATTTTTTGCTTGACCCACAAGGAAATCACGCGATGTCTTGTCTTCAATAGCGAATGCAATAAATATTCTTTTCATATGTTTAATTAATATAGATCTCCGGGAAGTATCGCAACCACTACTCCTTGGATCATACAGTTATCTGTTAATATAATCGGCTTATGGGTTTTATTGCTTGATTTTGGTCTAAGAACAACTACGCCGTCTGCCTTTTCAAAAATCTTCACGGTTGCCTCGTCATTAATGAGTGCAACCACTTTGTCTCCGTCCAATGCGGTATCTTGCTGACGAATCAGTAAGAGATCACCGCTGTTGATACCTGCCTCATTCATCGAGTCGCCGACTGCACGCAGAATGAAATACTTTGAACCCTTTTTTGCCAGACCTGTAGATACTGGGATATAGGTTTGTATATTTTCTTCGGCAAGCGCTGGCGTACCGCAGGTAACCGCCCCCACAAGTGGAACATCAATCGTACTTACTGAAGCAACCGACTGTGTTCCAATAAGAATGAGCTGTCTCCCAACTTTTTTTATCAGTCCTGCATCAATCAAGCGATCAACTACAAGGCTTGCTGAACGTGGAGATTTTCCTCCCGTTACTTCGTTTATTTCACGAAGTGAGGGGCTTTCACCATAATGGATAATCTTGTTGCGAATAAGGGCAAAAGCTTTTTTGTCTTTGTCACTAAGGTTATTTGTCATGGTATAAGTAGTATACAAAACCCTATACAAAAAAGCAAGTATTTGCTACCATGGAGTTATGGACTACAAGCTCGAGCTAAAACCTTTTGAACGGAAGGACGGCATGAAGTATAAAATCATCCAAATAACGGATATTGCGCTTCACACAGCCAAGAAGACCCCTACTCCCTCCGTCGGTAAGAAAGTGCAAAATGCATTCAAGAATGGCAAGCCAGATCGTATTTATTCAAAGCTCGAAAAGACGGCGGTTTCTGATGATAAAACGTTCACCCTTGATCTGCTAAAAATGGATCCTGATTTTCTAAAAATGGTTCGAGATGAAGAAGCAAAGGGCTACAAGATTTTAATCGCCCTGCCGAACGAGGGTGTCCCTGTTTTCCCAGGCAAGGACACGGTCGAATTTATGAAAAGTAAAAACGGCAAGCGGATTATTCGTGGTCTTGCAAAAGAAAAAGCAAGAGATAAAATATAAGTGTTAGATCCTGCGTAGTAAAAAGTAGAATAGTGTATCGCCTCCAAGCCATGCCTATTCCGCGCAAGAAATAGTTTGAGGTTTTTCGGACCTCTCCCTATTTCGTGTGTGGAGTAGGCTTTTTCTATATCCATACATTTTATTAAACGTAATTAATAAAATGCTATGAAAAAACTTTCATGGACAACAGGAATACGAGAGGTTAAAGACCTATTCCCTTGGAAAGAAAACCCAAGAAAAATCTCAAAACAGGCGTTAGATAAATTAAAAGAGAAAATCACGCAAAATGGTTTTCACAGTGTGATCGTAATTGATACAGACAACACGATACTCTCGGGTAATCAACGAAAGACGGCACTCACCGAACTTGGTGTGAGCACGGTTAATGTAATGATTCCCAGTCGCAAGCTTACAGATAAGGAGCGACGAAAAATCGGCATTGAGAGCAACATCAACGACGGCGAATGGGACTTCGAGAAATTGAAATCTTTTGATTTGGAATTACTTCAATTCGCTGGATTCGACGAGAAAGAACTAGTAAAGTTTTGGGACGAGGAAAAGGATACGAATGACGACAAGTTCGATGTCGATAAGGAACTCAAGAAGATCAAGACTCCTCAGACCAAGCCAGGTGATCTAATAATCATGGGCAACCACAAGCTACTCTGCGCAAGTTCAACTGATATCAACGCCGTTACAAAACTATTCGGCGATGACAGGGCTACTGCTATCTATAGCGACCCGCCATTCAATATCGGACTCTCATACGATAAGGGCGTCGGCAATAAAAGTAACTATGGTGGGTCTTTCGACGATAACCAATCGGCAGACGAGTATGTGAATTTTATTCGTAAAGTTATGCAATCGTCACTTGCAATATCTATTAAAGATATTCATGTCGCGTTCTGGTGTGATGAGGCATGGGTGTGGGTTTTTCAGACGCTGTACATGGAACTCGGCATCAAGAACCGAAGACTGAATATCTGGATCAAAAATAATTCATCGCCGACCCCAGCCGTTGCATTTTCAAAATGTACGGAGTTCTGTGTGTATGGAACAAGAGGATTGCCGTATTTGTCTGACTTGATTAAGAATCTCAACGAAGTCCAGAATAAGCATTGCACTACAGGCAACAAGCTACTTGAGGATATATCTAATATTTGGGCGATCAAACGACTACCGTCGAACCAAATGGAACACCCAACAAGCAAGAACCCCGAGCTCCACCACAAGTTCATTATGCGATGCACCAAGCCTGGAGACATCATATTCGATGCCTTTTCAGGATCGGCTAGCACCATGATCTGCGCCGAGCAACTAGACCGCAAAGTGTACTCACTTGAAATCGAGCCTGTCTTTTGTGACTTGGCGATTCGCCGATATGAAAAACTAACTAGTCGAAAAGCCGAGGTAATCAAAAACTACTATGAAAAAGAATAAATATCAGGATCAGTTTCTTGCTGAACTGATAAAGGTTCCAATCATACAGGTTGCTTGCGAAAAAACAGGACTATCTCGCAATAGTGTCTATCGGTGGAAAAAAGAAGATAAAGAATTCTCTAAGAAAATGGATGAAGCATACGCCGAGGGTGTCGCTTTGGTAAGCGACATGAGCGAAAGCCAGCTACTTACTCTCATTAAAGAAAAGAACTACCCAGCTATTAGTTTCTGGCTTCGTCATCGAAATGAAAACTATAAGAACAAGCTAGAAATCACTACTAGGGAAGACGACGAGGAGCTTACACCGTCACAAGCAAAGATCGTGAAGCAAGCGCTAAAGCTCGCAAATATCACTAAGTCGAAATCTATCAAAAACATTAATAGATCAAAAAGTCATGACTAAAATAATTCCAACTGCACTGGTAAATACAATGATCAAAGATCGTTCAGTGCGTACCTCAATCACCAAGGACAGCTTCCTCTACTTCTTCCACTTCTACTATGCACACTATGTGAAGTACGAAACAGCAGATTTTCAAAAAGAGATTATTCATAATCTCGAAAAAAGTACTGTTGAAAATCTCTATCTTGTTGCATTCCGTGGGTCTGGTAAATCGACCATGGTTACAACTGCATATCCGATATGGGCAATTCTTGGAAAACAACAAAAGAAGTTCTGTATCATTTTCTGTCAGACAAGAGCCCAGGCAAAACAGCACATGATGAACATCCGATCAGAGCTTGAAGGTAATGATGTTCTCAAAAGGGACCTCGGACCTTTCCAAGAAGAAAGCGATGAATGGGGTTCTCACTCTCTCGTGTTCAAAAAGCATGGTGCAAGGATTACTGTCGCTTCGAGTGACCAGAGTATCCGTGGACTCCGTCATAATGAACACCGTCCTGACCTAATCATCTGCGACGATGTTGAAGATGTACAATCAACAAAAACTCGCGAGGGACGAAACAAGACCTATCACTGGCTTCGTGGGGAGGTTGTTCCCGCAGGTGACAAAACTACCCGATTGATTATCGTCGGTAACTTACTTCACGAAGATTCACTCCTTATGCGTATCAAAGAAGAAATCTCACAAGGAAAGGCAAAAGGTACATTCAAAGAATACCCATTGCTCGACGAGAACGATGTCTGTTTGTGGCCAGGGAAATACAAAGATGCAAAAGATATTGCGGATGAAAAAATGAAAGTGGCGAGTGAAATATCATGGCAACGAGAATACTTACTCCGCATAATTCCAAGCGACGATCAAGTAATTTATCCTGAATGGTTTAACTACTATGACGAATTGCCCGGAGCAAGCCATATAGCATATCGCGGTACTTATGCAGGAGTAGACCTTGCAATCTCTTCAAAGGATTCAGCAGATTTCACCACAATAGTCTCTGCTCATGTGTATGGTCGTAGAGAAAAAATGCGTATCTATATTCTCCCAAATCCTATTCAACAAAAACTCAATTTTCCAGCGCAGGTTGACCTTATGAAAAACTTCAAGACAACACAAATGCCTCGAAGTACCGATAAGCTTTTTGTTGAAAGTGTTGCGTACCAAGAAGCTCTCCCGCAAATGCTGGAACTGCATGGTATTGAGGCAGAATCAGTCAAGCCTAAGGGAGATAAAAGAACAAGACTATCACTTACTTCAACATCAATAAAATCTGGCGTTATTAAATTTCCTAAACAAGGTTGTGAAGATCTAATCCGGGAACTTGTTGGTTTTGAGGTTGAGAAACACGATGACCTTGCTGATGCATTTTCTTTACTAATAAATGCAACACTCGACCATCACTCACAGGAATCAACATGGCTAATGGCTTTCCTTGGTGGTAGCACCATATATTACAGCGACTATGTTGATGTTGGTTAAATATAAATCCGTTAACCTTACTCTTCATTCTCGATTCTTCTCCTACGCTCGTCTAGTGTTTCGCCGTCATACATCCAGTAGTCTGTTCCAGCTACTCCGTAGTCATAGCCAAGTATCTTTTGTGCAGAAGTGGAGAGACTGGTTACTTCACCATTAAACTCAATAGTGTTGTTATCAACAACTCGGGCTTTAATGTTTTCGTCTCTGCTAAATACTAATTCAGATCCAACGGGAATATCAACGATACTGAAATTAAACTTTGAGCGTCTTGTACGCGCCTGGTTCAAGGCCTCTTGATCTTCTTTGGACTCAACAAAATCTTTTTTCGGAGTGATGTTTTCTATCTCTGCTAATTTAAGGGCGGCCACCACTCGCTCTGGTGAAATATGGAAGAATTCTCTTCTGGGATTTATACGACTATCATCAAAAGCGTCATGTAGTTGCTGTTCAACGAACGTGGCGCTCTTTACTGTACAGGCGTAAAAACAAGTAAATGGAATAGGGACACTTGTTGAAGAACTTAGCTCTCGAATTCGTTGTTCTAAACTCGTGGAAGTTTTACCTATTTTTACATAACCAGGCATCGCCTCGTTTATGAGTATATAAATTATTTCGTTCATGTTGTTGGTTCGGTTTTCTAATAATCATGGTGGGCAGGTACACAAAAATCCCGCCACCAGAAGGAGACCTTTCGATCATCCCTACCTAAGTTTCCCTAGGTAACCGAACCAACGACCCTGATGACGGGGTTTTTACGTTGGTTCGGATTTGCAACCATATCCTTTGGAAAACCAAAGGGGTTAGGTCGACTGATATTCAGTTGTAAAAGAATAATAACATTTTCGACTATATTATTCTAGATTGATTGTATCGCTGATACATGCTTTTGCTAAGGTTCTATATACGACCATGCTACGAATCCATAGTTCTGCATAGTCTATGCACCACCAACTGGTCTGTCATCAATATATACATGGAGACAGAGTATATAAATAACCTAGGTGTTAAGACCGAAGTACCTCGCATAAAAGTTCGGTATGTCCTGTATGCCCGTAAATCAACCGAATCAGACGAAAAGCAAGCTTTGTCGATTGAATCCCAAGTAAAGGAAATGTTATCAATCGCAGACAGAGACGGTCTTGAGGTTGTAGACATTAGGCGAGAATCGCACTCAGCAAAAGAATCGGGGCAACGACCAGTGTTCAAGGAATTACTGGAAGACTTAAGGCGAGGTAGATATACAGGGATACTCACATGGGCACCAGATCGCCTATCTCGAAACGCTGGAGATCTTGGATCTGTTGTCGATCTAATGGATGAAAACAAGTTGATAGAGATCAGAACATATGGACAACATTTCAAAAACTCACCAAACGAAAAATTCTTGTTAATGATTCTTTGTTCCCAGGCGAAGCTAGAGAACGACAACAAAAGTATTAATGTGAAGCGTGGACTAAGAACAAGGTGCGAAATGGGATTACGACCAGGTCCTGCTGTTGTCGGATATCTTAACGAAAAGCATTTAGATAAAAAGTGTCAAGTCGTTATCGACCCTGAACGTGCACCGATCGTTAAGCAAATATTTGAAAAAGTGGCGTATGAGAAATGGTCAGGAAGAAAGATATTTCACTGGCTCAAATTCGACCTGAACTTTAAGACACGAAGTGGCAACAAGGGGCTTACCCTCAGCAACATCTATCTCATACTCGAAAACCCTATTTATTACGGGGTTTTCGAGTATCCAAGAAAAAGTGGAAATTTCTATACAGGAAAGCATGAGCCGATTATCTCTAAGGATCTTTTTGATCAAGTTCAGGAACAAGTAAAAAGTCAGGTGTTACGAGTACAGGAACCGAAAGAATTTGCTTTCACCAAAATGATGACTTGTGGATTGTGTGGGTCTGGTATCTGCGCAGATGAGAAATTCAAGAAACTTAAAGATGGGTCAGTGAACAGGCACATCTATTACGGCTGTACAAAGTCCAAAGACAAGTACTGTAAGTGTGGGTACATAAACGAAATTGAGTTAATAGGGCAATTTGAAAAACTGCTTGATCGAATCAGTATTAGCGAGATCGGAATGAAAGAGAAGATCAGATACGAGGTTGAGCGAATAAAGAAGTTTCAGCAATCAGTTTTGAACATCAAGCAACAAATCCAAATAAAAGACGTAGATATAAGAGACTATGCAAAATTTATTTTGAAAGAAGGGTCAATCGAAGAAAAGCGAGAATTGCTAACTTGTTTTAAGAGTAAAATTTTATTGAAAGACAAAACTATTTCTCTCGGTTAATAACCTTTATTCTGAAAACTTACCACCAGAAATATCAAAGAATTTCTCAAAGAAACTTGTCAGCTTACCTATGACACTTTCACGTTTTTGAGTACGTTCGCCAGTTGGAGAAAAGCGAGACACTGGCGGTAGAACTTTTGTAATAGCAGTACCCGTTGTTGCCACACTACCGTCACGAAACGCATTTTTTATAAACGCGACAGTCTCATCATGATCGAGATTTTCACTAGTGATAATTTGTTCAAGTTCTTCGATCTTTTTCTTATCAACAAACTTCTGCCAATCGTCATCCACCATCGAATGAACATCAAGTGATGTTATAAACTGATTGATGAGATCCTTTTTATTGCGTAATTCAATACTAGAATCTATCGCCTTATTAATATCAAGTAATAACTCACGATTTTTGATGTGATCTTCGTGATATTTTTTGATAAGTCCTAGGACATAATCAATATTGATTTCTATCTGCTTGATAAGTTCCATTTCAAACACCAGATCATCATTGATGTTCTCCTTAACGTCCTCTATTGTCTTGCGAAAATCGTTATAGAGATCAATATACATACTGTGATAATCCTGAATATCACGCTCAGTTAAAATCTCATTACCTGCAAACTCGTCAAATGTCGTGAGAATATTACGCACTCGCAGAATTGCACTGTATAGTTTAATAAAATCTTTTTGGCTTTGCTCGCCAACAATCCGCTGTCCCACAGGGAATTTTTCCAGAAGTTCGGCTACCAAACTCGCATATCCTCGAACTTCTTTCTCGTTATCTTTATATCCGTTGTAATACTCTGCGTACGATTTCAAAAGCACAATACCACCAGCTTCTTTATCGCCAAAGAGTGCAATTGATTCATTGGTCGCTTTCTCTAAGTTACGGAAACAAATGATGTTTCCAAAAGTTTTGACGCTATTTAGGATTCGGTTCGTTCGTGAAAACGCTTGAAGAAGACCGTGTAGTCGCAGATTTTTATCTACCCACAATGTATTGAGTGTCGTAGCATCAAAACCGGTCAAGAACATATTGACCACAATCAAAACATCAACTTCACGATCTTTTACACGCTGACTGACATCCTTATAATAATTCTGGAATTTATCAGATGAAGTATCATAGGAAGTCCCAAACATTGTATTGTAATCCTTGATGGCACTCTCCAAGAAATCTCGCGAACTCACATCTAGCCCACTTGTATCTTCTGAATTTTCATCAATCATTCCGTCTGCATCCTCGTCATTTACACCAAAACTAAAAATGGTTGCGACTTTGAGCCGTTTATCGCTAGGTACTTCCGCAAGTTGTTTTTTGAATTCAGCATAATACTTTTTAGCAACATCAATTGATGAGACTGCAAAAATGGAATTGAACCCAGCCAATCTTCGATCCTTTATTTTATAGAAACTATTACGCTTTGTTTTTTGATCAAAATGTTCACGAATGTATCCAACAATATTCGCTAGACGTTCTGGTGAAGCAAGTACAGCTTCGCGATCAATATCACTGACTTTTTTGTCTTCAATGTTCTCAGCTTCTCGAACAGTAGAAACGTAGTCAACCTTGAACGGTAGAACATTTTTGTCGGCAATCGCATCAACGATAGTATAGGTGTGTAATTTTTCACCAAAAGCTTGCTCTGTTGTCTTCAGGTCTGGTCTACCCCCAGAAGATGCGTTAACAGCAAAAATTGGAGTACCAGTAAAACCAAAGAGGTGGTAATTCTTGAAAGCTTTTATAATGCCTGCGTGCATATCACCAAATTGTGAGCGATGACACTCATCGAAAATAAGCACAACATGACCATCTAAAATAGCATGTTCATTATTGCGTCCAATGAAGCGATCCAGCTTCTGAATAGTTGTGATGATTATGCGTGCGTTCGGATCTTCGAGCTGTTTCTTCAATATCGCCGTAGAAGTATTGCTATTTGCTGAACCCTTCTCAAACTTGTCGTATTCTCGCATTGTCTGGTAGTCCAAATCCTTACGATCTACAACAAACACGACCTTATCTACATAAGGCAACTTACTGACTAACTGCGCCGTCTTGAAACTGGTCAAGGTTTTTCCTGATCCAGTCGTGTGCCAGATATATCCACCAGCCTCTACTGTTCCAAGCTTCTTGTAGTTTGTACTAACTTCGATTCGACTCAATATCCGTTCGGTAGCTACTATCTGATATGGTCGCATTACCAACAACAGATGATCGGTAGTAAATACACAGTACCGAGTTAAAATATTCAAAAGTGCATGTTTCGCAAAAAATGTCTTAGCGAAATCCATTACATCTGTAATCGGTTGATTGGTAGCATCTGCCCACCAACTAGTGAACTCAAAACTATTGCTTGTACGCTTACCCTTTTTCGCACCACCCTCGTTAGATTCTTTAATATGCTGAGACCTTGTGGTATTGCTGTAATATTTTGTATGCGTGCCATTTGAAATGACAAACAATTGAACATATTCAAAAAGCCCACTTGATGCCCAAAAACTCTCACGCTGATAGCGGTTAATTTGATTGAATGCTTCGGCAATCGCTACGCCTCGACGCTTAAGTTCAATGTGTACTAAAGGTAATCCATTCACCAACACAGTTACATCGTAACGATTGGCACGCTGACCATCTTCTGTCGCATACTGGTTTATTACTTGCAGACTATTGTCATGAATATTGTCTTTTTTTATGAGATAAACATTTTTTATTGTACCGTCGTCGCGTGTTAGATTCTTGATATGATCTTCTTGAATAGTTGTAGTTTTTTCTTCAATACTTTGATTTGGGTTAGCAAGCTCGCTCACAAAGAAATGTTCCCATTCGGTATCAGAAAAGGTAAACTCGTTAAGTTTCTCTAGCTGTTGTCGTAGATTCAAAACCAAGTCATTTTCAGAAGTTAGTTTCAGGTATTCGTACGCTTGCGTTTCAAGTTGCTGAATAAATGCACGCTCCAATTCCGCTTCGCTTTGATAATACGTCGCACGTTTTGCATCGGGAGTGTACTGCGACACCACTGTGCTTTGCGAATTTTCAGCGACCAAATTGTATTTATTGTTAATTGACATATTGTTCAAAGGTTAGAAGTTTCCCTCGATAGTATTCATATTGTGACCTACGAGCAGTAAGTTCTGCTGGTAAACCCATTGAAATATCACCTACAAGCGTATCGAACTTATTCAAAATTGAAATAATACGTTCCTGCTCAGCAATTTCTGGAATAGGAATTCTGTATTTCATGATTGCAGACTTATCGCCTCGAGGCATCTTTGCACCCTTAGCAAATTGCATACTGTAATTAAAGAAATCATCAGAAGCCAATAAATGGTAGAGAAACTTTGGATTTATATCTTTCTCCTTTTCATTTATTCGTACCACCAAAACATCGCCATTTGTACCACCGATATTGGTTGCATACCATATCTTTTTGAGATAGGGACGAATGTTGCCAAGTAAAATATCGCCAACTTCATATCTGGTTAATTTGCCAGTTGTTGGGACATAACTCGATACAGTTTTCCCTTGTTTGTTCTGTAATAAATTATCAACACCAACATAACTTTCGTTATTTAGTTCACTTGCCGTGATTCTAGTTTTTGAATAATTTGCAATATCCATAAGCTTAATCCATCGTACCCCCCCCCTCTTCGTTAAATATTAAGAGCTTAGATCGGTAATGCTCGTATTGCTTCTTCCTAGCTTCTAGCTCAGCTTCTAGCTCAGCTTCTAGCTCAGTAAAACT
>Ga0066639_10003704_pt1 | contig 13194 bp, 17 predicted proteins | sample CryGeyCG2114_010_2_FD_59504 | JGI IMG/M metagenome (GOLD analysis project Ga0066639, IMG submission 59504) | Groundwater microbial communities from aquifer - Crystal Geyser CG10_big_fil_rev_8/21/14_0.10 | ecosystem: Environmental > Aquatic > Deep subsurface > Groundwater | place: USA: Utah...
AAGAAATACAGAACACTTGATGATGATTTAGAAAAGTTCAAACAGATACTGATGGCCACCCCAACCGGCGTTGGAAAAAATTTTGTTATCGTTTATTCTTCGCAAACCATAAAAATTGTAAAAGCGCGCATGGCATGTCGCGCGCTCCGCGATCGTTCGCTTCGTATTGTTTATTCCTATTTTGATCAGGAACAATGTATTGAATTTATTGAGTTGTATTACAAGGGAAACAAGGAAAATGAAGATTATGATAGAATCAAAGAGTATCTAAACAATCATCAAAACTAACCCCGCCCGCCGCCAATTTTTACATTATGCACCCCCGCCACACATCCCTCGGTCTTCTCATCATCGCGCTCCTCATGACCATTGTATCGTGTATATTTTTGGTATATTACATCCTACACGCTGGAACGAATATACCTCTTTTACAGGGATTTATTCGCTCTTCCTACATGGTAAACGATGAAACCAACGCAACGAAAACAATACCAGCGCAAACCCCAGCCACACTCCTCGCTGTCGGCGACATCATGCTTGGCAGGAATGTAGAACGATTGACCAATGAAAACGGTAGAGATTATGCGTTTGAAAACATCACGTCATTCTTTCAAACATTCAATCTCGTATTTGCCAATTTGGAAGGACCTATTCCCACACTGCATCGGCCAACGCCGAGCGGATCCACCACATTTTCATTTGTCTCTACCACGCCAACACTCCTCAAACGCCACAATATCGGTATCGTGTCTCTGGCAAACAACCACCTGTATGATCAAGGTGCGAGCAATGCCACACGCACACGAGAGAAATTACAGGCAGAGGGAATACTGACTGTCGGCGATCAAAAAGTAGTCAATGAATCATTGATCACGACGAGCACAATCAATGGAAAAAACATTGTTTTTGTCGCATTGTATGATGTGTTTGGAGCATTGGACGAGGTAAAAGCGCAATCATTGGTCAAAAAAACAGCGGACACCACAGATGCGTTTGTCTTTTTGTCTATACACTGGGGTGATGAATACAAACTCACGCACAACGCTCGCCAAGAACGAATCGCGCATGCGCTTATTGATGCCGGCGCTGATGTGATTGTCGGCCACCATCCGCATGTGGTACAGGATATTGAAATGTATCAAAACAAACCGATTTTTTATTCACTGGGCAATTTCATTTTTGATCAATATTTTTCCACAGACACGCAAGAAGGATTGGCAGTGGGTATTACACTCACAGATGATCAAACGACCTACACACTCTTCCCTATTGATATTGTCAAAAGCCGAGCACAACTCATGGACAGCGACAAAAAAACGCCATGGCTAGAGGCGCTTGCAAAACGAGGGGAAAAAAACATTTCATCTGCAGTAGTACAAGGCGTGATAACGGTCAATGCTGATCCTTCTTTCCCAACAGCGGAAACCATACCACAAACAACTCGCTCGTGATGTTCTTATGACCATCCAACAATTCCTTCCAATTCCTCTTTCAACTCATTGAGCTGAACAATCAAATCACTCGTGAATTGCATATTGGGAATCACGGTTGTGCGAGGTGAATACTTTTGTGAATCCATAACTTGTAATACGGACAACACCTTAGGGACTTCTTTTGCTATCAGTGTGTTCGCTCGTATTGATAACGCGGAAAATTGAACCAATGCATCTCCTTTCAACTCATTCGCGCGTTCTCCCGCGCGTTTCAAGAGTGCGCCAAATACATCCAAATCAAAATGTCCAACTAGTGTTGTCCGTGTGGGATCTGTTCGTTCTGACATAGAAAGAAAGGATATTCATCCATAGCATATCACAAGGAGCAATACATGTGGATTGACTTATACACAATTGCGCTGATTTTCCATATAGGGTATATTCTTGAAACGCCTGTCATTTTATTCCCTATTTCATACACCCTATGAAAAAGAACTTTGCCCTCGCGCTGATCAGTGTCCTGATCCTGGTAGGAGCCGGATGCACCACAGTCTCAAACAAACAAGCGGACAGTGAACCCGTTCAAGAAATACCTATGGATGAAAGCGAGAACAACGCCACCAGTACAGAAATGGAAGATGGGGTCATTGTGGAAGGAGAAACAATGATGGATGTCACATCCACAGAAAACATGGAAGGTGAAATGATAAATGAGGACAGCACTTCCACGGAAACATCTGATGCGATTACCATCGCGGTTATTGCAAAACAATGGGAATTTGTCCCATCGACAATCACCGTAAAGAAAGGGCAAATCGTAACCCTCACTATCACATCTACAGATGTCACCCACGGATTCGCGCTTCCAGATTTCAACATCAACAGCACGTTTGAAGCAGGAAAGACCACCACGGTCACCTTTACCGCGGACAAAACAGGGTCATTCTCATTCTTCTGTTCAGTAATATGCGGAGAAGGCCACCGAGATATGAAAGGAACATTGGTCGTGACAGAATAACAAGACAGCACAAAATACCACGTTGGGAACGTGGTATTTTCATTTTTGAAATATATGAAAAAGACCAGTGATAACGTCATATACATTCTCCGAGAACTCAAACGCCTCTTTCCACGACCCACGATGGCGTTGACCTATAGAACACACTGGCAACTCTTGGTCGCGGTCGTACTATCGGCGCAAACCACGGATGCGCAGGTAAACAAAGTCACAAAAACACTTTTCAAGACATACAAAACATTGGATGATTATGTGAATGCAAATCTGACGGAATTTGAGAGGGCCATTTCCTCCATCGGCCTCTATAGAACAAAGGCAAAGCATATTTTGGCGACCGCTCGCGTCATCAAACAGCGCCATCATGGCAAAATTCCACGAACAATGAAAGACCTCATCTCGCTCCCTGGCGTGGGCAGAAAAACCGCCAACGTCATTCTCACGAATGCGTTTGGGATCACAGAAGGCATTGCTGTGGATACGCATGTTGCACGCCTTTCAAAACTCTTTGATCTCACCAAACATACTGATCCAAAAAAGATTGAGCAAGACCTTATGAACATAATCCCAAAAACAGAATGGCTCTTTTTTACGCACCGCATGATTTGGTATGGGAGAGTATATTGCACGGCACGGTGCAGGCATGAAATATGTCCGATTTTGAAAAAACGTCACAATCTGCTACAATAGACACATCAACATATTTTCAACTTTATGAAAAAACAACATCGAAGTTCAATCATTTGGGGTGGGGCAATACTCGCGATCCTTATCATTCTCTATCTCCTTTCACGATCCGGTGGTCAGACACCAAGCGATGGGTCATCCACAGACTCAATCGGCCGAGGTTCATTGAGTGCGCCCGTTACATCGGAAGACCACAGCAAAGGAAACCCAGACGCGCCTGTCACTCTCGTCGAGTATAGTGATTTCCAGTGCCCTGCCTGTGCCAGCATATACCCGTTGGTCAAACAACTTTCTCTCGAATTTGGAGGCAATATCAAGATTGTTTATCGTCATTTTCCACTGAGTCAAACCCACAAAAACGCAGAAATTTCTGCTCAAGCGTCCGAAGCTGCCGGTATGCAAGGTCAATTTTGGGAATTCCATGACATGCTCTTCAATACACAAAAAATCTGGTCTGACCGGCCTGACGCAGACGTATATTTTACATCACTTGCTGAATCCCTCGGGCTCGACAAAGAACAATTCATCACCGATATGAACAGCAGATCTGTAAGAGAAAAAATGTTAAAAGATTACACGACTGGCAACGCGTCCGGTGTCAATGGCACACCCAGTTTCTTTTTGAATGGGACTCGCATTCAAAACCCACCATCATATGAATCTTTCAGAATCATCATCGAACAAGCCATTGGATCAGCAGGATCCACCACAGCCACAGAATAAGCGCCCTCGTGTTGCACGGTCAACCATTGTTGCGAGTATTTTTTTGCTTTTCTCGCTCGTAGGTTTTATGGATGCGGGGTATTTGTCGTTCAAACACATGCGTCACGAAGTCCCCACGTGTACGATTATCAAAGGCTGTGATGTCGTAACGACCAGCGCGTATTCTTCCATACTAGGCATTCCTGTCGCATATCTCGGCACCCTATACTATCTCTCAATCCTCTTTCTGGCCATTGTCTATATTGACAAAAAAAATCCCATGGCTTTGGCATTGGCATCACGGCTTACCATAGCCGGGCTTTTGGCATCAGCATGGTTTGTCTATCTCCAGCTGTTTATTCTCAATGCCATTTGTGTGTACTGTATGGGGTCAGCGCTTTCCTCTACCATCCTGTTTGTGACCGGCGTATGGTATATGAAAAAGCGGTGAATAATTGGAAAAGTTTTCACCATACAAAAATCCCTCTCTGCCTGAAAGGGATTTTTGTATTATGTGCCAAACTGAAATGTCTTACTTCAAGACAAATGGAACAATACCTGCAATGCGCGCTTGCTTGATTGCGCGAGTCGCTTTCCGCTGGTGCAGTGAACACAGTCCGCTTCGCTTGCGTTGCGCAATTTTCATATACGAAGACATGAACCGTTTCAACGTAACTGCATCCTTGTAATCCACTTCAACAATATTATGAAGGCAGTAATAACATGGTTTTTTCGTCTTTTTTGTCGGTGTTGCCATACAATTTAAAATGGAATATCTTCTACTTTGATCTCATCTTCAACCGGTTCATCCGATGGCGACATGATACCATCATCAGAAGTCAGGGAAGCATTGTTCGCCACAGGTTGACTCGCGCCACGTGGCCCGTCGAGCATAATCATGTTGTCCACGACAATCTCAGTACGGTATTTTTTGACTCCGTCTTGTCCTGTCCAATCTCTAGTCTGAATGCGTCCCTCAACATAGACACGTCGTCCTTTGTTGAGATATTGACCGGCAATTTCACCAATCTTCCCCCACAGAACACAGTTGTGAAATTCAGCTTGTTCTTGTTTGGCGCCAGTCTGGTCAGTCCAAACACGATTGGTCGCAAGACTGAGGGTCGTGACGGTCTTGCCCGTCTGTGTGGTGCGAACCTCTGGGTCTCGAGTGAGACGTCCGAGGATCGTTGCGCGATTGAGATCCATAGAAGTGGAATTAAGAATATATTACTTAATATCCTGATCAAGAAGTTCGTCGAGCTTTTTATCAATGTCTTCCATACTTACTTCTTTGATTGATGCCTCTTCTTTTGTTTCAGGAGGGAGTACTGCCGTCTTTGTGTCTGGCTCAAGGAAGTCATCTTCAACGTCTTTCCTTTCAATAGCTCCTCTCGCTACTGATTTGTGAGAAGCCATTCGTGCGCGTTGCGCTTTATCTTTATCACGTTTTTCCGGACTGAATGTGGTCAACAAAACACGCAAAAATTCTGTGGTCAGACGAATCTTGGCTTGGAGTTCGTTGATCTGCTCTGGTTCAAAGGCAAAAGTGTATACATGATAGTACCCATAACGGATATGTCTCATCGGGTAAGTCAACCGCGTCTTGCCTTGGTCATCTACGGCGATGTCTGTTGCCCCCTGTGCTTTCAACTCACCTTTTACCTTTTCAATAAAGGCAGGCACTTCGTCTTCTGTCAATGTCCCCGGGAGGACCGTTAAAAGTTCATAATGATTCATACAATAGTGAAACGAATATCAATCGTATTGCCCTCTCTGTCCGGTTCGACCTCCGAACCAATACGTGCGCTGATATGTGCTCGTATAAGCTCCGATACTATATCAATCAAAAACTCAGTTGTCAACCCCACACTGTGTGACGAGTCTGAGACAAAATCCAATGAACAAGACTATATGAAAAAAGAGTTTCGTGATATACTTTATACATTGGCTTTTCCATTTTAATGGTGTTTTTCTATGATACCTCCATCCCTACTCAAAACAATTCTCAAAGAAGATTTTTCCCTTGACCAGAAGCAGATTAAGCAATATCAAGACAAAGCCAAGCGTGCAGGCGTCGCGTTTGAGCGCTATCTATCGGATGAGACGATTGTGGATGAAAAGACCCTCTACGCCAATATATCCAAACGCCTTGATATTCCACTGATTGATCTCAATGCAGAGGATATTCAAAAAGATGTACTTTCACTGATCCCCGCCCCATTGGCAGAAACCCATGATATTGTGGCGTTTGCAAAGACCAACACGGAAATTTCCTTGGCCGTATTAGACCCGACCGACATTCAGACCATTGCATTTATTGAAAAAAAAACCGGTCTGACTGCAACCATTCATCTGACGCGTCCGGCACAGCTTCGTCAAGCTCTGCACCGATACCACGATGACTTGAGCAAGGAATTGAATATCCCTGAATTAACTGAATCTGAATCGCGCGATCCGGCGATGTTGAAGCGTGTTGCTGAGGAATTGCCAATCATCAACATCGTCAATAGTATTTTGGAGCATGCAATCTTTGAAGGCGCGAGTGATATTCATATAGAACCAACGGAAAATGATGTAGTCGTACGATACCGCGTGGATGGTATCCTCCATCAAATGATGAGTTTACCAAAAACCGTCAAAAGTGGCATCGCGGCTCGTATCAAAATTTTGGCGAGCCTAAAAATCGACGAACACATGGTGCCTCAGGATGGCCGGTTTAAAATTAAACTTCAAGATGATCAATTTGCTTTTCGTGTATCAGTGATTCCAGTGTATGATGGAGAAAAAATCGTGATGCGTCTCTTGAATGAAGGACAGAAGGCACTGAAATTGGATGAGCTTGGATTTTTGCCAGATGCAAAGAAACTCGTTGAGGAGAGTACTAAAAAACCGCACGGCATGATTCTCGTCACCGGTCCTACAGGAAGCGGGAAAACCACCACGCTCTACTCTCTCCTCGGAATGCTCAATCAGCCGGGTGTCAATATCTGCACCATTGAGGATCCAATTGAATATCATGTCCGTGGTATCAATCAGAGCCAAATTAATCCTAAGGCGGGATTCACATTTGCTGGCGGGTTGCGCGCATTCTTGCGTCAAGACCCTGACATTATTATGGTGGGAGAAATTCGAGACCAGGAAACTGCGGAAATTGCGATTCATGCGGCCATGACCGGTCATTTGGTGCTCTCCACACTTCACACCAACGACGCCCCAACGACCCTTCCCCGTCTGACAGATATGGATATACCGCCATTTCTTGTCGCATTTACCACCAATATCATCATTGCACAACGTCTGGTACGAAAACTGTGTGGAGATTGCAAACAAGAAGTAACCCTTGATAAAAAACAAATTGATGAGCTTGAGAAACTCCTTGGCAAAAAAAGTATCCTCGACTTGTTTGAAAAACAAAAAATTGCGTTGCCTGCAAAAGAAAAATTACTGGATCACATGACATTTTTCCATTCAGTTGGATGCACGCGCTGTGGCAACAAAGGATTCAAAGGACGATTGGGCATCTATGAAGTCCTTGATGTGAATGCCAACATAGAAAGTCTCATCAATCAACGTGCAACGGCCGAACAAATCAAAGTACAAGCGATTGCAAACGGGATGGTCACAATGCTTGAAGATGGTATTATCAAAGCCAAACAAGGAATTACCACCATTGAGGAAGTCCTTCGCGTCACGCGCGACTAATTTGTGAACACATCGGTATGCCTGTCAAAAAACCACTATCTCCTTTTGAAAAAAAACTGAATGCGTGGGTCGCCGAGCACATGACGCGGGTTCCCTTTATCCAAAAGATTTTTTTTGTTGACCATTTGAAAACCATGGTGCATGCAGGGCTGTCACTTGTTGAATCTTTGGTGGTTCTCGAAAAAGAAACAACGAATAAAAAATTAAAACAGACGATTCATGAGATCAAAAAATCTGTTGAGCAAGGAACACAGCTGAGTGATGTTCTTGCTGAATACCCACAAATTTTTCCAAGCATGTATGTCAAAATGATTCATGCAGGAGAAGTCGGCGGGCAGTTGGAAGAGGCGCTGGAACACGTCGTGGATCAGATGAAACGATCGCGTGAACTCACATCCAGTATTCGCGGAGCCATGATTTATCCGGGTGTTATCATTACCGCCATGGGTGGCATTGGGATTATGATGGCGACCATGGTACTGCCAAAACTTGTGGAATTGTTTGAGGAGTTTGATAGTGAGCTTCCACTCCCCACTCGTGTGCTGATTGCCGTGACCAACATCATGAGCAATCCTCTCTACCTCACGCTCATTGTCGGAGGAACCATTGCCATGATTGTCGGATTTATCACCTTAATGAGAAAATCTGCGCCATTCAAAAAAATCATTCATACCATGGTACTCAAGTTGCCCATCGTTGGACCGATTATCAAACAAATTAATCTCGCCAAATTTTCACTTACTCTTTCTTCGCTCCTGTCGAGTACCGTACAAATTGTGGATGCCGTAAACATCAGTGCTGACACATGTACGAATGTGCTCTATCGAGAAAGTCTGCACGAGGCAGGAGAAAAATTGCAAACAGGAGAACAATTGTCTGTGGTGTTGGCAACGCACGAATCACTCTTTCCACCAATGGTGACTGAAATGATTATGGTGGGTGAGCGATCCGGAGAAATCAACTCGCTCCTTATCGAGTTAGCAAAATTTTACAGCAATGAGGTGCAAAAAGTGATGGAAAATTTTACAAAAATCATTGAGCCGGTTATTATTATTTTGATTGGTCTCGTGGTGGCGGGTCTGGCAGTGGCCGTAATTATGCCAATGTACTCACTGGTTCAAAATTTTTGATTCCTCTCTGTGTTCCTATGTTCTCCAATCCATTTCCTAATGCATTCGGCCTCGACATCGGTGACGTATCACTCAAGATTGTCCAGCTTCGAAATATCTCGAGTCGCACGAGGACACCAACGTATGAACTGATGGGGGCAAAAACGGCCGACATTCCCGACGGTTGGATTACAAACGGAATTGTTGAGAAGCCTGAGGACGTCCGCAATGCGATTGCGCAATTGTTAAAAAAAGACGTCCCGAAGACAATTCAACGCGCCACCAAATCGCCATGGGTTGTGGCAAGTCTCCCGGAAACGCAAAGCTTTATTAAATTTATCACAATTCCAAAACCACCGACAGAACTCCTGGACGACGATGTGTTTGACGCTGCGGAAAAACACATTCCATTCGAGCGAAATTCGTTTTATATTGATTGGCAAATCATGCCGAGCGATGACCCAATCACGACATCATTGATTATAGGCGCGATTCCAAAAATGATTGCGGACAGCTACACCTATCTCCTTGAGAGTCTTGGGCTTGGCGTCATTGCACTTGAGATTGAAGCGCTTTCACTCGGACGCGCCATGGTGACCGCAGGAAAAGAATACAAGGAGGAGGCTCGTTTGATTCTTGATCTCGGCGCCGCACGCTCCAGCTGTATTGTCCATGATCATGATGTGATTCAGCTGAGTATGAGCATTCCCTACAGTGGCAATGCGCTTGATACACAAATTGCAAAAGATTGTACTCTATCCGTTGCTGACGCGCGAAAGAAAAAACAAACCTACGGCCTTACACTCTCAGGCCAAGATAAGAAAATTTTTACCATCCTCAAAAAGGAAACCGATGATCTTGTCGCTCATATCAAAAATATCATAGAATTTTATTATTCCCATTTCGAACGCCCAAATAAAATTACACACATCACCATGTCAGGCGGAGGAGCAAACATGAAACAATTGCCCGAGGTCTTATCTCAAGCGCTCGGAATAGAGTGCGCTCCGGGTCATCCATGGAAAAATCTTTCAACAAAAAAAGGGATTGGAATGACCCCAGAGGAATCACTTGGGTATGCAACCGGCATTGGATTGGCACTCCGCGCTGCTGATAATCTCTTTCTGAAGCATGATACATTGTAAATATATTCAACAACATCCTATGTACGCGACAAGACTCAATTTACTCCCAACACAAAAAAAGAAACGACTCCAATCAATGGTCATGTTTCAGTCCACCAAAAGTTTGCTTGAAGTTTTGTTGTTTGTTTCTTGCATTGTGGGGATGGTATTTTTGGGAGCAGAGCTTACGCTTCAACGACATTTTAATGACCTGACCGTGAGCCTCATTTCTCTCAATAATCAACACATAAATAGTAATCGAGACATAAAAAAAATCAATCGTCGACTCCATGAATTGACCTTGATTGAACGTGACCATATCACATGGACACCAATCCTTGCCCGCGTCTTTGAAACTGTTCCCAATGGGATTACGCTTGATGCACTGGAATTGGATGCAACAAAAAAAATGCTTTTATTTGCCGGTATTGCCAACACCCGCGATGACCTTCTCCTTTTTCAAGAATCGCTCCAGTCGCTGACTGACTGCGCGACGCTCTGTATTCAAAGCGCAAACCTCCCTGAGGGTATCTTGACCCAACGAGAAAAAATTTCGTTCACCCTCACGGCCACCACCGGATCTCTATGATACGTTTCTCACTCAAAGGAAAAATTTTCCTCATCAGCATCCTCATACTTGCGAGTATCGCATTGATTGTGTTTGCCATTATTCTTCCCACGAAACGACAAATTGATACACTGGGCGCGTCGGTTATTTTTACGGAAACCACCTTGACCGCCAATTATGATCACATACAACTTCTCAAAAAATCAATCCACGAACTGAAGCCCGTCTATGCTGAGGTTGCATCGCTCGCTCATGCCACCGTATCTCGCGATGCGGAATTAGAGCTCATTACAGAGTTTGAAGACTTGGCTCACAAAAATCACATTGTCCAGCAAGTTTCTATAGGTTATCAAAATGCAACACCACCATATTTTCTTTTTACTTTTTACAACACAGGATCATTTGACGATCACATTGCTTATCTTGCTCAGCTTGAACACACCCCCTATCTTATGAACATCAATTCCCTCAACTGGCAGTCACAGACCAAACAAAGCGCGAGTTCAACCCTTTCCCTCCGTTTTCAAGGAAAAATTTACATAACTCAAACAGAGCTATGAATCTCCCTTCCTTTCTCAAATTTCAGCGCACAGCAAAGCGAACGACTTCATCTGTTGTCATGCTTTCTGAATATAAGCACTTCACACTGCATCGCATTGTGTCTCAATTGACCATCCTTATTTTGTGCATCGTCATATTCCTCATTGGACATTTTATCTATACTCGTGTATATACTGTGATTGGAAAGACACAGGAGTTAATCGGGACAGAAACGGATCCATCGTCCGAGCCAATCCGTTTTGATCTCAAAGAAAAGATATTTCAGGCATGGAGCACAGACGAGACGTTCTCAACACCCACGACTACCATTCATAATCCCTTTTGACACCCTACGACTATTCTATGCAATACTTATTTGTCCTTGGTCGCGAGCCACACCTCTCTACCGCAGAACTTGAAGCGGTATTTTTGTCATTGCAAATTTCTTTTGAAAAAGTTTCCCATACAGCAACAACATTGATTATTTCAGTAAAAAAGCCGATTGATGCCGAACAGTTGATGCGCCGTCTTGGTGGCACAGTAAAAATTGCTGAAGAAATCCCGTCTGAAGGAACGACGACGCAAACAATTACCACCACTCTTGGCAAGACCGAAGATGAACGCAAAATACATTTTTGTATCAATGGAGAAAACGCAAAACAAATTGGTATTCAAGTAAAAAAGTCACTCAAATCTGCTGGCCGTTCTGTGCGATATATAGAAGCAAACAATACGGCCACCATACTCCACAATCACTTGGTGATCCGTGAAGCTGACTTTACGATTGTCGGGAAACAGGTGTTTGTCACGCGCGCAATTCAGCCGATTGAAGAATTTAGTGCTCGCGACTATGAGCGTCCTGCATTTGATGATCGCAGTGGGATGCTTCCTCCAAAACTGGCCCGCATGATGATTAATCTTTCACAAGCTACGCCAAAACGAGACATCCTTCTTGATCCATTTTGCGGATCTGGTACGGTGTTAATGGAAGCAGTAGACATGCAATTTCAACACGTGATTGGGAGCGATATGTCAGAAATTGCCGTGTCCAACACTGAGGAAAATCTTACATGGCTACAAGAGCAGTTGACGAGTGATGGCACAAATAAAAGATCAGAAGTAAAACTCTTTGTTTCAGAGATAACGGCACTCTCACGACACATAAAGCCAAAATCCGTATCCACGATTATCACCGAGCCGTACATGGGCAAACCTCTCACGGGCAGAGAAACGCGGAGCAATTTGACCAACCAAGCAGAAGAGTTGGCAGAGCTCTACGCCGATGCCTTTATATCATACGCTCGTATTCTCAAAGACAACGGCGTGGTCGTGTGTATTATTCCGGAGTTTAATTATCGAGGTGAATGGCTACGAGTCCCCTGCCTTCCTGATATTGAACACGCAGGTTTCGTTGTTTCATCACTTGGCCAGAGTCATTCCCCACTCTCCTACTGGCGCAAGGATCAACATGTCAAACGAATGATTTGGAGATTTGTAAAAAAATAATTGTTGATTCCTCTACTGAAGCCAAAACCTGTCTGCGGTTTGTCCTACTATATATCCCACAAACCCAGCAATACTTGCTAATACAAACATCTCAAGCCCTGCTTTCCACCACGTCCGATGAGAAAACTTCGTTGTTCCTGCACCCAAGAGGAAGAGCCCAATGAGAGTAAGTACGACCGATACGGGAATTGCCGGTCCAACGTCTGAAAATATTAAATATGGCAAAATCGAAATTGTGCCACCAAACACATAGGAAATAAACATAAAAAAACCGTTTTTCATTGCGGATGACTCATCATCCACCACGAGGCCAAGTTCGCGATACGCCATTTCCGTCAACATCAACTTTTTATTTTTTGCCGTGTACTCTGCCATCTCTCGCGCTTGCGGTTCTGGCCATCCATCTTTTACAAACAACCCTACCATTTCTTTTTTCTCTTCCTCGGGATACATCTCTATCTCCTCTTTCTCCTCGGCAATCATGCGTTTCTTCACTTCATGTTGCGATTTATTGGAAAGGTATGAGCCAACACCCATGGAAATAGACTCCACGGCAATGATAATAATACCGGACAACACCACGGTGAAGTGATTGCCAATCCCCACTGCGATACCGGTGATCGCCCCCATAGTAGAAACCATCCCATCCTCCATTCCAAACACAATCTCTCGGATAGAATCACTAATCCCAGGCTTTTGATGGTGAATATAGTTTGGATTGTTGTGGTGTTCGTTCATATTGATAATATGTAAGAAATCAACGCGTTGTTTATACTTTTGCTGTACCATCCGAACGTAATTCTCTCAC
>Ga0066639_10003705_pt1 | contig 13191 bp, 11 predicted proteins | sample CryGeyCG2114_010_2_FD_59504 | JGI IMG/M metagenome (GOLD analysis project Ga0066639, IMG submission 59504) | Groundwater microbial communities from aquifer - Crystal Geyser CG10_big_fil_rev_8/21/14_0.10 | ecosystem: Environmental > Aquatic > Deep subsurface > Groundwater | place: USA: Utah...
TATCCTTTTAAAGGTGGTGTAGCACGCTATTGCTATAATCTTTTTAAATTTTTTAATAATGATGAATATTTGGTAGTAACTGATAATCAGCAAGTTAAATCACAAGATAATATTATAAATACTAAATTAGTGGATTCATGGTTAAAACCAGCTTGGTTATTAAATTATTTTAAATTAAAAAGAATTATTAAAACAAATAAAATAGCCCAAATATTTACACCAAATATTTTACCGCTGGGTAGCTTAGCTTATTTTTTAAAAATTCCCTATATTATTTCTTTACATGGTTTAGATATTAATTTAGCTCTTAAGAATAAGCCAGTTCTAACAAAAAAGATTTTAGCTAATGCCAAAGCTGTAATAACTAATACTAAAAATACAGCTAGTATTATTGCACCATTGGGGATTAATAAAGCTAAAATACAGGTTATATATCCTGGTCTTGATTTTGATACTAGCTATGATCAAAGTAAATTAGAAGCATTTCGTAAAAAATTAAATCTTGGTGATGAAAAAATAATTATGACTCTGGGACGTCTTAATAGACGCAAAGGGCAAGATTTGGTTATTGAAGTTATAGCTCAAATTAAGAATGATTATAAGCTAAAATATTTTATAATCGGCAGTGGTCCAGAAAAGAAAAATTTAGAAGCTTTAATCAGTAAATATAAACTAGCCAGTAATATTTTTATTTTTGATAATATAGAAGATGAGGAATTAATTTATTTTTTTAAATTGGCCGATATGTTTGTAATGCCCCATCGAGAGATAGAGGGGGACATAGAAGGATTTGGTATGGTATTTTTGGAAGCAGCTTCTTGTAAATTACCGATTATTGCCGGTGATAGTGGAGGAATTAAAGAGCTATTTAATAGCCCAGCCCAGGCAATTTTGGTCCCAGGAGATGATTTAAGATCATTGGCTAGAGCTATTAAATATTTATTGAATAATCCTCAGGCAGCTGATAAACTAGCCACTGTCGCCTATGAACGAGCTAGGCAATTTAAATACGCTCAAAGTCAATCATTAATTTTAAAAGAAATATTAAAATAGTATGAAAAAATTTGATGTTATAATGCTTAATATGTCTAATTATTCCGAATGGGATGAGGGTGTTTCAAATCGTAATTATCATATTTTACGAGAACTTCTTAATAGAGAAGATATTGGTAAAATTTTAGCAGTTGATTATTTGCCACTTAATTTTAAAAGAGCCTTGCGTAATTATAAAGAAGGTATTGTTTTAAATATTAAAGATGCTAAGGTAATAAAAAGAGGTTTAACTCATAAAGTTTCCAAGATTTCAGATAAACTTTATGTCTATACAGATACAGATTTTTGGTTAAGACCAAATAGTTCCATGAAACGTATTAAAAAAACGGCTATTAATTTAAACTTTGGAGATTTTGTATTATGGTCATATTATCCATTTGCCGTTGATTATTGGAATAATATGGGACAAAAGATGACAATTTTTGATGCCGTAGATAATTGGCTACTGCATCCTTCCTATACTAAATATATTAATAGACTTAAAGTAGCCTATGAAAAAATAAAAAATGAAACGGATTTAATTTTTGTAGTTTCTAAAAATTTGACTAATTTTTTTGATGATCAGCCAAATGTCCATTGGATACCTAATGGTGTAGATACTAAACATTATAATAAACAATTTGCTTTAATTAATAGAGATATTTCAGATATTGCTAAACCAATTATTGGCTATATCGGTGTAGTGCAAGAGAAAGTAGATTTTAAATTATTAAAATATTTAGCAGATAAGAATCAAGATAAATCAATTGTAATAGTTGGACCAGTTTGGGCAGATCAGGAAAAAGCTAAAGATGAATTAGCTCAACAAAAAAATGTATACTTTTTAGGATATAAAAAATACAGTGAAGCTCCTCAATATATTCAACAGTTTGATGTTGGTATTATACCTCATAGGACAGCTGGATTTAGTGCTACTACTAATCCCATGAAGATGTATGAGTATTTAGCCTGTGGTAAGCCAGTGGTGGCTACGGATAATATAGGCACAGAAAATGTAGCTGATATGATTGCAGTCGCTAAAGATTATGAAAGTTTTAATAAATTAGTGAATCAGGCTATTACTGATGATAATTTAGAGACTCAGGAAAAAAGAAAAGAATTGATTAAAAAGTTTTCTTGGTTTAATGCAGTCGCTAAAATGCTGGATTTAATTTCCAATAAATTTAATTAATATTTATTTCAATATGACTAGGCCAGATCTTTCCATTATTATTGTTAATTGGAAAGTTAAAAATTTTCTCAAAAAATGTCTTGATTCCATTTTGGTTTATCAGAATAATTATAAAATAGAAATATTTGTAGTAGATAATAATAGTCAAGATGGTAGTGTAGAGATGATAAAAAATGATTATTCAGAAGTGAAATTGATAGCCTTAGATAAAAATATTGGTTTTGGAGCAGCAAATAATTTAGCTTTAAAACAAGCTAGTTCTGATTACATATTTTTATTAAATCCAGATACAGAAATTACTAAAGATTTTTTTACTAAAATACTTCAATATACTAAAAATAATCCAAATATTGATATTGTTGGTCCAAAAATTATTAATGATGACGGAAATAAACAAGCTTCTGTGAGACGTAATCCAGATTTATTTTCTCAAATTTTGGTATTATTAAAATTGACCAATATATCTGGTGCCAACAAATTTTTGGATCATTATTTTTTTAAAGATTTTAATTACAATAAAGAACAGTCGGTTGATCAGATTATGGGTGCAGCTATGTTTATAAAAAAATCAGTTTTTGATAAAATAGGTACTTTTGACGAAAAGTTTTTTGTTTGGTTTGAAGAAGTGGATTTATGTAAACGCGCCAGACAAGCCGGTATAGCTATTAAATATTTTCCTGTGGCTCGAATTGTTCATCATGGTGGTCGAAGTTTTTCCAAGAGTAATACTTTAAAGAAACAAATGGTTTTTAATAAAAGTTTGCTGTATTATTTTTCTAAACATAAGCCTTTTATACAAACTTTATTAATTTTTTTATTAATTCCAATTAATATAATTTTGACATTGAGTTATGTCTTATTTCGCAAAGCAAAAACAGAATAATTTATTTTCTATATACTTGGGTATTTTTTTGCTTTTAGAATTTTTATCATGGTTGGCTTGGGGTTCACCAAATATTTCTTGGTTAGTTTTATTGATTCTAGGAGTAGTAATAGTATATTTACTTTTTAAAAAACCAATTTATTTTCTTTATATTCCTTTGGCAGAAATATTTTGGGGTTCACTGGGACATAGTTTTGAATATAATATTTTTAATACTAGGTTAATTGTATTTTTGTTAGTAATTTTAGTTTTCATAATTAAAAATATAAGACAAGTTAAAAAAATAAAAATATTTAAAGATAAGAATTTATTAATGATTTATCTAGCTTTATTATTTTTAATTTTAATAAATATAGTAGTTGGCTATTATAATCAAGATGATATTAGAAAAGTCTGGCTAGATGCCAATGCTTATTTTTATATTTTATATTTACCTATTTGGTACCAAGTCTATGATAGTAGTCAGCTAAAAGATATTTTTGAGATACTAAAAGCAGCTGTTTTACTAGTGGCTGCTAAAACTTTAATATTATTTAATATTTTTTCTCAGGATTATAGTTTTTTAAATATTGATAATATATACAAATGGGTTAGAGATACTAGGACGGGAGAGATCACAGCTTTTAAGGATTCTTTTTTTAGGATCTTTATGCAATCTCAGTTTTATTTAACTATGGCTTGGTTCTGGCTTTTTTTAAAACAAATTAAAGATTTTAAAAATAAAAATAATTTTTTATTAATTTCTTTACTTTCGACAGCGCTACTAGTTTCTTTGTCTCGTAGCTTTTGGTTAGGGGCAATCAGCGGTTTATTATTTGTTTTAATAAATATTTTTATTTATCAAAAAAGAAATATTTCTTTACACGTATTTTTAAATTTAATAGTTATAGGCTTAGTTAGTATTTTTATAGTTCAGATTTTTTATAATTTACCTAGCTATAAAAATATTAATATATTTACACAGCGTAGTATTGATAGTTCAGAAGCAGCTGCCAGCACCAGAAGTCAACTTTGGGGACCAATGTGGCAAACAATAGCTGAGCGACCAGTTTTAGGTCATGGTTTTGCTAAAGAAATTACCTATCAATCCTCAGATCCTCGTATTAAAAATACAGACAATCCAGCCGGTTGGCATACCACCTATTCTTTTGAATGGGGTTGGATGGATCAACTGGTTAAGGGTGGGGGATTATTAGTAGTATTATTTATTATTTGGATAATACAAATATATTATCGGGCCTATGCTAAATTATCAGAAGACCCTATACTTAGTTTAACCCTGATGGCCACATTGACTAGTTTGTTAATTATTCATATATTTACACCATATATCAATCATCCATTGGGACTAGCATTTTTGATGTTAGTTAGTATAATTTTTGGACCATATGCAAAGAAAACCAACAGTTACTATTAGTTTACTGACTTGGAATGGTCAAAGGTATTTACCTTGGCTACTGAAAAGTTTAGCTGAACAGTCTTTTGTAGATTGGGAACTTTTAGTATTAGATAATGCCTCGACTGATAAATCAATAGATGTTATTAGAGAATATTATGCTAAGGCTCGAATTATAACGCAAAAACAAAATATTGGTTTTTCCAAAGGACATAATTTACTAATCAATTGGTCAAAGTCAGATTATATTTTAGTTCTAAATCAAGATGTTATACTGGAACCTAATTATTTGAGAGAATTGGTAGATTTTTTGGAAAACAATAAAAAAGCAGCTTCCTGTGCTGGTAAGTTAATGTATTGGGATTTTGCCAATGGAGTTAAAACTAAAATTATTGATTCCTATGGTCTTCTGGTTAATAGGAAACGAGAAGTAATAGATAGATATCAAGGACAACAGGAAATTAGTATAGAGAATCAAGAGGTTTTTGGTCTGTCAGCCACAGCTACTTTATATAGACGTCAGGCTTTAGACATAGTAGCCGGAGAGCCCAATGGTAATTATTTGCAATATTTTGATGAAGATTTTTTTGCCTATAAAGAAGATATAGATTTAGCTTGGCGACTAAGATTATTTGCCTGGGAAAATTGGTTAATTAGTACTACCAAGGCCTATCATCATCGTACGGTGTCTAAAGATAAAAATATTAGAGCTTCTCGTCAGCACCGAGGATTAATCAATAAACTTTCCTATCGCAATCACCTGATGTTAATTTATAAAAATTCTTTTTATAAAAACTTACTTAAAGATTTCATGCCAATTAAATGGTATGAATTTAAAAAATTTTTATATTTACTTATTTTTGAAAGAAGCACTTTAGTTGGCATTAAAGAATATCTGGCTTATATTCCTAAATTAGCTAAAAAAAGAAAATATATTATGAAACATAGAAAAGTTCAAGCTGATGATATATATAAATGGTTCAAAAAATAATATGGATTTATCAATTATAATTTTAAATTATTATAATAAAAATTTAGCTAAAGAATTATTAAGAAATTTAGCAGAATTAAATTTACCATATAAATATGAAATTATTGTAGTAGACAATGCTTCTTATGATGGTATTAAAGAAATTGTGGCTAATAAATTTCCCAGAGTTAAATTTATTCAAAATGATAAAAATGGTGGTTTTGCGGCTGGTAATAATTTGGGTATAAAACAAGCTCAGGGAAAATACATAATGATTATGAATCCAGATTTAGCTGTTTTGTCAGATGCTATAACTAAGTTGTATCAATATATGGAAGATAATCCACAGGTAGCCTTGGCTGGTCCTAGACTTATTAATGCTGATAGCAGTGTGCAGTTTTCCTGTACCGACTGGCCAGATTGGAAATTACCATTTTATAGACGTACTTCCCTAGCTAATACTAGAGCTGGTCAACAATGGCTTGATAAATATTTAATGAAAGATTTGGATCACTATCAAAATAGTGATGTGCCAACTTTATTTGGTGCTTGCCTTATTGTCCGTTCTAATATTTTAGCTAAAGTTGGTTTGCTAGATGAACGATATTTTATGTATTTGGAAGATCTTGATTGGTCACGACGTTTTTGGGAAAATGGCTATAGAGTGTCCTATGTGGGTCAAGCGGAGATAATTCATTTACACAGACGTCAATCAGCTGATCAGAGCCTAGCTCAGACCTTATTTTCTAAAACTGCTCGTCATCATATTATTAGTTTTGTTAAATATCTAATAAAATTTAGAGCTAAAGAATTACCTAAAATTAAATAATTTTGCCTTGATTTTTAGCCTATTTTCTTGTATTATATATACTATAAGACTATAAGCAAAATTTAAATTTATGGTACAAAAGCAAGCTCAAGGGGCTGATATCAATGATGAATATCAACAAAGATTGGCTAAATTAGATAGGCTAAGACAAGAGGAAATAGAACCCTATCCAGCCCGAAGTAATAAGAATACTAGTGCGGCTGATTTTTTAAAAGATTTTGTTAAATTATTAAAGAATCAAAAAAAGATAATTAGTGGAGGTAGGATCACTAGTTTGCGTTTGCAAGGTGGTTCCTGTTTTTTAAATTTAGAAGATTATTCAGCTAAGGTTCAAATATTTTTACGCAAAGATAATATTGGAGCAGAGGAGTACCAGAATTTTAAAGCAAATATAGATACAGGCGATTTTATAGAAGTAAGCGGAACTGCTTTTGAGACTAAAACTAAAGAGCCGACTATTTTAGCTAGTAGTTTTAAAATATTATCTAAAACTCTATTACCTCTACCAGATCAATATTATGGTTTAAAAGATCCTGATCTCAGATTTAGAAAACGATATTTAGATTTAATACTTAATCCAAAAGTCAAAGATATTTTTAAATTACGTAGTGATGTTATTAAATTAACTCGTCAGTACTTTGATGAACATGGTTTTGTAGAAGTTGATACTCCAGTACTGCAGGCTGTGGCTGGAGGAGCTACTGCTGAACCATTTATTACTCATCATAATGCTTTGGATATTGATATGTATCTGCGAGTAGCTCCAGAGCTTTATCTTAAGCGTTTAATTATTGGTGGTTATGATAAAGTCTATGAAATGGCTCGTTGTTTCAGAAACGAAGGAATAGATCATCAACATAATCCAGAGTTTACTCAGATTGAAGCCTATTGGGCTTATAAAGATTATACATTTTTGATGGTCTGGATGGAAAAATATTTTGAATTCTTAATAAAAAATATAAATAGTGGAGATACAAAGATAAAAAATGGTGATGATGTTATTGATTTTAAGGGACCATATCCAAGACTAGATTTTAAAGAGGCATTAGATAAAGCTTTAAAAATTGATCTAGACAAAACGGAGGATAAAAAATTAGTTGATATTGCTAAGAAAGCTAAGTTAGCCGTTGATAAAACATGGGGTAGAGGTAAACTTCTAGATGAGTTGTATAAGAAATTTGTACGATCTAAAATTATACAACCAACCTTTATTATCAACCATCCACTGGCAATATCACCTTTATCTAAAAAGATACCAGATCGACCAAATGATGTAGAGAGATTTCAATTGGTAGTTAAAACAACCGAACTTTGTAATGCTTTTTCGGAGCTTAATGATCCATTGGATCAGGAAGAACGTTTTACTCAGCAAAAGAAACTTCGAGAAGCTGGTGATCAAGAAGCTCAGGGAGCTGATGCTGATTTTGTAGAAGCCTTGAAACATGGTATGCCACCAACAGTAGGATTAGGAGTTGGTATTGATAGATTAGTAATGATGCTGGGGGATATAGAGAATATTAAAGAAGTTATTTTATTTCCAACCATGCGGCCAAAGAATGAAGATAAATAAATTATTAATAGCCACACATAATTTAGGTAAGTACAAAGAATTAAAAAATAAATTAAGTTCCTTGAATATTGAAATTAAATCTTTAGATGATTTAGGTATTAGAGAGGACTATGAGGAAACTGGTAAAAGCTATGAAGAGAATGCTCTTGGTAAAGCTAGATTTTATTATAAGCTTACTAAGATACCAACTTTAGCAGACGATTCAGGGCTATCGGTTGATGCTTTACAAGGTGCCACAGGTATTAATTCAAGATCGTGGCCAGGTTATCGCGGAACCGATGAAGAACTTTTGGAAATGTTACTCGAAAAATTAAGAGGTATTCCCAATCAAGAAAGAACCGCTAAATTTGTTACAGTATTAGCTTTAGTTGATGGACAGACGGAGTTTATTGCTAGAGGAGAGATAGATGGCACCATTACTCATCAAGCAGTTTGTGATATAGAGCCCGGCTTACCATATAGTGTTGTATTTTATCCAGATGGTTTGGATAAAGTATTTTCACAATTAACTACGGAAGAAAAAAATACCATTAGTCATCGAGGTCAAGTTTTAAAGCAAATAATTAACAAGTTAAAATAAAATATGGAAAAAAGAAATCTTTTAATCATGGCAGGAGCAATTTTGGTGGCTCTAGTGCTGATGCTGATTTTTCCAGCTAATAAAATTACTATGGAAGAAGCAATAATTAAAACAAATAAGGGAAATATAAAAGTAGCTTTATTTCATGATAGAGTACCTATGACTGTAGAAAATTTTGTAAAATTATCTCAAGACGGAACCTATGATGATGTTAAATTTCATAGAGTTATAAAAGATTTTATGATTCAAACTGGCGATCCTCAAACTAAAGGTGAAGAAGGTAAAGATTTTGTTTATACTCCAAATAATAGCGGACTACCAATTGCCGGCACAGGTGGTACGGGACATCCTTTTAGAGATGAATTTAACCCAAATTTAAGACATAACATTCCTGGTATTCTATCTATGGCTAATTCTGGTCCTAATACCAATGATTCACAATTTTTTATTACTCATGTAGCCACTCCTTGGTTAGATGATAAACACACAGTCTTTGGTCGAGTATTAGAGGGTCAGGATGTAGTAAATTCTATAGTTCAGGGTGATTATATTAAAAAAATCATAATTAAATAGTATGTTAGATATAAAAAATATTAAAAGCAATAAAGCTGAGGTCGAAAAAGCATTGTTAAAACGAATGGCTAAACAAGACCTAAAGCTTGACGCTATAATAAAAATTGACGACGAGAGAGTTGCTTTACTATTTCAAATTGAAACACTAAATGCTAAACGTAATAAAGCTTCTAAAACTAAGCCTGATGCCAAGACTATTAAAGAGATGAAATTGGTTGGTAAAGAAATTAAAGTGTTAGAGGAAAAATTAACTAAACTTGATTTTAGTAAATTAGCTGCTTTACCAAATATTCCAGCCGATGATGTAGTAGCTGGTGGTAAAGAAAATAATAAAATTATAAAAAGTTTTAAAAAACAGCCAAAATTTAATTTTAAGTTTAAGAATCATGTAGATTTAGCTACTGATTTAGGGCTAATTGATTATCAGAGGGCTACTAAGATGTCGGGGGCTGGTTTTTGGGCCTATACGGGGGATGGAGCTCTACTGGAATGGGCTTTATTGAATTATTTTATTGATTTTCATCGTAGTCATCGGGAATATAAATTTATGATTCCGCCCTATATGTTGAATGAAAATTCGGCTTTTATTTCTGGACATTTACCAAAATTTAAAGATGATTTATTTTGGACTGATAAAGATAAATTATGTCTTAATGCTACTAGTGAAATGATGCTTGGTAATTACCATGCTGGAGAAATATTAAATGTTAAAGATTTACCATTAAAATATTATGCTTTTTCAACTTGCTTTAGAAAAGAAGCAGGTGCCTATCGTACAGAGGAGAGGGGAATGATTCGTGGACATCAATTTAACAAAATTGAAATGTTTCAATTTACTAAACCGGAAGATTCTTGGAAAGCCTTTGATGAGTTATTAAAATATGCTCAAGAATTGGTAGCTGGTTTAGATTTACATTATAACACCGTTCAATTGGCTGCTGGAGATTGTAGTGCTGCCATGGCTAAAACAGTTGATCTGGAAGTTTGGTTGCCATCCATGAAAACCTATAAAGAAGTGTCTAGCATATCTAATGCTTGGGACTATCAAGCTCGTCGTGGAAATATCAGATTTAAAGATAGTGCTGGTCAAAATAAGTTTGTCCATACCCTTAATGCTTCTGGATTGGCCACTAGCCGTATTTTTCCAGCTATTTTAGAACAACATCAGCAGGCCGATGGCTCAGTAAAAATACCCAAGGTTTTACAAAAGTATATGGCTAAGAAAGTACTAAAAAAATAAATGTTGACTTGGATAGAAATAAATAAAAATAATATCTTACATAATATTAGGCAGTTCAAAAATTTGGCGCCTAATTCTGAATTTTGGCCAGTAGTTAAAAGTAATGCCTATGGTCATGGTAGTCAGGAGATAGTTAGTTTTCTAGCAGATAATAAAGATGTGGCTGGTTTTATGGTAGCTAATTTAAATGAAGCTCTGGAGCTGCAAAATTTAACTAATAAACCAATTATAGTCTTAAGTTATTTTGATAAGGAAGATAGCCAGTCTCTGGCTAAAGTAAATTCTCAAATTTCTCTACCAATTTATGATTTAGCTACAGCAAATTATTTACAAAGTTTAAATAAAGAATTTTTAGTTAATATTAAGATTGATACCGGCACCTCTCGTCTTGGTTTTTCAATAACCGAAGCTAAAGAAGCTATTACTAAGATTGAAGAAAAAAATAATCTAAAAATTTTTAGCATATTTACTCACTATGCAGAGTCTGAGTCAGAGGATCAAACTTTTACCAAAAAGCAGCTACAAGTTTTTCAAGATATAACTAAAAATTATACAAAATATAAACTTCATTCAGCTTGCAGTGCTGCTAGTATAACTTTGGCAGAAGCCCAAGCTGATATTATTAGAATAGGTATAGCTTTTTATGGTTTATGGCCCAGTGAGGCTATTAAAAAAAGAAATAAGCTTGATTTATTACCATTGATGACTTGGAAAACAAAAATAATTCAAATTAAGGAACTTAAAAAAGGCGATACCATTGGTTATAACCGAAGATATAAATGTCAGAAGAATTGCAAGGTAGCTGTATTACCAATCGGCTATAATGAAGGTTATGATAGATTACTTTCTAATAGGGGAGAGGTTTTGATTGCCGGACAACGTTGTCCTGTACGAGGAAATATTTGTATGAATTTAACTATGATAGAACTTCCAGCTGGTCTAAGTGTCAAAGTAGGTGAGTCAGTGACTTTAATAGGCATAGATGGTCAGCAAAATATTAGTGTAGAAGAGTTAGCTGAGAAGTGTCAGACTATAAATTATGAAATAATAACTAGAATTAATCCCAATTTAATTAGAAAAATAGTTTAATATTAATGTTTTACGACACATAATATATAGGTATCTTGAGAAGAGAGTATGACGGCTATAATAAAAACAACTAATTCATGGAAAAGACACCAACCTCAAAAACCTCAAAAAGTTAGAAGGGGTTATTATGGTAATAAAGAAAAGATACAAAAGAAAATAGTTGTAAGAATTATTTTGGCAATTTTATTTTTATTATTAGCCCAAAGTATATTTCAAATAAAATATCTAAAAATAAAGAATATAAAATTAAGCGGTCAGAATGACCTAAATGTTGAAGAAGTTCAGCAATTTGTAATGGACAAGCTTACAGTTAGTAAATTGTTATTATTTGAAGCTAGTAATTACTTTTTAGTCCCTCTGGATGAACTTAGTAACAAGTTAATAGTTAAATATAATTTAGAAGAAGCTAATATAGTAAAAAAGTGGCCGGACAGCTTAGAAATCACAGTTAAGGAAAAAAGTTCACACTTTATTTGGCAAAAGGATGACTCAATATACCTATTAGATGCCAAAGGGCTCTTAAATCGTCAAATCAGCATTTTGGACGATAAATACTTGGTGTTAGACGATAAACGTGATGGAAGACCTAGTGGAGATCAAATTTTTAATGACGAGGAGATAGATATTATTAATCAGATATACTTAAATTGGACAGGTCTTATAGGAGTTAAAGCTAAGTTAGAAAAAATTACTATTTATGATGATTGGAGTATAGACTTAAATACTCAGACTGGTTTTTATGTAAAGATAGATAAAGATGAAGATATACATCAACAGTTAAATAATTTGAGAGCAGTTCTAGAAGAAAATATTACGGGAGTAGATATAGATTATATAGACATTAGATTTGGGGATAAGGTCTATTTTAAGTAGCTTATTAGTAATAAAATGGCTTTTGAGCCTTTTTTATTATTATAATATTAACTGAGTATAATAACTCTTACACTCAGTTTGACAATCTAAAACCTAAGCTTTATAATATAAGCATGGATAAAATAAAACAAAGCTATTACCTTCCCTTGCTGGATGAGTATTTGGAGAACATTCAGTCCAACAACTATTCTAGTCAGACAGTCTATAATTATGAGCGAGACTTAAATACTTTTGAAAATTTTTTGGAGACAGATATCAAGACGGAGTTCAAAAAATTAACTAAACGGTCTATTATAAAATTTAAGGCCTACCTCTCCTCTATTTCTAGACAGACCGCCTCACATGAGCCTGGTGAAAAAAAATTATCTAGCTATAGTATCAACCGTATACTATCAGCTTTGCGTTCCTACTTAAAATTTTTAATTGATGTTGATTATAAAACTCCAGTAACTGCTGATGCAGTTAAATTACTCAAGACGGAAAAAAAGTATGGCCAGGTGCCAGAAATGGCTCAGCTAGTTACTCTAATAGAATCGCCTAGTAAATTTGAAACTGATCCAACCATTAAATTACGTAATCGAGCTATGTTAGAAACTTTATTTGCTACTGGTATGCGTATTTCTGAGTTACTATCTCTTAAACGTGAACAGTTGGACAACACCGGACGTATTTATGTGTTAGGTAAAGGAAAAAAACAACGCTTTGTTTATCTTACTCCTCGAGCCACCAAACATATAAAAGATTATTTAGCTACTCGTCATGATCAAACACCCTATCTTTTTATACCTTACCGCGGGCTTAATAATGCCGATAAAAATAAAAAGATATCTGCTAACTATCTGCAGTCTAAAATAAAAAAATATAGAGAACTACTTTCTATAAATATTCCTGTTTCAGCTCACTCTATTCGTCATAGCTTTGCTACTTATTTGGCCGAAAATGGGGCTAATCCAGCGGCTATTCA
>Ga0066639_10003710_pt1 | contig 13181 bp, 15 predicted proteins | sample CryGeyCG2114_010_2_FD_59504 | JGI IMG/M metagenome (GOLD analysis project Ga0066639, IMG submission 59504) | Groundwater microbial communities from aquifer - Crystal Geyser CG10_big_fil_rev_8/21/14_0.10 | ecosystem: Environmental > Aquatic > Deep subsurface > Groundwater | place: USA: Utah...
CTAGTTGCTAGTTGCTAGTTGCTAGTTGCTAGTTGCTAGTTGCTAGTTGCTAGTTGCTAAAAAATCCACACCCTAAGCAGGTGGATACAAAGATTTATTATAGGGAATAAAAAGCTCTTAAGCACCACACACTCAAGCTAATATTTATACGATTAGAGATTAGAGCGGAACATCGCCAGCCAAGCCACATCAAACCAAGTAAATCAAGCGGCGGAGGAGTCCGAAGAACTCTCGCCTGCATCTTCTGCATCGCCATTATCTGATTCCGAAGGTGCTTTATGAATTTTCTCAATGGCACCCTGCTCATTCAAAATAGAGAAAAAATCAACACTATTCAAAACCATGCCTGCAATATGAGCAAACAACTGTGACAGTTGAATATCATCTATAGAAAACTTCTTATCCTTGTCATCAATTCTTGAGGAAACAACACCAAAAATCTTTCCCTGCTTCCAAATAGGCGCCACCAAAATAGAATTAAAATTAATAGTTTTTACAATTTCCTTTAACTTCGCTAGCTCAGGATTATAGCTAATATTTTCAATGGCCACTGGCTTTTCTGTGTTCAACGCATGGAGAACTTCTGGATATTTATTTAAATCTATATTGATCTTCTTTACACGAATGTCATCACTAGAAGCAAACACTTGCCCGGCCATGGCCTCATGGTCGCAACGAATAATAGAACATCTCACAGCCTTTAGTGTGAGTGCCAACATTTGCATTAAATTAAATAGCTTTTCTCGTGGATCCCTAAGGGCTGTTCCCTCACGCAACACCAACTCTATCAGACGCAAAAATTTTTCTTCGCCCGGCATTGTCTGAGACAAAGACTTTGACTCTTCTTTGAGTTGCACTTTTTGTAAGTGAAAAATTACCCGTTGCAGTAAATCTTCAGCCTTGTAAGGCTTGACGATGTAATCAGAGGCTCCGTTTTTAAAAACTTGCTTAATATTATTTATCGAGTTGTGCTTTGAAGTTACCAATACTCGAATGTTACTGCCCTTCAGTACATCATGACTCTTAATCATTTGTAGAAGATCCATAGCTGTAAATTCTGGCATCAATAAATCGATAACAATAAAATCAGGAATCCAATTGTTTAAGAGCGCCTGCACCTGAGCACCAACAGTCGCAGTTTCACACTGAAAGCCATTCTCACCCAGGTACTCCGCGACGCGACGAACCACCACACCATCTCGTTCTGCAATAAGAATTTTTATAGGTTGAGACATACTGCTGTACCTATCGGAAATTTCTAGTTTTAGCCCCACAAACTAAGGTCTAGAGGTGTATAGATCAGCCATGAAAATAATTTTGAGGCAAAAGGCTAAAAATCCTGAAGCATTGGTTCTTAATAGGGTCATTGAACATCATGAACATATAGAGTCTAGTGATGACTTTATCAGGAACATGGGGCAAGGTGCCCAACATGGCATTTATTGTGTTTGAAGGCCTTGATGGCTCTGGGAAATCGACCTTGATCAAAAAACTATGCGCTGAGCTAAAAAAGCAAGCCATTGATTTTGTCACAACACGAGAACCCGGTGGCACTACCTTGGGCGAGGAACTAAGACAAATTATTCTCAGAACAGATGGTGACGCCCCCACTCCCCGCACAGAACTACTTTTATACGAAGCCATCCGATCTCAACATGTTGATCAACTGATTACTCCCGCACTTCAGCAAAAAAAATGGGTCTTGTGTGACCGCTTCACCGCAAGCACCATAGCTTTTCAGGCCTCGGGTCGAAATCTACAAGTATCCGATGTACATTGGCTCAATCACTTTGCCACTGAAGGCCTGCAACCCCACCTCACTATACTTCTAAATCTCAACACTCAAACGAGCTTAGAGCGACGGGAACAACGAACTAAAACCACAGGCGAACCCTTAGATCGCTTTGAGCGTGAGGCCAATGATTTTCATGAAAAAGTCAGGAAGAGTTACTTACAGCAGGCCAAAACATCTCCTGACAATTGGCTCATATTAGATGCCCACTTGAACCCAGAAGATCTCTTTGAATCTCTCCTTTCTTCTTTAAGGCAACGACAATGGCTCAGTTGATTCAAAAACTACTTGGGCATAAAGAAAATGTTCAACGCCTGTTGGACTCCCCCAGAAAACCCAATGGACTTCTCTTTGTTGGGCCCTCTGGTATAGGAAAAAAACTCTCCGCACTGGCCCTTACCCAAGGCTTACTCTGTGAAAAAGGCACTTTGTGTGGCAGCTGTGGGAGTTGTCTGAGAACTGAAAAAGGCACGCACGAAAACCTACTGCTCATAGCCACCGAAGAACAGCAGCTCAAAATTTCCGATGTTGAAGTCGTTCATAGTTTTTTACGATTACGGCTGGTGGGAAAAGCCCGCGTGATCATCATAGATGAAGCTCATAAGTTGAACAGCGTAGCGGCCAATAGCTTATTAAAAATTCTAGAAGAACCACCAGCGCATACCTATTTTATTTTAATCACTTCTCAGGAGTCGAGCCTTCTTCCCACCATTAGATCAAGAACACAAACCTACAGATTTAAGCCCCTCACCCGCCAGGAATTAGAAAGTCTCACAGAGGCACCCTCATGGGCTTATGTGTCGGCTCAAGGCCGCATGGATCAGTTAAAAAAACTCATAGAGCAACAAGAGTCCCGACAAATCAGTGTTGAGGCCCTACAATCACTTTTTTTTGGTTCATTGCGCAGCACTCGCGATCTTTTTTTAGATTATGGCAAAGGAAAGGAAGAGTTCTTACAACTCACCCACTTTTGGCTTCAACTCATGCGCGACTCTCTCCTGCCCTCACCTCAGAGAATTCATAAAGATCAAGAGGCATTTCTGACTCGTCTTCAGCAAATACCCTCAGAAAAAAGAGAACAGTTAGCCCAGGAGCTATTGAAGTCCCAAGGGGAACTTATGTATAATTTTGACAGAACACTCTTTATCGAAAACCTATGGTTTCAATGGAACCAATCTCAAAATTAAGGACCCACTCTATGCATTGGATCGATGTTCAAGCCCATTTAGAAATGTTAGAGCAAAGTAATGATACGGCTTTAAATTTGGCAACAGAGCAGGGTGTCACACAGATGATCACCATTGGCACCCATCCCGAAGAAAATAAAAAAGTTCTTCAAATAGCGCAACGGTATTTTCCACAAGTTGTCTGTACTCTGGGCATTCATCCCCATGAAGCCAAGTTTTACAACGACGAGGTGGAACAAGAGATGGAACAACACCTACAAAAGCCCGCAGTTGTGGGTGTTGGAGAAATTGGTCTCGACTATTACTACGAACACTCAGATCGAGAACTACAAAAAGAGGCCTTTCGGCGACAACTTCACATGGCCCAAAAGGCTCAGCTCCCCATAGAAATCCACACTCGTGATGCCGAAGAAGACACAGTAAAAATCCTCAAAGAGTTCAAAGGCCAGGTAAAAGGACTTATTCATTGCTTTACAGGCACCGAGTGGCTCGCCAAAGAAGCCCTCGATGTAGGTTTTGATATCAGTTTTAGTGGTGTTGTCACTTTTAAAAATGCACAGAGCCTTCGTGACATCGCGAAGTGGGTGCCTCTCGATCGCATCCATGTTGAAACCGATGCCCCCTTCTTGGCCCCAGTGCCCCACAGGGGAAAAAAGAATCACCCAGCCCTCATTGTTCACACGGCTCAGCTCATTGCTGATCTTAAAGGTGTTCCTCTTGAAGAACTGAGCTCACACACTCTCCAAAATGCCAAAAAATTATTTACCAAGCTTCCCCCTTTGAACTCTTGATTTTCTGGCACAGCTGGAGATACTCTTCGTCAGAAATTAAATCGAGAGGCAAGCACTTCAGAAAGGGGAGCTATGGCAACTTTAAAAGTGGGTATTAATGGTTTTGGACGCATTGGGAGAATCCTTTTTCGCTATGGATTTGAAAGACTAGAAATTGTTGGTATCAACGATCTCACAGATGCAAAAACATTGGCGCACCTTTTAAAGTACGACAGTAGCCATGGCCAATTCAAAGCAGAAGTCCATGCAGAAGATAATGCCATTGTTGTGAATGGAAAACGTATCCCTATTTCTAGCACAAAAAACCCTGCTGAAATTCCATGGAAAGAATGGGGAGCAGATGTTGTTCTTGAGTGCACAGGGGCCTTTAAACGAAAAGAAGATTTTTTAAAACACATGGACGGTGGAGCCAAGCGAGTGCTTGTGTCCGCTCCTGCAGAAGGTATTGATACAATGCTTGTGTATGGAGTGAACCATGAGTCCTATGATCCTGGGGCTCACAAAATTGTCAGCAATGCCTCATGCACCACCAACTGCCTTGCTCCTATTGTTAAAGTTCTCCATGAAACCTTTGAAATTGAACATGGAATGATGACCACTGTTCACAGTTACACCAACGACCAAAGAATTTTAGATGCTCCCCATAAAGATTTACGTAGAGCCCGCAGCGCTGCCGTTTCTATGATCCCAACCACCACAGGAGCCGCCAAAGCGGTGGGTAAAGTGCTTCCCGCACTGGCTGGAAAAATCGATGGAGTCTCTGTTCGAGTCCCCACCCCCAACGTGAGCCTTGTCGACTTTGTGGCTCAGGTAAAAAAACCAGCCTCTGCAGCTACCATCAATGAGGCCATCATTTCCGCCTCCAAAGGAGCTTTAAAAGGCATCTTGGCTGTAGAAAAAGAACCCCTCGTTAGCACTGACTTTAACGGCAATACTCACAGCTCCATCGTAGATCTACTGAGCACGATGACCAGCGGTGACCAAATGATCAAAGTATTTTCTTGGTATGATAATGAAGTTGGTTTTTCCAATCGCATGATAGACTTAGCTCTCTACATGCAATCTAAAGGAATTTAAGAGTGTCAGGATTAAAAGATATTACTTTCATTGAAGATCTAGAATTAAAGGATAAAAAAGTTTTTATCCGTTTGGACCTCAATGTGCCCATGAAAGATGGCACTATCACTGATGACACAAGAATTCAGGGAGCCCTTCCCACCATTCGTTATGCTTTAGAAAAAGGAGCAAAAATAGTACTTTGCTCTCACCTTGGACGACCCAAAACTGAAGAAGATCGAAAAACACTCAGTCTTGAGCCTGTAGGCAACCGCCTGAGTGAGTTACTGAATGTGGATGTACAACTGATAGAAAATCCTGTCAGTGATGCCGCTAAAGCTCTCTTACCAACTTTACGCCCCAATCAAATTGTTCTTCTAGAAAACATCCGTTTTTTAGAGGGAGAAGAAGCTAACTCAGAAAAGTTAGCAGCCAAAATTGCCTCCTATGTGGATGTTTATATTAACGACGCCTTTGGAGCCAGCCATAGAGCCCATGCCACCATCGTCGCCCTTCCCCATTTAATGAAGCATAAGGCTGTGGGCTATTTAATAAAAAAAGAAATAGAAATGCTCGACAAAATTCTTTATGAGCCCCAAACGCCCTTTGTCGTCTTGATGGGTGGGTCTAAAGTTAGCGATAAAATTGGTGTTATTGAAAACCTTATGGACAAAATTGATACTTTTCTTGTGGGTGGCGCTATGTCTTATACTTTTCTTCAGGCCATGAATGTGTCTGTTGGAAATTCTAAGCTAGAAAAAGGCAAGATCAACTTGGCCAAAGATCTTCTAAAAAGATTAGAGATGAGGGAAAAGAAACTTCTTTTACCTGTGGACCATGTGATCGTTGAAAAATTCGATGCTGAGGCTCACACAAAAATCACTGATGGCTCTAGTATTCCCGAAGGTTGGATGGGCGTTGATATCGGCCCAAAATCCGCGGCGCTTTTTGCAGAACATATTCACGCCGCAGGCACTGTTTTTTGGAACGGTCCTATGGGGATTTTTGAAGTAAAAAACTTTGCCAAGGGTAGTTTTCAAATGGCCGAAGCTTTAGCAAAAAGCCCCTGCATCTCTATCGTTGGTGGAGGAGACTCCGCTTCAGCTGTGAATGCCTCTGGTTATGCAGATCAAATGACTCATATTTCTACAGGTGGTGGCGCCAGCCTTGAGTACCTTCAAGGAGACAAACTGCCAGGCCTAGAAGCCCTTAGGGAGCGTCGCCGATGAGAACTTTTTTAGTGGCTGCCAATTGGAAAATGAATAAAACCCCAGCTGAAGGTCTTCAGTTTGTTGAAGAATTACTACCTCAACTCCAAAACCCTCTCCATGTACAAGTCATTCTTTTTCCCACCATCCTTGGGAGTGCGCCTTTAGCACAAAAACTTCAAGAGATATGGAAAACGCGACCAGAGCTAAAAAAAAGTTTTCATTGGGGAGCTCAGAATGCTCATTATGAAAAAAATGGAGCCTTCACAGGAGAGACCTCCATGGCTGTCTTACAAGAACTTGGAGCCAAGTATGTGCTTGTAGGTCACAGCGAACGACGCACACTGTTTGGTGAAGAGGGTGACCTATTAGCCAAAAAAGTGGCCACAGCTCAGACCCAAGGCCTCACCCCTATGCTTTGCGTGGGTGAAACTCTAGAGCAGAGAGACAAGGGCCAAGCAAAAATAATTATTGAACAGCAACTCAAAGCGGGCCTTGCGAGAGCACAAACCCAAGCACCTATTACCATTGCCTATGAACCCGTTTGGGCCATTGGCACTGGCCGAGTGGCAGAACCCCAACAGGCTGAAGAGGTTCACCAGTGGATTCGCGCTTGGTTGCAGGAAAATTGGGGCGTTGAGATTAGCTCCAACACCTCCATTCTTTATGGAGGAAGCGTTAGCCCACAGAATGCTCGAGAATTGAGTCAAAAACCCAATATTGACGGTTTTCTTGTAGGAGGAGCCTCCCTGAAAAGTGATAGTTTTTCAGCTATTATCCATTCCAAAGGGGTTTAACCAATCTCCCCAAATTTTTAGTTGAGCCTCTGCAAAAAAACCATATACTGAGCCCGAAAAATAAGGAGAGTCCATGTTTACACTGATTGCCAGCCTTCACGTTGTTATTGCCCTGCTTTTGATTCTTTTTGTCCTCGTACAAGATGCAAAGGGTGGCGGTAGTTCCATGTTTGCTGGAGGTGGATCTCAATCCGTATTGGGTGCCACAGGCAGTACTAACCTGCTCGTTAAAGTCACTCGTGTTTTAGCTGTACTCTTTAGCATTACTTGTATCGGTCTTACCTACCTGACAGCTCAAGACTCTAAGAGTGTTCTTGAAGGAGTGGCACTACCACCAGCTCCTGTGAGCTCTACTCCTACAGCAGGCACAGCAACACCCGAAACTCCAGCTTCAGAGAAGACAACTTCTGAAACCCCGTCAGCTCAATAATGTTAAAACAAACCCTCTTTGTCTTTGCTTTCATTGTTGGTGTGTTTGTTATTATTTTTCATAAGCCCATCATAGAAGGCATGCGTGAGAGGTTGCACCGCGACTCTCGCCCACCCTTAGGCAAAATTGAATCAGCCATGGGTCCAGCACGACTCAAGGGTCCCATGGATCTCGAGCCCCGAGAGGTTTCCAATGGACATCTTGTACGAAGCCAAGATGTTCTAGAAACCACAGCCCCTACTATCATTTCGTTTATGAATGGACTCAAAGTAGAACTACAGACTGGCACTCAGATATTTTTTGAAAGCATACCCAATATCTATGTGACTTTCCGTAGAGGCGATTTCAAGCTCTTAGAAAAAAGTAAAACCACTGAAGAGGTACTTTTTATTTTAAATGGACAAGTGATTAACCCTGAAGGAAGAGCTGGCATTCTACCACTTAGAGTCCAAGAATTAAAACCAAGTGATAGTGCCCAAGACGCCGCAAAAAAAGATAGTAACTATCTCAGTGATGAATACATCAGTGCCCAAATAGCAAATTTACGATCTGCTTTTGCTAAATGTTACGCTCTTGCTCTCCGACAAGAACCAGAGGCTAAAGGTTTTGTTCATCTGTCATTTTTAATAGAAAATGATGGAAAAGTGAGCCAAACGAAAATCCTCAAGACTGACATTACAAATACCGCCATGGAAACATGCCTTCTCAAAGTCATTAACAGAATTAAATTCAGATCATTTGAGGGCGATCCTTTACTTGTGAATTATCCTCTACAATTCGAATAACGCAAAGCTTCATACTTGATAGGTAAAAGTACCCAGAGTTATAGTTCCATCAAGTTAACAATATTGATCAAAAGGGGGAACTTATGATCAAAGATACATGTCGTACATTGGTTTTTATTGCGGCCACCACTTTTATTGCCTCAGCAGCACTTGCAGCTGATGGTGCTGCCAAACTCAGCTTTCCATTTTTCATGGCTAGCCTTGAATTGGAACAAACTGGTGATTCCGTCACTGGCTATGCCTACAATATGGCCGGCAATGGTAATGTTAAATTAGAGAAAAAAGGCGATCATTGGGAAGGCCGCTTTGGACTTTCAAATGTCACTGTTCGCGAAGTTAAAGCTAGGGATGATGGTTTTATGATCAGCGTTTCAACGCTTCCTGGTGGTTTTGTAAACTTCTACGTTGTAAAAACACGCAAAGGTTACAGTGTGAGAGGTTATATGCCTTACGGCCAATCTGCCTGGGCTCGTCTTGAGGGTAACCACTTCAATGGTGGACGCGATAACTTTCAATTTGGTTTAGATCAAAAAGAAGACAGATACACTGGTAGCGCCAACTTAAGACTGCCAGGTGGTCGTATGGAGTTTTCTAGTGCTGAGCTCACTTACAGCGGAACTTTGACTCCAAATGTTTTAATTGCCAAAGATCCAGCTCTATTTACATTGTTGTATGTTCTTTCATACAACATGCCCCGCTAAGAATTAATAAAACAAAGCGTGCATTCAAAAAGGCTAACTAACAGTTAGCCTTTTTTATTTTCTCAACGGTGATATCATTTTGAATGAATCTAAAAAAATCTACTTAATACTAAGGTTAGTTAGAAAAAATATTTAAGTATGGCTCACTTTTTCTACATGAAGCAGCCTAGCTTCGGAGGAAGCTTTAGAAAACTCCAATGTGAGGTGCCAGACTCGGCGCCAAGGAGGCCAAAACTCTCCTTGAATTTTTGAAGGCCACTCAATAATCAAAATAGAATCTTTTAGATCGATTAAATCCCAAAAACCCGTGGACTCTAAATCTTCTTCACTCTCCAAACGGTAAAGATCCACATGATCTACATAGCCCTGTACCACTGCATACCTTTGATGAATGGCAAAACTGGGAGAACTCACCCAGCGGCCTCCCAAAGATTCTACTAAAAATCTCACACCTTGAGTTTTACCGGCACCCACGGGGCCGTCCATCAGAATAATATCACCAACCTTGAGCTCCAAAGCCCAATCAGAAATCCACTGTTGGTAATGCTTTAGATCTTTTATCTGGTGCTTGCCTAACGAAAATATAGAAGGTGGTCGACTACGCCTTGGCATTTATCCCCCTGAGCCGATACATGATTTTTGGAAGTTCCTCGAGTAAATCTTTTGCAGAAAGGGAGGCTATATCTTTTGTTTTGATCCACTCATCGGCAATGGACCCATGAAGGTAAGCACCCAAACAAGCTGCCTTTAAACTGCAAAGGCCTTGAGCCATAAAACTTGCGATACATCCTGTGAGCACATCTCCACTGCCAGCTTTAGCTAAAGCAGCATTACCAGTGGGTATAAAAATAGACCGATCTCCCTGTGAAATCACCGTGTGAAAACCTTTGAGAAGAACGATGCACTCAAATTTTTGAGCAGCTAACTTGGAGTAATAAAGTGGACGTTGATCAATCTCTGCAACACTCACATTTAAAAGACGAGCCAATTCTCCCGAGTTAGGAGTCAGCACCCATGTAGGGAGTAGTTTCATGGACTTCATTTTTGCTAAAGCCGTCAAAGCATCGGCATCTAAAACCACCGAAGATATTTTTTCTTGATAGAGCAATTCCAACAAAGCAGACGTTTTTTGTATCTGCTGTGGTTTAACACCCAAACCAGGACCCACTGCAAAAGCCATGAATTTTTTGGAATTTTTAATGGTAGAAAGTAAATCCCCCCACTTAAGAGACATCACATCAGGCGATTCTAAGATAAATTTTCCCATGCTCTCTTGGCTTGCTAAGGTCACATAGCCTGATCCAGTTCGAAAGGCGGCACGAGTGCTCAATAAAGCGGCCCCCCACTTCCCCTCACTTCCTGCCACAATCACTGAATGGCCAAAATGAGATTTATTTCCGCCCTCTGATCGCTGCGGTAACCACTTTGAAAATTGAGCCCATTGCATTAAGTAGTTTTTCTTAACTTCACTCTTTTTAATCTCTTCTGGAAAGCCAATGGTAAGCACCTTCACTTTTCCGCAAACCCCAGGTCCCTGTCTTAAATAAAAACCTGTTTTAGAAAATGCTATCGTCAGTGTCGTATGGGCGTGAAATGTCTCTTCCTCTGCCAAACCCTCCGTTGAATCTAAACCGGTGGGCGTATCAATGGCGATACGATAAAGAGCTGTTTGGTTGGCTAGCTGCAGCCAACTTTTGACTGAAGCCTCTAAAGGCGGGCGAAATCCCACACCAAAAATAGCATCAATCACTACTCCTCTGAGAGATTTTGGAAACTGATTTTCTGGAGAAATTGGTAAAGATTCATATTTTTTTTGGGCCTGAGATGATCTTGGTACTCCTTGCACAAGATAGACCTTAACAAGATAACCCTTTTCATGAAGAGCTCGAGCGATGACAAAACCATCACCACCATTGTTACCAGAACCACAAAGAATATGAAGAGGCTCTGACTTTAAACTTTTATGCTGTGAGAGAAAGTGGTCTATCCATCGTGCACAGGAACACCCGGCCTCTTCCATTAGATCTAAAGAAACAAGGCCTTGAGTTTTTTTGTCCAGCTGCAAAGCCTCAACAGCAGTGACTAATTTCACAAATTAGCTCAATTCCTTTTTGAGAAGCTCGGCAATATCCTCAGCATAATTTTCAATGGCTTGTTCATCAGGCCCCTCTACCAAAATTCTCACTAAAGGCTCAGTTCCAGAATAACGAACAAAAGTGCGCCCCTGATCTTTTAACTTTTCATTGATTTTAGAAATCAATTCATTGTATCCAACCACTTCACTCAATGGGGTACGACGAATCACTCTGACATTTTTTAATACCTGTGGGGTCTCCATCATTACATTCTTAAGTTTACTCAAAGGACGGGATTCTTGCTTCATCACCGCAAGAACGGCGAGACCTGCAACAAGTCCATCACCTGTTGTTGTATGCTCTGAAAAAATAATGTGACCAGAGGATTCTCCACCCAATATATAACCATTAGATCGCATGGACTCCACTACGTACTTATCTCCAACTCGAGTTTTGATGACTTTGATTCCGTGTTCAGACATCAATTTTTCAAAACCAAAATTCGCCATTTCAGTAGTAACAACAGTATTGTGCGTTAATTTTTTCTTTTTCAAAAGATCAAGGGCACTAATAGCTAAAATATGATCGCCTGTGAGTAACTGTCCTAGCTCATCAACCATAATCACTCGATCCGCATCTCCATCTAAACTAATACCTACATCAGCTCGATAGGCTTTAACAGCTTCACTGACATTTTCTGGATACATGGCTCCACATTTGTCATTGATATTTGTGCCGTTGGGAGAATTAGAAAGAATCACAACCTCGGCTCCTAACTCCTCTAAAACAGCAGGAGCTACTTTATAGGCAGCACCGTTGGCACAATCCAAAACAATACGCATCCCGTCCAGTGTAAGATGGTTAGGAAATGTATTTTTCACATTCACAACATATCGTCCAGCAGCGTCGTCTATGCGCTTGCTACGCCCAACTCCATCAGGATCAGGCAAAAGCTGATTCAACTTATCTTCAGCTACAAGTCTTTCGATTTCAGCTTCCATCTCCAAAGATATTTTATAACCATCAGGGCCAAAAATTTTAATTCCAGAGTCTTGATAGGGATTGTGAGAAGCTGAAATAACAATTCCAGCATTTGCTCTCATATTCTTTGTGATAAAACCAATGCCGGGAGTCGGTAGTGGGCCTACCAACTGAACGTAAACCCCCATAGAGTTCAAACCACTAGAAAGCGCCATTTCAATCATATAATTCGCACGTCGAGTGTCTTTACCAATCACCACGCGAGGTGTGTGATTCTCTTTTTCATTACGACTTCGCAAAAGATAACCGAGGGCCTGCCCAACCTTCATCACCACATCTGTTGTCATAGGAAAACTATTGGCAGTCCCCCTAACCCCATCTGTCCCAAATAACTTTGTTGTTTTTGCCATACTAACTTCGTCCTTTGATCTTTTTATTTTAATTTCTTTTGTATTCATCAATAGCTCACCTTTGTTTAGGTTCATTATTAGAAGGTGCTTTCATTCCTTGGTTTTCTAATTGGCTTCCCAAATCCACATAAATATTTGTGGGGCTCACACTCACAACATAAACCCCAGGAGGTGTTGGTAAACTATCTTCATAAATACGCACTACATTTCTACCAGCGCTAAAACTATTTAAATCTATCTTAATATTACTAGGGCCATCTAAGAATCTCTTAAGCCCCATACGTGGACCACGCACGCGAAATTGCACTTTTTTTGCAGTTGTGCTTTTCAAAACATGCTGAGGAGCAAGTTCAAACTCCAACTGAACACTTTTAGAAATAGTAGAGACTTGGCGTTCAAAAATAAAAACCCACAGACTCAAAGTAATAAAAAGAGCCACCAGCTTATAAGTGCCATTTTCAAAAATAAACTCTTTAAGAGACTCTGTGTTCATTAGCTACACAACACCCTTCTCTGTTTGATACTCTGATTCTAAACTGAAAACGGAGTAAAGAACCTTGCGGATAGTTGCATGGTCTAAGTCTGTTGTGATTTGCCCACTCATGACCACCCCTACAGAACGGCTTTCTTCACTCACCACTAATACCACCGCATCGGTTTCCTCTGTTAAACCTATGGCGGCTCGATGTCTTGTTCCTAAATTTTTATCTATATTCGGATTTCTTGTAAGAGGTAAAAAGCACCCTGCTGCCAAAGCACGACCACCGCGAATCATCAGTGCTCCATCATGGAGAGGGCTACTGGGAACAAAAAGAGATTGAATTAACTCTGCAGTCACCTCAGCATCTAGCCGAGTTCCGACTTCAACAAAATCTTCTAGGCCAATTTCTCTTTCAATAACAATCAAAGCCCCTATGCGCCGCTGAGCCAACTGCACAGCTCCTTTTGAAATTTCCTCTATCACCTGC